>Ga0209058_1001987_pt1 | contig 17081 bp, 17 predicted proteins | sample GraSoiAngelo_147_FD_185904 | JGI IMG/M metagenome (GOLD analysis project Ga0209058, IMG submission 185904) | Grasslands soil microbial communities from the Angelo Coastal Reserve, California, USA - 14_1009_05_40cm (SPAdes) (version 2) | ecosystem: Environmental > Terrestrial > Soil > Grasslands ... | reverse complement strand
CCGCGCCGATCGCCTGAGCGGCGCGTCGGGCGAGGATCTTCAAGACTTTCTTGAGCTCGAGCGTCGAGCTCATCGCGTTCGCGATGTCGAGAAGCGCCTCGGCCGCGGAAGCGGCGTTATCCGGAATGCGGAGGGCCATGGACCCACATAGTGTATGAGCAGGCGTCGTGCCAGACGCCGCTTCGCCCGGGCCATGAAATGAAATCAGCTAGTTCCCAGTCTCGCGCCGTCCGCGGATCACGACGCGTTCCAATCCTTGACGTCAGAATTGACAACTCCTGGCCGGGCTTCAGCCAGGCCATGCTGCGCCTCCAGCCCCACGGCGAAGAGGATCGCGTTGTCGCCGGCGTGTAGGCCTCGAAGATCTCACGAACGCGCCCGATCGGGGTCTCAGTGTGTGGAAACAATCATGACGGTCGGGAGAGATCCCATGAGCGACAAGTCCACGTTGCTACGCGAGGCCGACGACGCGTTCGGCGAGCTCCGGCGGGCCATCGACGGTCTGGAAGATGAGACGATGCGTCAAGTCTGGCTCGGCACCTGGGGCGTGCGCGAGATTCTGATCCACATCTCCGGATGGCACCGCGAGATGATCCCCGCCCTGGCCCGTGTCGCACGGGGCGAGCCCGCGTACCCGGCGGGGACGTACGACGACTTCGATGCGTGGAACGCGCGGTTCGTCGACCGGAAGACCGGCGTGAAGACCGCGGACGTCCTGGCGGAGCTCGACGCCTCCCACCAGGCGTTCATGGCCGCGGCGGCGGCATTACCAGACGCGCAGCTCGCCCCGGGCGGCGCCGCCCGCGACTCCTTCGAGGGCGCGGGCGCCGGCCACTACCGCGAACACGCCGCCCAGATACTCGACTGGCGCCGGAAAGCCAGCGCGTAACCAGCGACAGATCGCGGACGCCGACTACGGGCCTTCGTCGCGGGGCGTAGGAATAGAGCGCGCCGGGAACTCGCGGTAGGCGTAGCGCGTGAGCACGTCTTCGCGCAGCTCGATTCCCAGGCCCGGTCCGGTAGGTAGCGTGAGATAGCCGCCCTCGACCTTGAACGGCGTCACGGCGACTTCGGCGGCGCGGGGCTCGAAGTTCACAAAATACTCGGTGATCAGGAAGTTGGGGATCGCCGCCGAGACCTGCAGCGTCGCGGCGAGGCCGACGGTCGTGCTGTTGTAGTTGTGGGGCGAGACGACCACGTGGTACGCCTCGGCCATCGCCGCGATCTCGCGAAGCTCCTCGATGCCGCCAACGTTGCACACGTCGGGATTGATGATGTCAGCGGCGCGGCGCTCGAACACCTCGCGAAACTCGAAGCGCGTGTAGAGCTCCTCGCCGGTGACGATCGGGATCCGGATGTCCCGCCGGCATTCGGCCAGTGCGCCCACGTCCCGCGCCGAGACCGGCTCCTCGTACCAGAACGGGTCGAACGGCTCCAGCATCCGGGCCAGCCGCACCGCGTGCATCGGGGCCAGCCGGCGGTGCACCTCGATCAGCAGGTCGACCTTGGGCCCGACCGCGGCCCGGACGGCGCGAACCGTCTCGACCACCTGCTGCTCGGCCTCGCGCGAGATGTGCGTGCGCCATGGACCGGGAAACGGATCGAACTTGAGCGCGGTGAAGCCGCGCGCGACAGTTTCCTTCGCCTTCGCCGCGTAGGCCTCCGGTGATTTCGCGCCCGAGTACCAGCCGTTGGCGTAGACGCGGATCCGCTCGCGGCAGGGACCGCCCAATAGATTGACGACCGGTACGCCCAGGCGCTTGCCGGCGAGGTCCCACAGCGCCTGCTCGAGCCCGCTGACCGCGCTCCAGAAATCCATCGCGCCGCGCTTGGATGCGAAGTCGTGGTAGGCCCAGTGCGTGAAGTGGCGGATCTGGCCGGCGTCGCGGCCGACGAGATAGCGCCCGAGCTGCCGCACGTGCGCGACGATCGATTGGTCGCGGTCGGCCTGGGTGTAACACTCGCCCCAGCCGTGGAGACCGTCCGAGGTCTCGACCTTGACGAAGAGCCAGTTCTTCCCGTAGCCGGGATCGACGACGAACGGCGAGACGGCCGTCACCTTCATGAGCCGACCTCCCTCTCTTGGCGTACCGCGGTGCGCGCCGCAGGCCGTCGCGGGGCTGGGCCCGCCGGCCGAGGCGCGGCCATAAATCGTGGAGGCCGCTAGACTACCAGATCGAGGAGACGCCATGAACGACGCGACGCCGATCACGACTATCGGGCGGTGAGGCTCGACGGCCAGCGCGCCGAGGGCCGGCGCCTCGTCATCGACTGGGTGTTCGCGGATCTCGGCCAGCGACGACTTTACGCTGATGTTCGAGGTGATCGAGCCGAAGCGCAGCTAGCGGAGCGGCACGAAGATCGAGACTCGCGGCTCGGGGCCCACCTCGCGCGTCACGTGCCCCTGGCCCGTCAGGTCTTCGGCGATGAGGATGTCGCCTGGGCCGAGGCGCCGCACCGTGCCGTCGCCGATCTCGATGTCGACGGCGCCGGTGAGCGTGAACACCGCCGCGCGCCCTGGCGCGTGATGCCAGGGGTTGGATCGCTTCGCGTCGAAGCGGCGGATGACGATGCCGCTGCCGGGGATTAGCTCGGCGCTCTCGGACTGGTCGCCCCGCGGCTCGAACTTCGGCTGGATGTCCTCGAAGTGCGACTTGCCGTCGGGCCCTGCGTAGATCCGGATGATCGCCATGTCCGCCTCCTTGCGCTACAGTGTCGTGCCGTGAAGCCCAAGCTCAGGGTGTGGGTCGTGTTCGGACCGCGGCTGAAGCTCGGCGACGGCCGGGCCCGGCTCCTCGACGCGATCCACGCGAAGGGATCCCTGAGGCAGGCCGCGGCGGATTTCGGGATGTCGTACCGGAACGCGTGGGGCTACCTGCAGGAGCTCGAGCGGGCTGCCGGCTTCAAGTTCTTCGAGCGGACGGCCGGCGGCGGTCCCGCATCCGGGATGCGCCTGACCGCCGCCGGCCGCGAGTTCCTGGCGTGCTACCGGAAGTTCCGCAGTGGCGTCGAAGCCGGCGCCCAGCGCCACTTCGAGCGCACCTTCAAGGGCAAGTCGTTCACTTCCCGTTCGCGATCGCCAGCGCGATTCGCTCGGGCGAGAGCGGCAGCACGGTAAGCCGCACGCCAGTGGCGTCCTCGACGGCGTTGGCGATGGCGGCTGGCGCCGGCACGATCGGCGGCTCGCCCACGCCCCGCGCCCCGAAGGGCCCGTGCGGCGCGGGCTTCTCGACGATGATCGTCTCGATGTTCGGCAGGTCGGCCGCGGTGAGCTTCCGGTAGTCCAGCAGGCTCGGGTTCATGAGCCGCCCCTTGTCGTCGTACATCAGCGCTTCGGTCAGGGCCATTCCGAGACTCTGGACCGCGCCGCCTTGCATCTGGCCCTCGATCTGGAGCGGGTTGATCGCCTTGCCGACGTCCTGGACGACCACGAAGTCGTGCAGCGTGAGCTCGCCGGTGTCGGGGTCGATCTCGATCTTCGCCAGCTGGGCGCAGAACGCCGGCGCCTGCACCGAGAAGGCCGGATGGCTGACGCCGAGCACCGGCTCGACCTTGGACATGTAGAGGTTGCCCTTCTTGCCGATCTGCGCGAGCGTGACGCCCTTGTTGGGGACGCCACGCACGACGACCTTGCCGTCGTCGATCTCGAGGTCGTGCACCGAGGCCTCCAGCTCCTTGGCGGCGATCTCGAGCGTCTGGTTTCTCGCGTTCTGCGCGGCCTGCATCACGGCCACGCCGACGGTGTACGTCGTCTTGCTGCCCGCGCTCAGGCCGGTCATCGGCGCCACGTCCGTGTCGCCGGTCGTGATCTTCACCTTGTCGATGTCGACGCCGTAGGCGGTGGCCGCGATCTGCGCCAGCGCGATGTTGGTCCCGGCGATGTCCACCTGGCCGGTCAACACCTGCAGGGTCCCGTCGGGGTTGAGCCGTACGGTGGCGCCGGTCGGCTGCAGACCGCCGAGCCAGCCCCCGAGCGACAGGCCGGTGCCGCGCAGCCGGCCGTCCTTGCTGCTCGCCTTCCACTCGGCACGCTTCTTCCACAGCGGATGCTCCGCGATGCGCGTCAGCACCTCCACGGCGCCGTTGCTCAGCCACGGCTGGCCGTTGGCCATCTTGTCGCCTTCGCGCTGCAGGTGGCGAAGCCTGAACTCGACCGGATCGGCGCCGATCGCGCGGGCGATCTGTTCCATCTGCGAGTCGATCGCGAAGATGGTCTGGGGCGCGACCGGCGCGCGGTACGCCGCGATGCTCGGCTTGTGGGTGAGCACCTCGAACCCCTTCACGTCGAAGTTCGGCCACCGGTAGAGGCTCGCCAAGAACACGCCGCTCACCGCCAGCACTGCGCCGGAGAACGCGCCGGACTCGAGGATCGCCTCGCCCTCGATCGCCATGAGCGTGCCGTCGCGCTTGACACCGGTCTTGAGACGGATGATGACCTGCGGCGCCGGCATGCCGGCCTCGAGCTCCTCGCGCCGGGTCATGACGTAGCGCACCGGCCGTGCGGTGGCGCGCGCCAGGATCGCCGTGATCGGCTCGCAGAGCGCGCGGATCTTGCCACCGAAGCCGCCGCCGCACTCCATCGGGATCACCTTGATGCGGTTCTCCGAGATCTCCAGGACGTCGGCCACCTCGGAGCGGGTGTTGAACGAGCCCTGCGTGCTCGCCCACAGCGTCAGGTTGCCGGCGGTGTCCCACTGCGCCAGCACCGCGTGCGGCTCGAGGTAGCCCTGATGGACCATGGGCACGCGGTAGGTCTTCTCGATCACGACGTCCGACTCGGCGAGCGCCTTCGCGACGTCGCCGCGTTGCAGGCGAGCCTGCTGGGAGATGTTGACCGCCTTCGCGGGCTTGGCCTCGGTCGTCACGCCGGCCACGCTGCCGTGGGCCTGCGCCTCACTCGTGTCCGCCTCGGTCCCGGCGTCGGCGACGGGCGGCGCGCCGGGTTTCATCGCCTCGAGCGGATCGGCGGAGACGGCCAGGACTTCGTACTGCACGTCGATGAGGTCGAGCGCCTCCTCGGCGATCGCCGGCTCGTCGGCGGCGACGGCGGCCACCGGCTGGCCGGCGAAGACCACGCGATCGATCGCCAGCACCGCGTGCGCACGCGTCGGGGCCTTCCTCTTCAGCTCGGGGATGTCGGCGGCCGTCAGGACCGCGCGCACGCCCGGCAGCGCGCGCGCTTTGCTGACGTCGATCTTGAGGATGCGCGCGTGGGCGTGCGGGCTGCGGAGGAGCTTGGCGTGCAGGAGCCCGCGAGGGCTCAGGTCGGCGACGTACTGGACCACGCCGGTGACCTTCTCCGGCGCGTCCGGGCGTGGGATGGAGAGTCCGATGCCCTTCACGTCGCGGGTGGTCTTCATCACGCTGGACATGCCTCAGCTCCTCCGGCCGGCCGCGGCGCCGGCGGTCTCGGTGATCGCGGCCAGCATCTTCGTGTAGCCGGTGCAGCGGCAGAGATTGCCAGCGATGCCGTAGCGGATCTCTTCCTCGGTCGGGCGCGGGTTCTCCGTCAGGAGCGCCGCCGCCGCCATCAGGACGCCGGGAATGCAGAAGCCGCACTGGGGGACGCCGTGCTTGACGAACGCTTCCTGCAGCGGATGGAGCGCGCCCGGCTTGCCGAGCCCTTCGATCGTGCGGACGGTGTGGCCGCGAGCCTGCATCGCGAGCAAGAGGCAGCTCGCGATGGGCTTGCCGTCGAAGTGCACCGTGCAGGCGCCGCAGTCGCCGGTGCCGCATCCTTCTTTCGGTCCGGTCAGGCCCATCCGCTCGCGCAGCGCGTCCAGCAGGGTGTCCCAGGGCTGCACGAGCACCTCGGTGGGCTCGTCGTTCACCGTGCAATTCAACACGTGCTTGGCCACGTCTCGTTTCCTCCGGGTATCAGGCGCTGGCTCGGGCCAGTGCTGTCGTCAGCGTGCGGCGCGTGAGGACGCGAACGAGGTGACGACGGAAGTCGGCCGAGCCGCGCTGGTCGCTGATCGGGCGCGCCGCCTCCAACGCGAGCTCGGCCGCGCGCGCGATCCGATCGGGCGTCACGGCCTGCCCCTCGAGCGCGCGCTCGGCCGCCGTCGCGCGGACCGGCACCGGCGCCACGGCGGCCAGCGCGACCCGCGCCTTGGTGCACACGCCGTTGGCCAGCGTGAGCTGTGACGCCACCCCGACCACGGCGATGTCGAGCTCCCGCCGCGGGGTGTGTCGCAGGTAGTTGCCGCCGCTGTGGGCCCCGGGCGCCGGCACGGCCAGCTCGACGAGCAGCTCGTCCGGAGCCAGCACCGTCTGGCGGACGCCGGTGAAGAACGTCGCGATCGGCACCCGCCGCTCGCCCTTGGGTCCGAGGATGATCGCTTCGGCGTCGAGGGCCAGCAGCGGCGGCGCCATGTCCGCCGACGGCGCCGCGTTGCAGAGATTGCCGCCGAGCGTGGCCAGGTTGCGCACCTGCACCGAGCCCACGAGGGCGCCGCTCTCGGCGAGCGACAGGTAACGGGAGCGCACCGTCCGGTCGAGCTCGAGCGCCCGCGCCGTCACCGCGGAGCCGATCCGCAGCCCCTGCCCGTTCGCCGATTCGACGGCGCGCAGGCGCGCCACGCCGGACAGATCGATGACGCGAGCCGGCTTGAGCAGACCGTTCTTGAGCTGTGGCAAGAGGTCCGTCCCTCCGGCCAGCAGCTTCGTCTCGGGCCCTCGCTGGGCGAGGGCCCGCACACAATCCTCTACGCTCTCGGGGAGAAGAAGCTCGAATCGTCGCACGCGAGGTCTCCGTTATGCTGAGCGAAACACAACAACGCCAACCGGGCGGCCCACCACCAGCGGGGGCCGACGTTGGTGTACCTTAACACATCGTCCTGAGGCGATCATCTGGGCCTCGAAGGAGAGTCGCACATGCGCATCGGCTTCATCGGGCTGGGCAACATGGGCGGGCCGATGGCCCTCAACGTCCTCAAGGCCGGCCACACGATGGTGGTGTCGGACCTCCGCCAGGAGCTGGCCAAGCCGCACATGGCGCTGGGCGCCACGTGGGCGAGCACGCCGAAGGCCGTCGCGGCGGCGAGCGAGGTCATCTTGACGTCCCTGCCGGGTCCCCGCGAGGTCGAAGCGGTGGCCCTGGGTCCCGGCGGCATCCTGGAAGGCGCGGCGCGCGGCACGGTCTACGTCGATCTCTCCACGAACTCGGCGACGCTCATCCGCAAGATCCACGGCGTGTGCGCCCAGCGCGGCGTCGACGTGCTCGACGCGCCGGTCAGCGGCGGCGTGCCCGGAGCGCGCTCCGGCAAGCTGGCGGTGTTGGTCGGCGGCGACGAGGCGCTCTACCACCGCCTGAAGCCGATGCTGGACGCCATCGGCGACAAGGTCACCTGGGTCGGCGGCATCGGCTGCGGCACCGTCGCGAAGCTCGTGCACAACATGGTGTCGGCGTGCTCGCGTATGGCGATCGCCGAGGGCATGACGCTCGGGGTGAAGGCGGGCGTCGCGCCCGAGGTGCTGCTCGACGCGCTCGCCAAGAGCTCCTTCGGTCAGGGGCGCGTGCTCAAGGACATGATCCCCAACACCGTCTTCCCCGGCGCCTACGACGACGTCAACTTCGCGCTCAAGCTCCTGCGCAAGGACGTGGGGCTGGCAACCGAGCTCGGGCGCGAGTATCACGTGCCCATGCTGATCGCGGCCATCGCCGAGCAGCAGCTCGAGGAGGCGCTGCGGCGGGGCTGGGGCGACAAGGACTCGATGACGTTCTTCCGCTTGCAGGAAGAGCGGGCCGGCGTCGAACTGCGGGCGCCGAAGAAAGGAGCCTGACGCCATGAGCGACTCCCTGGCCGCGATCCTTGAGACGACCGAAGCGCAACAGCTGGCCACCGGGTTCGTCTTCACCGAGGGGCCGCTGTGGCATCCCGACGGCTTCTTCTATTTCGTCGACATTCGCCAGAGCCGCCTGCACCGCCTGACGCCGGGGAAGGCGCCGGAGCTCGTCCGCGCGAACACCGGCGAGGGCAACGGCACGACGTTCGACCTTCAGGGCCGCCTGGTCATCTGCGAGGGCGGCAACCGTCGCGTCACCCGCTGGACCGGCGAGCGGAGCGAGGTCCTGATGGACCGCTTCGAGGGCAAGCGGCTCAATCGCCCCAACGACGTCGTGTGCAAATCCGACGGGGCCATCTACTTCACCGATCCGGGCCTGCGCGTGCCGCTGGCCGAGCGCGAGCTGCCGTCGGCCGGCGTCTATCGCATCGCGCCGGACGGCAAGACCTCGCTGGTGGCGGATTGCGAGTACCCGAACGGGCTCGCGTTCTCGCCCGACGAGCGAATCCTGTACGTCGCCAACACGCGCTGGACGCAGTACATTCATGCGCTCGAGCTGGACTCGGCCGGCGGCCTCGTCCGGCGGCGCATCTTTGCCGACATGTCGTCGGACGAGACCGACGGCGTTCCCGACGGCATGAAGGTGGACGTCGAGGGCCGGATCTTCTGCACCGGCCCGGGCGGCACCTGGGTCTTCGCGCCCGACGGCACGCGGCTCGGGATCATTCGCACACCGGAAGTTCCAGCCAACCTCGCGTTCGGTGGCCCCGATCTCCGGACCCTGTTCCTCACCGCCCGCACCTCGGTCTATGCCTTGCGCGTCACGACCCCCGGCCAACCGCACCCCTGGTATCGCGCGCGACGATGACGATCAATTTCGGAACGTTCCTGCTGATGCAGTCGCCGTCGGCGCGCTCCTCGCAGGAGATCTACGCGCGAGGCGTCGAGATCGCCCAGGCCGCCGAGACGCTCGGCTTCGGCAACGTCTGGCTCGCCGAGCACCATTTCTCGACCTACGGCTATCTCTCACGCCCGACACAGCTCGCGACGTACATCGCGGCCAAGACGAAGCGGATCCGGGTCGGCACCGCCGTGATCGTGGTCCCGCTCCACCACCCGCTCGTGATCGCCGAGGAGATCGCGACGCTGGACCTGCTGGCCGGCGGACGCCTGGACGTCGGGCTCGGGCGCGGCTATCAGCCCTACGAGTTCGAGCGCTTCGGCCTCGAGCTCGAGAGCGGCCGCGCGCGCTGGGAAGAATCGATCGATATCTTATTGAAGGCCCTGAGCGGCAAGCCGTTCAGCTACGACGGTAAGCTCTTCAAGATCCCGGAGACGATGGTGTTCCCGCAGCCGCTCCAGCAGCCGCGGCCACCGATCTGGATCACCGCGCAGAGCCCGGAGTCGGTGGAGGCGGCCGTGCGCCGCGGCTTCAACGTGCTCACCGGCGGCTTCGGCGTGCCCATCGAGCGCATGGCCGAGTTCCGCCGGCTCTTCGACCGGCTGGTCGGCGAGTTCAAGCCCACGCATCCGCTTCAGGTCGGCGTGCAGCGCGCGGTCTACGTGGCGGAGAGCCAGGCCGACGCCCGCGCGGCGGCCGAAGAGGCCCGCTGGAACATGCGGGTAACGCTCTCGCTCCGCAATCAGTACGAGCGGGTCGAACAGGGCCACGCGATCCCGGTCCCGGCGCCCAAGGAGCCCGACACCGACGACTTGCTGGACCGTTTCCTGGTGATCGGGACGCCCGACACGGTGATCCGCCAGATCACGCGCGTCAGGGAGCTCGTCGGCATCTCGCACTTCAACTGCAGCTTCTGGTTCGGCGACCTCGAGCACGCGCGCGTCATGCGCTCGATGGAACGCTTCGCCCGCGAGGTCCTGCCGGCGTTCAGGTAATGGGGGGCCCCGACATGGCCCCCCATACCCCCCCTGCACTCGTGCGCGCGCACAACCGTTAGCCCCCCCCTGCACTCGTGCGCGCGCACAACCGTTAGCCCCCCCTGCACTCGTGCGCGCGCACAACCGTTAGCCCCCCCTGCACTCGTGCGCGCGCACAACCGTAGCCCCCCCAGCACTCGCACGCGCAGACAACCGTTAGCGTCCCCAGCGCTGGCACGCGCGCACAACCGTAGCGCCCCAGCACTCGTGCGCGCGCACAACCGCTACCGACGGGGCGCCGCTCGTTGCCGCGCTCTAGGCGGCGCCCCACACCTCGCGCGCGACCTCGAGGGCGAGCGCGAGCTTGCGACGCTGGTCGTCGACCGTGATCTTGTTGCCGTGGTGCGTGCTGGAGAAGCCGCACTGCGGGCTCAGGCAGAGGTTCTCGAGCGGCACGTACTTCGCCGCCGCCTCGATGCGGCGCTTGAGGTCGTCCTTCGTCTCGAGCTGCGGAACCTTCGAGCTGATGAGCCCGAGCACGACCTTCTTGCCCTTGGGCACGAATCGGAGCGGCTCGAAGCCGCCCGCGCGGTCGGAGTCGTACTCGAGGAAGAACGCGCTCACGTTCAGCCGGGTGAAGACGGTCTCGGCGACCGGGTCGTAGCCACCGCTCGCCATCCACGTGCTCTTGAAGTTGCCCCGGCAGGTGTGGATCGCGACGGTGACGTCGCGCGGGACGTCACGCAGCACGGCGTTGACCGCGTCGGCGTAGATGCCGGGCAGACGCGCCGGGTCGTCGCCGAGCCGGGTCACCTGCTCGCGCACCTTCGGATCGCACATCATCGCCACCGTGGTGTCGTCGATCTGGAGATAGGTGCAGCCCGCCTGGCACAGGCCGCGGATCTCCTCGCGGTAGGCGGTCGTGAGGTCGGCCCAGAACTCGGTGAGATCCGGATAGGTCGCCTTGAGCGTCGGCCGATCGCCCCGGGCGTGGAGCATGACCGGCGACGGCAGGCAGAACTTGGCGGTGCGCGTCGTGGCCGACTTCAGAAACGTGAAGTGGTCGAGCATGCTCGGCCGGGAGCGCCGGATCTTCCCGGTCACCTTCATGAGGGGCGGCTGCTCGTCGGCGCCCTCGAACTTCACGCCGAAGCTCTGGGTCGACGTCTCCACCCCGTCGAAGCCGCGGATGAAGTCGATGTGCCACCAGTCGCGCCGGAGCTCGCCGTCCGTCACCGATTGCAGGCCGACCGACTCCTGAAGGGCGACGGCGCCGCGGATGCTGCGATCCTCCACCGCGCGCAGCGCGGCCCGGTCGATCTCGCCGCGCGCCGCGCGGGCGCGCGCCTCGTGCAGCTCGGGTGGACGCAGCAGGCTGCCGACGTGGTCCGCACGGAATGGGGGTCGTGCGACGGTGCTCATCACAGTCCTCCGTCGACGCGGCAACTACCAGGCCAGGGCGTACGTCGGTCGGCGCGGATCGGCGCCGGCCGACACCACGCCCGATTCCGGATCGCGTCGGGTCACGACGGCGCCGACGCCGCAGGCGCCGATCTCGCTGACGGTGTGGCCGAGCGCGCTGAGCTCGGCGCGCGTGCTCTCCGGAATACCGGGCTCGACGTTGAGCTGCCCGGGTCGATAGACGCGGGGATAGAACGAGTTGACGAGCGTCTGGGTCGAGAAGCGCGGCGCCTCGACCGCCTGCTGTGGGTTCATTCCCCAGACCAGCACGTTGAGGACGAGCTGCAAGTCGGCCTGGGCCTGATCGTCGCCGCCCGGGCAGCCGATCGTCGCGGTGGGCACGCCACCCTCGCAGATCAGATACGAGATCAGCGTGGTGCGCGGCCGCTTGCCCGGGACGAGACCGTTGGGATGGCCGTCCTCGAGGACGAACATCTCGCTCCGCGTGCTCAGCGTGCAGCCGAGCTCGGGAGCGAACGCCGACTTTCGGAACACGCCACCGCTCGGCGTGAGCGCGACCATGCTGCCCTCGCGGTCGACGACCGCGATGTGCGTCGTCCCGTCGGCGGCGGGCTCGGCCGCGGTCGCGCCGGATCGCGCGCCCATCACCGCGCCCGCGGCCGTGGGCGCGCCGCGGCGCTCGATCGTCCCGGGGGCCGGTGCTTCCGGCGCGGCCCGGTCCATGCGGATGAGCCCGGCGCGCTCGTGGAGGTATGCCGGCGCCAGCAGCTCGGCGATCGCGCGCGCGGCGGTATCGGAATCGCCGTAGTACCGCTCGCGGTCCGCGAACGCGAGCTTGAGCGCCTCGGCGACCACGTGGATGTACCGCGCCGAGTTGTGCCCGAGCGCGCGCAGGTCGACGGTCGCCAGCATGCCGAGCGCCTGCATGAGCACCGGCCCCTGGGTCCACGCGGGCGGACCGATGATCTCGCGCCCCGCGAACGACATTCGCAGCGGCGGCTCGAACTGCGCGCGATAACCGGCCAGGTCGGAGGCGCGGAGGAGTCCGCCGACGCGCTCCGAGAACGCGCCGATGGTGGCCGCGACGTCGCCGCGGTAGAACCGCTCACGGGCGGCGCCGATGCCGGCGACCCGGTGGCCTCGGCTCGACGCTTCCGCGTCGACGAGCCGCCGCAGTGTCCCGGCGAGTGCCGGCTGCGTGAAGAGCTGGCCCAGCTCGGGCGGCTGCCCGCCTCGGTAGAACACCGCGGTCCCGCCAGGAGGATACAGATCGAACTGGCTGCGGCTCTCGCCGATGGTCAGCATCCGCCGCATGTGCTCGTACATCGGGAACCCGTGCTCGGCGTATTGCACGGCCGGCGCCAGCACCTCGCCCACGGTCTTCGTGCCGAAGCGCTCGAGCGCCTCGAGAAACGCGCCGACCGCGCCCGGTACGGTGAACGACAAGTGAGCGTCGGCCCCCGGCCCGGTCGGGATGCGATCGAGCTTCCGCCCGCGGAAGAACGCGATCGTCGCGAGGGCCGGAGCCACTCCCTGCCCGCTCAGCACGTGCAGCTGGCGACTGCGCGCGTCGTGCACGACCGCCACGCACTCGCCGCACAGCGTGTAGGACGCGGTCGGCTCCACCACCGCGGCCGCGAACCCCGCGGCCACGGCCGCGTCGAAGGCGTTGCCGCCCGCCAGCAGCATCCGCATGCCGGCCATCGACACCAGGGGATGACCCGACGTGACGACGCCCTGAGTGCCCGAGACCACTGGCCGCGTGGGCGCACGATCGGCGGAGTGGTGCTCCATCTCGTAGACTCGCCCGGTCGGTCTGCTCATGAGCTCAACGCTCCTTCCGGAATTCGTGGCTTCTCCGCCGAATTCGATTCGGCTCCCGGCCGAATTCGATTCGGCTCTCGCGCGAATCGATACCGCGCGGCAACGGGCCGGTCAAGCTGAATCGTAGCGCTACGGCAGGAGATCGGCGATCACGATCCGCGCCGATGGCACGGCGAGCACGGAGGCGACGTCGGCCGGTCCCAGCACCTCCACCGCGTGGTACGCCCACCCATAGGGCGCCGACGGCGCCGGCCCAGGCTCACGATGAACCTCGAGCACGCGGTCGACCAGGTTGACGATCCAGTACTCCGGACGTCCGGCGCGTGCGTAGAGGCTCGCCTTGTGTTCTCGATCGACGAGGAGGCTCGTGAGCGCACCTCTACGACGAGCACTGGATCTGCCGGATGCGCAGCGGCGTAGTCACGCACGTCGCCGCGCACGACCGCCACGTCGGGCTCGGGCTCCGACGTCTCGTCGAGCGCGATCGGCGCCTGCGTGCGAACCTCCCAGCCCGCGCCGAACGCGCGCGCGAGCACACGCTCGACGAGCCTGATCGCCGTGTAGTGGGGCGAGCTCTGCGGCTCGGCCACCACGAGCAACCCGTCGATCAGCTCGACGCGGTCGCCCGGCGTGAAGACGCCGGTCTCGACGAGTCGCTCGTACTCGACGCGCTTCCATCGCTTGAGCTCGAGTGTCGGCCGGGGCACGGGGTTGCCTCCTACCGTCAATCTAGTCGCGCGATCGACCACGGTCAATGTCACACGACTGTGACACTGCAGGCTGCTGAGCCCACTACACGCGCCGGTAGAGAGGGCCGCGCGTGGTCACGCGTGACAAGTCGGGCGGCTCGGCGGCGACGCGGTGCCCTCGAGGATGTAACGGGCCAGGCTCGAGACCCAGTCGGGCGACGATCGCGGGATGGCTGTAGTAGCCGTCGTACGCGTGGTGCACCAGCGCGTCGAAGAAGACCGGGTGCGACTGCTCGACGCCACGGAGCACGCGCTCGCGCCGGTCCTGGTCCAGCGGGGCGAGGCCGGCGTCACCGACGGCGCGCGCCGCATCCTCGATCGCGGCGAGCCCGCCCGACAAGAGCGCGTCGATCTCGGGCGCGCCCGCGGCGACCGCGAGCACGTGATCGAGCGCGATCGCGCCAGCGCCCGGGAACCCCGCGCTCGCCGGCACGAGGGTATCGAGGACCACCGCCAGGAGATTGCGCCGCGCGGCCAGCGTCACGAGCGTCTCCGGATGATTCCGTCGGCGATGTAGAGCGCCACCGCCTGGATCGTCGAGGTCGGGTTCACGGCGGCGCACGTGACCATCGTGCTGCCGTCCACGACGTAGAGATTCCGCACGTCGTGGCATCGTCCGTCGGCGTCGATCACGGAGGTGGCGGGGTCGCGCCCCATCCGCGCGGTTCCCATGAGGTGCCAGCCGCCGGCGCGGAGGAGCGGATTCACCGAGACCTCCCGGGCGCCGGCGGCCTCGAGCGCTTCCCGGGCGCGCGCGATGCCGTGGTCGAGCATGCGCCGGCTGTTCTCGCCGAGCGTGTAGGACACGCGCGGCGCCGGGATGCCGTGGGCGTCGGTGAGCGTGGGATCGAGATCCACGCGGTTCCCGGGCTCCGGCAGGTCCTCACCGATGACGGCCACCGTCAACGTCCGGTCGAAGCGCGTGTCGTAGAGTCTGCGGTGCTCGCGGCCCCACGGCACCCGGTCGCCCACGGAGCCGCCGGTGGCGGACGCGATCGGCGAGAGCCCGCGCGCCACCTGAAACGAGTAGCCGCGCACGAAGCCGCGCGAGAGATCGGTCTCGTAGAACTCCTGACTGATGATGCTGCAGCCCAGCGGGCCGCGGAGCCCGTCCAGCCGCTCGTCGAAGAGCCCGCGCACCATCGCGTAGGGATGGAACATGAGGTTGCGGCCCACCTGCCCGCTGCGATTGGCCAGCCCGTCGGGGAACCGCGACGAGCGCGAGTTCAGCAGGAGCCGCGGAGTGCCGATCCCGTTGGCCGCGAGCACGACCGTGCCTGCCTTCAGCTCGCGCGTCCGCCCTTCGCGGTCGAAGTACTGCGCGCCGTCGGCGAGCCCGTCGGGCCCCAGCGTGATCTCGCGCACGCGAGCGCGCGTGACCAGCCGCGCGCCCGACGCTAGCGCCTTGGGCCAGTAGGTGACGTCGGTGCTCGCCTTGGCTCCGGTCGGGCAGCCGAGGTCGCAGGGCCCGCAGTTGATGCAGGCGCGTCGGCCGTCGTAGTCGCGCGTCAGGATCGCGCTGTCCGACGGCCACCAGTGCCATCCCAAGCGATCGAACCCGCGGGCCATCGTGGCGCCCAGCGTGTCCAGCGGGATCGGCGGCGTCTGCCGCGGCGACTTCGGCGGATAGCCGGGATCGCCGGTGATCCCGGCCACGCCCATCATCGTGTCGTTCAGGTCGAAGTACGGCTCGAGCGTCGCGTAGTCGATGGGCCAGTCGTCGGCCACGCCGTCGAGGCTGCGCACGCGGAAGTCGGACGGTCGGAAGCGTGGGAAGTGGGCGCTCCAGTGAATCGTGCTCCCGCCCACCGCGTTGTACATCAGCGGCGAGATCGCCGAGCCGGCGTCGTTGACGGGGTAGTCTTGTGGCAGCCGGCGCACGTTGGGCTCGGCGCTCCAATCGGTGGTCCGATGCAGCTCCCAGTCGGCGCGCCAGTGCGGGTATGCGCGCGCGTCGACCCAGTCGCCCTGCTCCAGGCACACGACGCGGAGGCCGGCGCCCGCGAGCCGCCAGGCGACGGCGGCCCCCGAGGCGCCGGCGCCGATCACGAGCACGTCCGTGCGATCGTCGGCGGCCATTCGAGAACGGGCAATAGCAGGAGAGGGCCACCGCCGTCAACTCCTCTCGTGATCGTCCTTGCCGAGCCGGGCGAGAAGGGTCCGGAGATGGTCGGCGCGGCACAGGCGCGGGCATGGGTCGACTCACCGACGACGATCTAGACCGGATCGACGGCGCCAGGGGCAAGCTCGCCGGCGCGCTTCAAGAGCGCTACGGCTGGGCGCGTGAGCAGGCCGAGCGCGAGATCAAGAAGCGCTGCGAGCAAAACGACGCCGAGCGACTCGGCGATAGGACGTGAGCCGGACGAGGGCGGGCGGGCCCGCTGAGCATTCAGGAGCCCGCTCGCTCCCGCCGGGCGCTGTGCGTGAAGGCTAGCTCGCCTTCGCCGCCGACACTCTCAGCTCGTTCTTGACCGACTTGACGCCGTCCACCCGATGGGCCAGGTCCGACGCCTTCGCGCTCTGCGCCATCGACTGCACCTCGCCGCTCAGCACCACGACGCCGGCGTCGGTGCGCACATCGATCTTCTTCAGCTGCGGGTCCCTGGCGAGGGTGGCCGTGACGGCCTTGGTGATCTGCTTGTCGTCAGCCGTGACGGCCTTGCGGGCGGCCGGTGGCACGACCTGCAGGTCGTTCTTCACGCTCTTGGCGCCGTCGACGCCCTTGGCGATCTCTTCCGCGGCGGTCTTCGCCTCATCGGAGTCGACCTTACCGCGCAAGAAGACCTGGCCGCTCACCGTCTCGACGCGCACTTCGCGCCCCTTGACCCGCTCATCGGCGAAGAGCGCGATCTTGGTCTTCGAAGTGAGCCAGCTGTCGCTGATCGCGACCTTCGCTTCCTGCGCGGTGTCCTTCGCCTTCTCCTTCACCTGGTCCATCTTGCTTTCGGCCTTGGTGTCGGCAGCACTGGCGCTCGGCGGCGCCGCGCAGAGCACGGCCGCCAGCAGCGCGGCTGCGGTCATGAAGTGGTCACGCATGGCTTCATCCTCCTCGATCTCATGGTCCGGGGCCCTCGCTCACACGATCCCCGCGGTGAATCAGCAATGACCTTGCCATCGGCGAATGTAAGATTCGCCGGCGGCGCTAAGTGAACGGCTTTCGAGGGATTTGGCGCACGGGGCCCGCCCCGGCGTAGGTGAATCGCGGGGCGGTTGATTTTACGTGGTCACCGATTTTACGCGGTCACTAGTAGATCCTACGCGGCCCAGGAGCGATTGGAGTGCCCCGGGGTTGAGTTCGCGATGGTATCCGGATTGCTGGTCTCGGAGGTCATGCTCCTCTTCTTGATCGTCGCCGTCCTCATCGCTGGGTGTGCCGGTGTTCCCCGTCACGTCGAGCTGCCGGCGCTCGACGTGAGAGAA
>Ga0209058_1001986_pt1 | contig 17084 bp, 11 predicted proteins | sample GraSoiAngelo_147_FD_185904 | JGI IMG/M metagenome (GOLD analysis project Ga0209058, IMG submission 185904) | Grasslands soil microbial communities from the Angelo Coastal Reserve, California, USA - 14_1009_05_40cm (SPAdes) (version 2) | ecosystem: Environmental > Terrestrial > Soil > Grasslands ... | reverse complement strand
CCCTCGCGTGTCTTCATCGAAATCTGAAGACCACCTACGGGAGAGGGTTCGATGACTTACCCCCGGAAACCCTGAAACCGTTTGCGGAAACACTCGTGGGGTCGCTTGACAAAAATCGACTCCTACGGGCGCTGAGTACGACCATTGATGAGCTTCTGCGCGACTCGCAGGACGTCCGTGAGATGGCCTCGAGACTCGATTCACAGCTGCAGGAACTCAAGCTTGAGCTAACCCCATGAGAGGGTTAGAAGAATCGAGGGGAAGTCTGTGAACGTCATCGACTGGTTGCTCGACTCGGACTCGTCGATTCGCTGGCAGGTGATGCGGGACCTGACAGGTGCGCCCGCGGATGAGGTCGCGGCTGAGCGCGCACGGGTAGCTACGGAGGGCTGGGGCGCGCGGCTGCTCGGCCTGCAGGACGCCGATGGCCGGTGGGGAGGCGCGGCTTGGAATCGCGGGTGGAACTCGACGATGCACGTCTTGTGGCTGCTGCGCCACCTGGGTCTTGACCCCGCGAGCCCGGAGGCACGGCGGGCGGTAGGCCTCGTCCGCGACCACGTGACGTGGCAGGGTTGCGGTCCGCAGGAGTGCGATCGGAACCCCTTCTTCGCCGGCGAGCTGGAGCCTTGCATCAACGGGCAGGTCGCGATGGCCGGCGCCTACTTCGGCCAGGACGTCCGCGGCATCGTCAACCGGTTGCTCGGCGAGCAGCTTTCCGACGGCGGCTGGAACTGCGAAGCCCCGAACCGTTCGACGCGTTCGTCGTTCAACACGACGATCTGCGTGCTGGAGGCGCTGCTCGAGCACGAGCGGGCGGGCGAACGGACCCCGGTCGTGACCGCGGCCCGTCTCCGCGGACAGGAGTACCTCCTCGAGCGCCGGCTCTTCTGGCGGCGGTCGACTGGCGAGGTGATCGAGCGGGATCGCAAGGGCGACGCCATGTGGACGCGTTTCGCCTTCCCGACGTGGTGGCACTACGATGTGCTGCGGGGGCTTGAGTATCTGCGCAGCGCGAGCGTCGCGCCCGACGAACGGGTGGCCGAGGCGATCGAGCTGGTCGCGTCGAAGCGAGACGGCGACGGGCGGTGGCTGCTCGAGACCCGGTACCCCGGCGTGATGCCGGTCGAGATGGACGAGGGCGAGGGCCGGCCGAGCCGGTGGAACACGTTACGCGCTCTGCGGGTGCTCCGCTGGTACGATCGGGCTGATTCGTAAGGGCGGTGACGTTCCGACCAAGCCCTGCGCCGCGCATTCGTTACTGAGCGTGTCTACTTATGCCATCACTGCAGCTTGAGTCGTCTCTTTCCCAGAGCATAGATTGAAAGAATCAGAGCCGAAAGTGAGGCAACTTCTCCCGCTTGCACCACAAAGACGAACAATACACCCGTTGCCCTACCAATCTCCACAAGGTTTGGGGGAGTCAAGCCAGTAGTGTGGCCCAAGAAGCCCCAAGTGCTTAGGGATGACAAGATCAGAACTGCAACGTATCCTATGCGCTTCCGGTTCCAGCTGGCAGCGACCCCTCCGAGGAAAACGACCGCGTAGAGCGGGTTGATCGTGCCATCCAAAGTTTCCCCAGAAATGCTTCCGGTCTCCAACCGAACGATGGCGTCAGAAACATGAATCAGGCCAAAGAGAATCGACATCAGGGACGCAACAACAAGGGCGATGAGCCAGGCAGGTTTCTGAACAGGGTTCATAACTCGACTCTCTATTCCAGTCTAGCTAAAAAGGTGTCACAGAGTGGGCCGAACAGAAAGCAACTTTGCGAACCATCGTAGACGGGTCGGACTCTTTCCTAGCCTGGGCCGCGATATCCAGACGGGTCTTGGTATGCTGGGCGGGACCCGTTTCACAGACAGACTCTTCCCGCTACCTGACGGTCCTGAGAGGAGAGGTGCAAGGGATGTTTCGCCAGTTCAGGTATCTGCACGGCGAAGTCTTCGTTCGACCCGAATCCGCCATGAAGGAGGCAAGTGGTTCGCCCTTGTCAACAGTTTCGTAGTAGATTTTGGATTTTTGAATCTGGAGACACGCTTTGCTCGTCTTCAATGCTGGATGTCTTGGACTAATTGTACGATATTTTTCTGGGTTCGTTCTGACGAGCGGAGTTCGTCGAGTGATCAACCTATGGTGACCGTTCGAGTCCCTCCTAGGTTGGAGGTAGGACTCTGTAGGAGCGGAAGGTCTCGTAGACGGCTATGGTGAGGCCGATCACGGCGACGACCGCGACGAGGAGATAGTAGGGCTGTTGAGGAGCTATCGGGAGGAAGCTGGCGGTTAGGACCGCGAATATTATAATGAAGAAGAATGTTCGCGGGATGATCCACTTGCCCGTTCGTATGTAGAGCTTGAGTATGCCGAAACTGCTGGATCTGACGCGGTATGTTCCATCGTAGTCTTTAGTCACGAGATCATATTTTCTCAGCTTTTCCAGGTGGTGCTGTGCGAGTGCCGGGCTGGAGAATCCAAGCTTTTCCTGCACATCACGGGCTGAGGATGACTTGGCCTTCAGCATTAGAACGTAGACTCGGAGGGTGTTGTACTCGCCTGCTACCGCAACGTCCAAATCTTCTGGCTCGGTCTTCGTCGTCGGTCCCCTGCCGGGCCGGGCTGAGTCACATTCAAACTCTTACTATCCTGTCTAGCGGGTCCCTATTTTCTGAGAAAAGATTTGTGGGAAGGAAGATTTTAGCCGGTCCGGCCGGGCTGCGCACGCCAATACAGCGGTGGCAAGGCCAATGAGGCTTAGGACTGAACCAGCCTCGACTCCCAGCACAGTTGCTGTCAAAACTTGGCCTATCAATCCGCTTGTCAGAACGCTACTCGATGTGGGTTCTTGGACTGCTAATGGTGCCATTCCTGCGGGCGGCGCAACCACTATGATGTTTCCGTAGGCTCCTCTCGTCAAGGTTCCACTGGTTCCCGTTACCGTAAAGTTGTAGCCTAGTAGGGAGGCGGACGCGGAGGCGGTGATTGTGAGGTCTGAGGTGACGGTTCCATTGGGCGCTAGCGTTACGCTTGTTGGGTTGAAATTGAGTGTTATGGCGCTACTGTTTACCCCGTAGACTGAACCCGTCAGATAGACGGTGCCTGAGAATCCTGCGATGCTCGCGACCGTGATGCTTGCCGTGCTAGACGCGCCTTGAGCTACGGTGACGAACAAGGGATTTGCGGTGAGTTCCACATCTGGAACCGGCGCTGTCGTGACGGTCACGGTCAACTGTGTGGAGTTAGCTATCGAGAGGCTCGTCCCGGTCACTGTGACCGTGTAGATTCCGAGAGCCGCGCCAGGGTTTGCTGAGAGCGTCAGGGTTGAGTTGGCTGAGCCTCCTACGGGGACTTGCACTATGTAGGGGCCGATTCCGTAGGCGAAACTGGCCGAGGTTGACGCGGATATGGTTACGAGGCATCCGCAGTCCCCGAGGCTATTAACCTCGACGATGATGTTTCTGAAGTTTCCAGGGTTGATGTCGAAAGATCCGGGAATCACGGTTATGCTAAAGTCTCCGCTGATCGAAGTCGAGGAAGTGACGGCGACAGGTAGCGATACGGACTGGTAGAACTGGTCACCGATCACGGTTACTGTCACGTCGAACCTTCCTTGGGCAGATGATTGAACTGTCAAAGTGGAAGTTACGGTCCTGTTCTCTGGTACGAAGAGCGTGTTCGGGCTAAGGCTGACTGTTGGACCAGAAGCCGAACTGGATGCAAATAGGTTGACCTGGCCACTGAAGCCATTGACGCTTGTGATGCTGATGGTGGAGGTACCGGTTGCGTTTGGCTGGAAGATCAGTGAGGCGGGGTTGGCTGAGACGCTGAATCCCACAACGTTCACACTCACCGTGTCAGTATGGGATAGAAGTCCGCTGGTCTCGTCTATGGCTATTGAGTACGTGCCGGCTGGTGTTACGGGGTTTGTGGCTACGTTGAGTGTTGTACTGGCGCTTCCGCCGGCCGAAAGTTGTAATTCTGAAGGGGCGAGGCTGACCGCTAGACTGTTAGGCGCGTTCGGAACTCTGGCAACTAGTTTCAGCAGTCCTGAGAACCCGAATTGGCTTGTTAGTTTGAGAGTGTAGGACCCGGTAGCGCCGGGCGTGACTTGGAGGGATGAGGGGGTTGTGCTGAGCGCATAACTTGGACCGTGGGAGGGGTTAATGGATGGGACTAGAGTTGTGACGCTGTATGCTAGGGCTAGGGCGACTATGATTGAGGCGGCTAATAGAGTGACGAACCTTCCGGTCGAATAGGCTTTCATGGGACTACACTTCTAGGCCTACTATTCATCGAGTGTTAGGATAAACTATATTGTTGAACCAGCGGTACAACATCTTGTGCACGAGGTGGTTTTGATGAAGGCCATGCTCCGGGCCCCACAGTTGGAGCGTCTTTCCAGCTCGCAGAATGTGTTAAGTGCGTTCATTGTGCCAGATAATAGTAGCTCAGTATCGGCTGAGGGTTCGGCTTAGGCTTCGTCAACGCCGCAACAGTACTGTGTCATGTCTAGCCAAAAAGGATTCGCTGAATTTTTGTGGTGGGCCCGCCCGGGTTCACAAGGTTATCATTGAATCAACGAGGCCCAAGCGAAACGGCGGTTGCTATCCCTCCTTTTCTGCAAGGGACGAGGGGCCCCCTTTCACATTGGCAACCACATCCTAGGTTAGAGCGACAGTAACGTGAACCATCGCTCTAATAGGGAGGAACTGCGTGTAAATGGTGAATGTTTTTGTCCACGGGACAGTTCAGAACTAACCCCAGGCTCGGTTTCATTGCGCTGTTGGCGCTCATGGCTGGAGGTTTTTACATACCGTCGCAAGTCCGGCAGGCGCACGCGACCCCACAGCCTCTGGCACTCGATGGTGTCGGAGTCAACACGTGTTCTGGACAATACTGTGCTCATTCACAGGTACTAACTACAGCCCATGGACATGATGTGATAGTCGTGGTAGCTGAAACAGTTGCGGGCGCCAACATCACCTCGGTAACAGACACTCGCGGTCTGAACTTTACCCTGCGTCTTTCATTCAATTCCAACCCTTACTGCTTTACTTGTGGAGGTGTGTTGCAGACGCTCTGGGAGTACTATGCCGTCGCCCCCTCACCTTTGAACTCGGATAATATTACAGTAAATGTCAAACCGCCGTGGGACAAGTGCTGTTTTGTTTGGGGAATGGAGACCATTGCGGTCCACGGCCCAAACACTAGAGTTGTTTTCGATCCAGACTCCTCGATACCTTCGGCTTGTGCTCAGCCTGCATGTGGGAATTGCTATGCGGGCTCCTCATCGACGTGTTCTGCCTTGATACAAACCTCTAAGTATGATTTTGTCATAGCCGCAATAGCAATAAACGATGCTGGCCCCTGCGGGTCAAGTTATCCCCTCGGAACAGTGCCGGGTTTCACAAGCTTAACAGTCCAGAACAACCGTTTCGAGATGGATTATACGGTAACCACAAGGCCACGCAGCACGGTCGTTGCTTCATGCGCCGGAACTGATGCGGTGGCAATGACTCTCGATGCCATCTCATTCTATGGCGCGTTTGGGACTTAGGCGCGCGTTGGAAGGCCCACACGCAACCGATGCCGGGAGTGGGACACTCACCTACACGTTTACAGGCCAGGTGACCGAAAGCTCCAAGCGTGGCTAGGCCAAACCTGTCTGAGAGGATCAGACCATAGATTACGAAGAAGGCACCCACAACAAGAACAGTCAGTGTAGCCGGGAGAGCCAAATCCTCGGCTGGTTCTGGCCCAGCTCATAAAAAGCCTCCCTGAGATACGACGAATATTGGCATACAGATGAGACTTTATGTCTGAGGGTTATCGAGGAGGGCGCTGGAGAAGAAATGTCAAAACTTTCGCCAAGAACACCTCAAGTGGTTAATGCAAAATAGTCCAATGTCTGGGCGTATCGACTGTGGTCGTCGGCCTGTCACCTAGTCAATGACCGAATCGTGTCATTGGAGCTAAATATTCCTAGAACCACAACTCGCGCCTTGAGAGCCGGTTCATGGTTTGAAAGGTCGCCTAGTCCTCACGTTTGCTCTTCTTCTAGCCGCCTTACCGATCATGGTTTCACCTTCTGTCCCCTCGGCTCATGCCTCGCCGGCGACGGGTACAGTCTGTATCACAACTTCGACGTCTGCCACCAGTTGTCCTAGCAGCCCGCCTACGATTGGTCCTCTAACTGTCAATGATAACTTTACTGTCGGCGTCTTCATTCAGGGATCTGACGCTATGGGAGGCTTCGACATCTATGTTGCTGCCGACCCTGCCTATCTGACCCCGACTAACGCTACTCTCGGTACTCTGATCGCCAATCCAGCCTCGACTATTATCTGTATCAACGGTGTCAGTGTCACGGGTGCATGTACGGTCAATAGCGCCAATGGTCCTGGTGTTGTTGAGGTGAGCACGTTAGATAATTCGGGGGGCAATGAGTGTGGTGGTACCTCCCCATGTTCTGGCATGGCCTTCAACATAACCTATCGGGTGATAGGCTTCGTCACGAGCACCAACCTCTCCTATCCCTCGAATCCCTCCTGTTCAATGAGCAGCGTTGGCACAACCGACACCTGCGTTCTTGTAGCCGACAACACTGGAACCCCCCTGTCTGAGACTGTTCAGGGCGCCACCGTCCGAGCGCCGGCCTTCGACTATTCATTGTCGAATAGCGGTCCTATCAGCATTACCCACGGAAGTTCCGGTACTGTGACAATCACAGCGACTTTGACTTCTGTTGCCACTCAGTCTGTCACGCTGTCGTGTGTAGGCAGCAGTCTCCCTGCTGGCATTACCTGCGGCAGTTTCACAGTCAATCCTGTGACCCCGACGGCTACTAGCGGCTTGACGATCAACGTTGCTTCCTCTGTGGTGTCTGGCTCTTACAGTTTCGATGTGACAGGTTCGCCGCTTGGCGCGACTACTGCTCCTACGATTGTCAGCGTGACTGTACCTTCTGCCACCACAACCACGTCTGTCGCCTGTTCTCCCGGTTCTATCACAACAGGCACAGCCACGAACTGCACTGTTACCGTGACAGACACTTCGTCCAGTCCGTCTACTCCGACAGGCTCCGTCAGCCTCTCAACGGATTCTACTGGTACTTTCAGCTCTAATAGCTGCACCCTGGCGACATCCACCTCGAGCGCTGCTTCCTGCTCTGCTAGTTACACGCCTAGCGTCGTGGGCAGCGGTACTCATTTGATCACAGCGAACTACTCCGGTGACTCAAGTCACGCATCCAGCAACGGCAGTTCTCCCTTGACGGTGACCTCCCCAGCTACCACTCCCAACATCCTAGGGCTCTCTCCAACCGTATTCTACATGATAGTAGGAATAGCGGTGATTGTCCTAGTGGCACTTTCGCTTCTCGCTTTACGGCGACGCGGTCGAAAGCCTCAACAATAGCCGCTGTTCCAACATTTCTTGCCCTGTATTAATCTGTCCGCGTATCTTGATCTTTTGCACTATCGGAATCTCGTTCCATGCGAACCAATTCTTCATCGGTTTCATCACTCCTGAAATGTAGCCGCCTCTCTTGCCGTTCCTTTCCATGATGCTTACCAAGTCTAGCATGAAATTCGCTGCTTCCTTCGATGTCATCTTCGCCAAGTCTTTCGGGGTTTTGTGAAAGTTCTTGTGGATGAAGCCCAAGCGCCTGAGCCAGATAGAAGCGGTAACAACGCTGCCTCTCGCAACATTGTCGTGCCTGTGCTTCATGTGAGGATCGTCCAGAAGATAGTAGTAGTTCGGGCGCTGCTTGGGGTGCAGCTTGCGTTCTGTCAATCCAATGATAAGTAGCCGCTGAAGAATTTTGGTGGGCCCGGCGGGACACCCCTAAAAATTAGAGCGAGTCCGTTTCCAGGTTCGAGACCCTTCCGGACTCGCCGAGAGCTTCCCAAGAATTTAGGAAAGCCGTCATGTCATTCCGCACCTTACAGGGTAACTGACCAAAATTGGTCTTCTAGACCACAGAAAGCATCCATGCCAACTGTTGACGGTTATATCCCGAGCCGTCTCCGTCAGGCTTGAGTCTCTCCATATACCAAAAATCATAAATACGCTACAGCGCGCGATCGCAAATCTCTTTGGGGTTCTCCTTGAGACCGAATGTAAATCACGATCGGCTCCTTCAACTTTTCGCAGTGTTGGCACTGGTAGGCATGATTGGCGCATCACCCGCCACGGCAGTTGCAGCACAATATGCTCAAACCCCAGACGTTTCGAACCTGCTCGTGCCGGGCAACGTTTCCGTATTTGTCGACCCCGAACTTAGCCAAACCACTGGACCCATACAAGTAGTGGTTCAACTCACGACCGCTCCATTAGCGGTTGCCTATGGCGTGAACGCCAAACAGCTGGGCGGCAAGTTAAGCCCATCCCAAGAACGCGATTATCTCCACCAGCTGGCCAATTCGCAAGATGCGATGATGAGCCAGATTCGCAGCCTCGGCGGCCAGGAACTCGGCCGGCTGAGCAAAGTCCTTGACGCTCTCATCATAAACATCGACTCGTCCCAGGTCAACGCCATGGCCTCCTTACCAAACGTAGCGTCGATACGCCCAGTCCAAACCTATCAGATTGAACTGAGCGATGTTGTCCCATACATCGGGGCAACGGCCGTCCATAACCTCGGCTTCGACGGCACAGGCGTTAGAATCGCAGTACTAGACTCTGGAATCGATTACACTCATGCTGACCTTGGAGGCCCTGGCACAACGGCTGCCTATACGGCCGCCTACGGTACCAGCGTGAACGACCTGCGGAACAAGAATACTGACGGGCTATTTCCCACCGCCAAGGTAATCGGAGGCTACGATTTTGTCGGAGAACGATGGCCAGGTCCCGATTCTGCATGCGGAGTAGACAGCCATGGCAACCCGCTGGTCTGCCTCCGGCCCGACCCTGACCCAATTGACTGCGGACCTTCGACCATTCCTCCACCCTGCGCAGGTGGACACGGAACCCATACCTCTAGCATCATTGGCGGAGCCGGCTCAGTAGCGCCAGGCGTCAGCCTCTACGCGGTGAAGGTGTGCAGCGCAGTTTCAACCAGCTGCAGCGGCGTCGCTCTTCTACAAGGGATGGAGTTCGCCCTTGATCCCAACGGCGACGGCAACATCTCCGATGCAGTAGACGTCATCAACATGTCGCTGGGCTCGTCGTATGGGCAGAAGGAAGACGACCTCAGCGCAGCGAGCGCTAACGCTGTCAATCTAGGCGTAGTGGTAGTATCATCGGCCGGCAACAGCGCAGACCGACCCTACATCGTAGGTTCACCCTCAACAACACCAGAAGTCATCAGCGTAGCAGCCACTTTTCATCCCACGGCAAAAATGTACCTCGTCCAGACACCCACAGTCGCTCCAGTCGGAGCGGTCTGGCAATCCTGGTCGGCAGCCCCCTCCCTCGTCTCCGGCCCCCTCGTGTACGACACAACTAGCGCAAGCACCAAACGCGGCTGCGTTGACGCAGCAGGTACCAGCCCCTGGACCGGGACGCCATTCCAAGGAAAGATTCTGCTGATTGACCGCGGCCTCTGCGCAGTGAGCATGAAAGTGGCAAACGCGGGAGCAGCAGGAGCAATAGCAGCAATAGTGGCCAACAATGCGGCGCAAGGACCCTGCGACCTCCCGCCCACCTTCTCCTTCGGAGGAGGCACGCAAACCATCGCGGGCTACACGACAACACTCGCCGACGGAAACACCCTTAAAGCCAGTGCGCTAGGACAGACTGCCACGATAAACCCGGCTAACGCCATCAACCTGGTCGGGAACATGGCCTCCTTCTCATCACGCGGTCCCAGCTACAGCTACAACTCCATCAAACCCGACATCGGAGCAGTAGGAACCGACATCATCAGTGCAGAAGCGGGCACAGCCACGGGCCGAACACCATTCGCCGGAACTTCTGCGTCAGCACCTGTGGTCACCGGTACAGCAGCACTGCTAGTCGACGCCTTTCCTGCACGAACACCCAGCGAGATCAAACAGATGCTCATGAACACGGCTGACACGAACATCGGTCTAAACCCAGCAAAGTGCCCGGGCGTAGGAGCCCCGATATCACGCATAGGAAGCGGTGAAGTCCGGGTCGACCGGGCCGTCAACACCAAGACCACTGCATGGGACAACGCAGCACCCATAGCCGTTAGCCTGTCTTTCGGCTACCAGGCACTGACGAGTTCTGCCCAGTTCGTAAAGACCGTGGCCGTCCACAACTACGGCTCCACCACAAGAACCTATTCGATCGCACCCACCTTCCGGTACCCGGCTGATGCTGCCAGCGGCGCGGTCACGATCAGCGCCCCATCAACTGTCAAAGTCGCGGCGGGTGCAACTGCCACATTCAAACTGAAACTCGCTGTAAACGTGACAAGACTGCCCGTATGGGACCTTAACGGAGGCAGCAGAGGCGGAGACGGCTTCCGCTTGGACGGCTTCGAATTCGACGGCTACATCAACATATCAGACAACACCGACAACGTCCACCTGGCATGGCAGATACTGCCCCATCGAGCAGCAGCAGTAACAACATCTACAGACGCACTCACACTCTCCGGAGGCACAGGAACCGTACAGCTAACCAACCCTAGCTCACTGAACGGCCGCGTGGAACTCTTCTCCCTGACAGGATCCAGCGGCAAGATGCCGCAGAGCATGCTGCCCCAGCCTGGCGACAACTTTGCAGTCATCGACCTGAGATCCGTTGGAGTCCGATCAGCCACAGTAGTGATCTCCGGTCAGCCCCAACCCGCAGTCCAGTTCGCCATCACCACATTCGGCATACGCTCCCACCCCAACTACCCAGCCGAATTCGACATACTCATAGACACCAACCACGACGGGACAGATGACTTCGCTATATTCAATCTCGAAAACGGAGGCTTCGCCGCAACTGGCCAAAACGTAGTCGCAGCTGGCCCGCTCCCTAACGGACCATTCACAGTCCGCTTCTTCACCGACGCAGACCTCGACTCCGGCAACGTCATCCTGACCGCACTGCTATCAGATATCGGCCTTACGCCAAGCACCCAGTTCAGATTCTCGGTCCTAGCGGTTGACAACTACTTCACAGGCGCGGTCACCGACGCCATAGTCGGAATGACCTACACGCTGAACACGCCGCGCTATATCGGCTCAGGCATACCCACCACCGGGGTCCCTGCGGGGGGCAGCAGCACACTGACAATCAACAGTGTCGCAGGTGGAGCAGCAGCTTCACCGTCACAAAACGGACTACTGTTATGGTACCGTGACGCGCTTCCTGACCACGAGAAGGACTCGGTCCTCATCACCAGCGGCTAGCTGCGTCCAACTCGACACGCAACCCCTCTCTCTTCTTCTAACGAAAACTTACGAGAGTTCGTCCATAACTCCGGACTCTGGTCTTGAGGCGAATCAGTGGACGTTCGGCTTGGGCTTCGTCAAGGCCGTAATAGTAATATCCCATGTCTAGCCAAAAAGGATTCGCTGAATTTTTTTGGTGGGCCCGCCCGGGTTCACCACGGTGCTATAGGATTTGTACCGTCCACTCAAACTTCCCCCTTTTTTCTGACATGCAGTTTGATTTGGCGGGGACCGATGGGATTTGAACCGGAACTGGTTCACATCCGCACAATAACGAGATAGCCCAATAGTAGTCAATAGCCCTACGGTCCGATAGCCAAAGAGGAGCTTGGGTATAGGCCGACCTCGCGTCGATCCGTAGCCAGAGAGACTCTGACCCGTTAGAGCAATCTACGGCAAAATACTGTAGATCCAGAATTCCGGATATTCGCGAAAGTCCGAGCAATACACTCGCATAAAGTGTTATATGCGGAGCGAGTGTACGACGGGTCGGTTGATTTCGATGCATGGTACATGCTCGATGATCGCCAACAGAAAAGAAACAATCTCAAAAAGAGATACTAAAGACCACAGCCACGATTCTAATTCTCCTGTTCCTCTCCATCAGCATGCTGATGCCCCACGCCCCTGCGGCTAGTCCAACCGATTCCAAGCAGGGCGCGCTAGAGAGGTTTCGCTCCAGCGGGGTAGAGTCTCAGGATCTCTCCAGCGGAGCATTTTATCCGACTGGCACTTCTTCCGGGTCTCCGCCCATCACATGGGGCGCGAACATCAACGTTTTTCCCAGCTCCTTTGAGCAGGACGAGCCGACCATCGCCGTAAGCCCTGCTAACCCGAACATCACTGTCGTGGGACACCACGAGAGGCAGGGACCAGCCTTTCCGGCACCCATCCTCTGCGCCTTCGAGGCGTCCTCCAATGGAGGAGGAACTTGGACAAGATTTGGGGTCACAACACTCGAAGGGCCCCCATTCGTATTCGGCCAGGCTGGTGGACACAGTTGTAGCGATGCGGTGCTGGCAGCAGACAGCCTGGGCAACTTCTACTACTCCTACCTTGACCTCTTCCGGACCCCTGACGGCGGCGTCTCGCAGGTCGACGTACTCGTAGCGAAGTCCACAGACGGAGGTCAGAGTTTCTCAGCACCTATCGTCGTGTCGGTTGGTACGGTAGAAGATCCGGACAAGCAGTGGATAGAAGTTGACAGAAACCCCGGAAGCCCGTTCCTCGGAAATGTCTATGTGACCGACACTGACTTTTCCGGAATCGAGACGCCGGGTGTCGGCGCAGTAATCAGGTTCCGGGAGTCCACGAATGGAGGAGCAACCTTCCAGCCCGCGGCTTCACAAGTAGGCGTCAGAGTCAGCGACTTCGGCGACTTCCAGGTCATGCCTCGACGGGACATCTGCCCCAACAAGTGCTTCGACTTTCTCTTCCGCTACATGCAAGGATCCAGCATCTCCATCGGGCCGAAAGGCGAGATCTACGTTATCTATTCGGACAACACGGAGGTAGAAACCTTCGACTTCCGAGGAAGCACTCCCACGTTCCTCGATGCCCGAATGGTGGCTGCTAAGATCATGATGGCCAAGTCGACAAACGGCGGGTCATCATGGAGTAGGTCTGTCGTTCGGGACATGTGCAGTCCTGCTCCATGTCGAAGTGCAGGAACTGATGCTCACGTTGCCAACGCACCCTACTTCAGAGTCGGAAGCAACCCAACGGCTTCGGCGAGCGGGGGATTGGTTTTCGCGGCTTGGGCCGAGTACAGGTCTGTCACCTTCGCTCCCGTAGGAGGTAGAGACTTTGCCGTTTCCAACGGCGACATTTTCTTTGCTCGTACAACGGACGGGGGCGCCACATGGCAGCCTGCCATAAAGGTCAACGACGACACCACCACCAACGACCAGTTCTTTCCCGCGATGGTGGCACGGCAAGGCGGCGTCGTTCACATAGTTTGGCTTGACCGAAGGCTCGACTCAAACAATGTCAAGTATGATGTCTTCTATTCCAGCTCCGACGACGGTGGCGTGACCTTCTCGGCAAACGTCCGCGTGACAACAGCTTCCTCCAACCCGCAGCCAGTCGGCTTCATCGGCGACTACATAGACTTGGACGGAGCCAGCGGACCATTCCAGGTACAGGCGGTATGGACAGACCGGAGAGACACTACCACGCGCAACGATGTCTACACTGCAAAGCGCCTTCCAACCTGAACCCCCATCTTATTTTATAGGAAAACCGAGACGAAGCTCATCGTCTCGGGCATTATGGTGGAACAATCAGGATAGTCGCATTATCTCCGGTCATTATAGCTATTGTTCTGTCTTGGAAGGAAAAATAGGAACGACAGAAACTCGTTTTCAGGGTGTTATTCATTCTCGTGAAAAGGTTTTTGCACGTTGAAAAGTTGGACTGATCTCTAGAAGCTGGCACCTTAGGTCAATGTCAGCCCTGACCCGGATAGTACAAATGCTATACTGATATGGTGGGCCCGCCCGGGTTCACAAGGTTACCATTGAATTGACAGGGCCCAGCCGAAACGGCGGGTCCTACCCCCTTTTCTGAACCCGCTGAGGAACTACTCGGCATATTTTCCCCATAACGATTTATCACTGATGAGAAGATAAATCCTGCAGAAATCTTGTCCCAAGTGCAACGTAGACTTGCCGCGATTATGTTCACCGACATGGTCGGCTATACCTCGCTTTCTGAGAGCGACGAAGCCCTTGCGTTGCACCCGCTCGAGGAGCACCGAACTCTAATCAGACCTTTCTTCCTAAAGCACAACGGAAGAGAAATCAAGACAATTGGCGACGCCTTTCTAGTGGAGTTTGCGAGCGCCTTGGAGGCCGTTAATTGTGCTGTCGAAATTCAAAAAGTGTTGCGAGACGTGAATTATGGTCGTCCGTCCGAGAGGAAGATGCTTCTTCGTATTGGGATTCACCTAGGCGATGTCATTCACAGCAAAGACGATGTCTACGGCGATGCCGTCAATGTAGCCTCAAGGATAGAGTCGTTGGCCGAAGATGGGGGTGTTTGCTTGACGCGTCAGGTCCATGATGATGTACGGAGCAAGTTCAAGCTACCATTACTAAGCCTCGGGGCTAAACTGCTGAAAAATGTAAGCGCACCCGTAGAGGTATACAAGATAGTGATGCTGTGGCGCGAAGAGAAGATCGTGGCCTCGGCCCGCCTCGAAAGGAGGCGAATTGCAGTGCTACCCTTTGCAAATATCAGCCGTGACCCGACGAATGAGTACTTTGCAGACGGCATGACAGAGGAACTGATTGCAACAATGTCGAGGCTCCAGGGCTTGAGAGTCATCGCCCGCACATCAGTCATGGGCTACAAAGATGGGCAGAAAAAGATCAACGAGATTGCAAGAGAGCTCGATGTCGGCACTGTACTGGAAGGCAGCGTCAGAAACGTGGGAGATACAGTTCGAATAACGGTACAACTCATTGATTCTGCGTCGAGCGAACACCTATGGGCTGAAAGCTACGACAGAGAGTTGAAGGACGTACTTGGGATCCAAACCGAGATCGCGAAAACAGTAGCCGCGCAACCTGAGGTTCAGCTCTTGTCACGAGAGAAGGACATGATCGAGAACAGACAGACTGTGAATCCAGAGGCCTACACACTCTACCTAAAGGGTCGATTCTACTGGAACGAGAGGACGGAGGAGATGAACAACGCCGTGAGCTGCTTCCAAAAGGCGATCAGTATCGATCCAGAGTTCGCTCATGCATACTCTGGACTCGCAGACTGCTACAACAATCTGGCAGACTACGAGTGGATGGCACCTAGCCAAGCCGGACCCCTTGCCAAGGACCTTTCGACAAAGGCACTCGAAATCGATCAATCTCTCGCCGAAGCGCACGCATCTTTAGGCTTCACGCTAATGAACCACTTCTGGAACTTCGCCGATGCGGAAAGAGAGTTCAAGCTCGCAATCGAGCTGAGACCGAGCTACGCACCAGCCTACCACTGGTACGCGTTGTTGTTCTATCTTCGCAGGTTAGAAGACGCCCGCTCGCAGGAAGAGCTGGCCCTCGACATCGACCCATATTCGCGAGCAGTCAACACCGGATATTCTCTCAACATGGCCATTCTTGGGAAGAATGAGGAGGCGATGGACCGATTCCGGCAGGTGATCAAGTTGAACCCTGAGTTCGCGACTGTCCACGCTTGGAAGTCGATGGTTCATGCATGGCTCTCAGAATACGACTCGGCAATCGAGGAGGCAGAGAAGGCACTTGAGCTCGAGAAGAACGCCTTTCACCAGTTGGTTCTTGGGTGGGTCTGCGCCGTCGCGGGAAAAAGAGTCGAGGCTCGGAGAATTCTCAGCGATTTGATGTCTACCGCTGGTGACGGGTACATGTCTCCGGTGTGGGTTGCCCCGGTTGAATTCGCGTTCGGTAGAAGAGATGAAGCGTTCAGATCACTCCAAAAAGCTCTGACACAACGGGATCCAGACTTGCTATACTTTCGCAGTCTTCCATGGTTCAAGGAGTACCGTTCAGACCCGAGGTGGGAGCAGATAGATGCGAGACTGGGCACGCCGCAACGATCTTGAATGTGCCGGAGAATTCGCCGTCTCCCGGAACCTAACGCGATTTCCCCCTTGTTTGGACGACGATACGATGGGTTAATTCGAGCTAATCGAGTTTATCGTGGAAAACTGGAGTGAGCTGACCTTTCGCTCGGTCAACGAGTATTCTACCAACATGTTCTGCGCTGGCTAGTTAAAACGGTTTCGAACCTGTATGGGTGGTGGGCCCGCCCGGATTCGAACCGGGGACCGTCAGGTGTCTTAGACCTGTTATGAGCCTGCCGCTCTCTCAGTCCCGATCAGGAAACCTGGCTGAGCTACGGGCCCCGAGCAGGACGCGTAACAATTCGAGTTTTAATGCTTTAGCGGAATAATCGGTGAAGAAATGCGTGGCCATCCAGAGATGTTGTCGCTGAGTGTAACCGTGCAGAATCTCTCATGGTAACGATACAAGCTTGAACGAAGGGTCTCCCCACCCTCTAGTGAGAACAGTAGGGGCAAGCAACTTGCGAGAACGGAGATTCCTCAAGAACACACGGGGCATAGACACGATAATCGCCTCGCTTATGATGGTCGTCATTGTCGTAATCGCATCAGTGATGGTCTTCACCTACGCAACAGGTCTATTCGGAGCCCTGCTAATCGCGCCTAAGACGGCGACGGAGAATATCAGCCTTGAGTATGCCTCCTTTCCCTCAAGCAACAGCGCCGTAAACCTCTACGTTAGAAACACGGGAAGCACCCCGATTACTCTGACCTCCTACTATGTCAAAGATGACTCAGGAAATCAGTACGCAAGGACGAGCTGGTCGTCAGCACCAGGGCCGTTCTCACCTACCGGATGGGCGAACGCTACTGTTCTGATCTCTTCGGCATGCGGTTCAAGCTGTACGAGTACCGGCACAGCCTTCACTTTCTCCCAGGGACAAGTATACACCGTAGTTCTGGTTTCCGCGAGGAACACTCAGTTCTCTCTCAGCGTCACCCGCTAGGACGCTTTTTCAATCTTTTAATAAACGAACTTGGCTCGGTTGCCGATGCCGCCGGCCGTCCGTCGGGCCGCCGTTCTCCAGAAATGGAGGGCGCGAGCTCAGTGGTAGAGCAGCGGGCTCAGCCGAAAGCTGAGGCTGAAGCTGTTAAAGAATCCACTGCAGCAACCCGTTGGTCAGAGCGCCATC
>Ga0209058_1001977_pt1 | contig 17107 bp, 16 predicted proteins | sample GraSoiAngelo_147_FD_185904 | JGI IMG/M metagenome (GOLD analysis project Ga0209058, IMG submission 185904) | Grasslands soil microbial communities from the Angelo Coastal Reserve, California, USA - 14_1009_05_40cm (SPAdes) (version 2) | ecosystem: Environmental > Terrestrial > Soil > Grasslands ... | reverse complement strand
CTTTTGAGCGCGCTCGACTGTTTTGCAGCCGAAGATTATTTCGCGCGGCTGCCGTTGCCTAACTTTGACAATTCCGCGATGGATGGTTATGCGGTCGTAGCGAGTTCGTGCAGAAAGGGCGAACGGTTGCGCGTGACCGGCGAACAGCCGGCCGGCCCTGATCGGCAACTTCGAATTTCCTCTGGCGAAGCGGTGCGGATTTTCACGGGTGCGCCAATGCCTGCTGGAGCGGATGCGGTCGTCATGCAGGAAGATATAACACGCGATAGAGACGAGATCGTCCTGAATGTAGATGTCGATCCTGGCGAATTCATCCGAAAGCGCGGCTGCGATTTGAGTGAAGGACAGAAAATCCTGAGCAAAGGCGAGCGAATTCGGGCGGCAACGCTCGCTTTGTTTGCATCGCAGGGTTTCAGCGATCTTGCGGTGGGCGCTGCAGTTTCAGTCGCAATCGTTTCAACTGGTGACGAGCTCGTGAAGGTCGGAGAACAACTGAAATCGGGGCAGGTCTATGAAAGCAACTCGGCGCTTTTGCAAGCCTTGCTGAAGTCCTGCGGCGCGATCGTGAAATCAGGAGAACATTCTCGCGATGATCGCGAGTTGTTGATCGAAACAATCGAGCGAGGACTGAAAAATCACGTCTTGATCATCACCGGCGGTGTTTCTGTCGGAGAGCACGACCTGGTCCAATCGACGTTGCGATCTCTTGGCGCTAAGATCGACATCTGGCGAGTGGCGATCAAACCGGGCAAGCCATTTCTCTTTGGCCGCGCTGGCGAGTCCGCTGTCTTTGGCTTACCGGGGAATCCCGTTTCCACTTTTGTGACGTTTTTGCAATTCGTGCGGCCGGCGATTTTAAGGATGATGGGCGCAGCCAATCTCGGTCTGCCGATGGGGCCGGCAAAGTTGATTGCCCATTTGACCAACGATAGCGATCGGCCGCATTACGTCCGCGGAAAACTGGAAGACGGAAAATTTACTCCTGTCGGCCGCCAGGAATCGCACGCACTTTTCGGTTTGAGCCAGTCGAACGCGCTGTTGCGCGTCGCCGTGGGCGAATCGTTGAAAGCAGGTGAAATTGTCAATCTTCAGCTTTGGGATTAGCCAATTCTTTCGGCTATGGGGGGTTTGACAGGCTATGCGCCCATTTTTAGCTTAATCGCCTTGAATATCGGAACCGTCACCCCGTTTGCACGAAATCCGACCGATCAAATTCGTGCGGATGCGGAACGGCTTTCGCATATTGTTTTGGAAATGCAGCGCTGTTTCGTGCTGCATCTGTGCAAGGAGCTTGCGCCGGGCAACGTTTCCTTTCCGCAATTTTTTCTTCTCGCTTTTCTCGACCAGAAAGAAGTCCTCACCATGTCCGCGATCGCACAGAAAATGGGGCACACCACGGCGGCGGCGAGCGGTTTGGTCGCGCGGCTCGAAAATCTCGGTTACGTCATGCGCTCGGTCGCGCGCGACGACCGTCGCAAGGTAATGGTCTGCATCACGCCAAAGGGTTCGGCTCTCGTCCGCCGCATTCGCGAGGAAATGGTTGGCAATCTGATAAAAATCTTGGAACACCTCAGCCCCGACGAACAAAAGGCATGGTTGGAGATTTACAGTAAAATTTATGATTACTGCCAATCGAAATGATTTTCATCTATTGGCCGGCAGTGTTATCACACCACAGTGAAAAGCGCGCAGCTTGAATCTACGCGCTCACGATTACGCGGCTAATCTCTCGGGCTAAATCTTCTTTATGCGAAAATATCTTGTAATATCCCGGTTCGCCGCTGCGGTGATTGCTGCAAGCTCAGCGGCGCGCGCCGGCACAGGCGAGGGATCGACATCGGCAAGCAGCGAAACATCTTTGGCCCGCAAGGTCCCCACTTTTACTCTTGATCAAGCGATCCTGACGGCGCTGCAGCGCAACCCGACTCTCCTCAACGCCGAACAGGAGATCAAACGAACGAAAGGCGTCATCATTCAAGTCCGCGCGCAGGCGCTGCCGAACATCAGTGTAAACGGGACTTTTGAATGGACTGATCCGAACCTGATTGGCGCCCGGATATTGGGAGGTACGGGTACGACCACCACGGGTGCGACGACCACAGGTACGACGCTATCCTCGTCCCTTATTGACTCTCCCCCGTCACAAGTGAGCAATGTCCAACCCCCGGCCGACCCATCACCGACGCCAACCGTCAAGAGCACTGAACTAAGCGATATATCCTACAACATTTCCGTCCTTGGAACGCAGCTGGTTTTTAACGGCACAACCTGGCCGTCGATTCGCGGCACGTTTTTTCAAAGAGACAGCGCCTACTTCGCGTTCCGCAATGTTCTGGACCAACTCCTCGCGACCGTGAAGACGCAGTTCTACCAGGTAGTGGTCAATCGAGAGCTCATCAAAGTTCAGGAGCAATCGGTGCACTTGCTGGAAACTCAGTTGAAGGACCAGCAGAACCGCTTTGAAGCGGGAACAGTTCCGCGGTTTAACGTGCTACAGGCGGAAGTGGCACTCTACAATCAGCTTCCGCAGCTGATCACCGCGCAAAACAACTATCGAATATCGAACCTTACTCTGGCCAAGACTATCGGCCTCGATTTTCAGCCACGACGCGGTGAAAACCCGCCCTTGGAAGTCGTAGGTGAAATGCCATACATCCCGCGCACCATCAACCTGGCCGACGCGATCGAGATCGGGAAGCAAAGACGGCCGTTTCTCAAACAGGCGCGTGCAAACGTCTTGAACCAACTGCAGCAAGTGCGTGCGACAGCGGGCCAGCTTCTCCCAACCATCACCACAACCGGGGGCGGCGAATGGGTCAGTTCACCAACTAACTCAAGCTGGCACGATATTTCCAAGGGTTGGATCGCACAGGTACAGGGCAGCATGCCGATTTGGGACAGCGGCGCAATTTATGGCCAGGTCCAACAACAGCGCGCGCTTCTTTCGGAAACCAAGATCACTTACGACGATGATGTTCGGCAGGTTGAGTTGGAAGTGCAGACCGCGTATTCAAATTTGCAGCAGAACCGCGAGCTTATTAAGAGCCAGGAAAAAAATGTGGAGCAGGCCGAGGAAGCGCTACGCCTGGCCAAAGCCCGGCTCGACGCCGGCGCAGGCGTGCAGTTAGATGTCCTCAACGCACAGGTGCAGTTGCTCACTGCGCAATCGACGCGTTTGCAAGCGCTTTTCGGATACAATTCATCCCTCGCGGAATTTGACCGGGCCACCGGAGCGCAGAGTACCTACACCGAATCGTTCGCCAACCTCACGCCGCGGGCGACGCGAACGAAAACGTACTATACGGGGAGCGATGTCGATGCCACGGGAAAGCCAAAGTCCAGCTTATCGCGGTAGATCCATTGTCTTCTCGAGCAAGAGCTTGCCTTGAGCGAAGGCAAATGGGTCGAGACATCTATTCCAGTTAATCGATTTAGTGCAGCTGCTGCCTGTTGAACATTTCGCTGCATTGGCACGGCTGCCGAATTGTCGCCATGTTTTTACGCGGCGAATCGCTGGGATCGATGTTTCGCACAATAAAGCGAAAGCATTAGCGCGGCTTGAGAGGGCACACTGGCAGATTCGTCATGCTAGTGGATTCGGCGATTGGCCGCTGCTGACCGCCGAGCAAGTTCACGGCGATAAAATAGCAATCGTGGATGAACCGATTGAATCGGACAGACATTTCACGGCATGCGATGTGCTCATCACCAATCAACGCGGAGTGCTGCTTGGCATTCACGTCGCGGATTGCTGCGCGGTTTATATCGTCGATCCAAAAACGCCCGCGATCGGCCTGGTGCATTCTGGAAGAAAGGGAACTGAGATTGCGATCGTCGCTAAAGCGATTGAGCAAATGAAGAAAAGATTCGGATCGACTCCGCCCGACATGATCGTGCAACTCAGCCCCTGTATTCGTCCACCGCATTACGAGACCGATTTCGCCGCCGAGATTATTCGCCAGTGCCGATCTAAAGGCGTTTCCCAAATTCACGATAGCGGTCTCTGCACGGCATGTGATGTCGATCGCTACTATTCCTACCGGGCCGAGAAAGGAAAAACCGGTCGCATGCTCGCTTTGCTCGGTCTCACGTAGGAATGGCTCTCCGAGCCGTCAGTCGAACTCGTCGATTCGCTCGGGGATCGAGCTCTACCTAGATTTACATCTCTTCGGTCGCGCCGCTCTTGTAAGGGCAGATTCCGCGTTTCCTTGCTGGCGCGACGAATGCGAAAAATTCTCGCGCGGCAGCGCCAAATTCCATCGCAGCGGCTTTCTCCAGTGCCTGCGAGATATTCAGCCCGCTCATGTAAAGTAATTTGAAGGCGGCTTTAAGTTCATCTCGATCTTGTACGCTGAAGCCAGCGCGCCGCAGCCCAACCACGTTTACTCCAAAGACAGAATTGCGTTCTGCCGCAATGACGAACGGTGGCAGGTCCTTACCAAAGGCGGAGCTGCCCTGCACCATCACCAGTCGCCCGATGTGCATGAACTGGTGAAATGTCGATCCGCCGCCGAGAAACGCGCCGTCGTCCACGCGCACATGTCCAGCCAATAAACAATTGTTCGCGATGATGACATTGTTTCCAATGAGGCAATTGTGCCCGATGTGCGCGCCCGCCATCAGAAAATTGTTGTTGCCAATTCTAGTGACGCTGCCGTTGGGACTCCCACGATGGATCGTGCAATACTCGCGAATGACATTGTCGTTGCCGATCACGACCTTCGTTTTCCGGTCCGGCGAAAAGGAAAGATCTTGGGGCCGCGCGCCGATAATCGCGCCGTGTCCGATAAAATTGCCTGTGGCGATCGTCACATCGCCTTCAATGACAACGTGCGATTGCACGATCGTGCTATTACCGATTACCGCCTGTGGGCCGATCATCGAAAACGGACCGACCTCGACATCGGCGCCGATTCGCGCGCCTGGATCGACAAGAGCCGTCGGATGAATCTTTACGTCCCTCATACTAACCGTAGGAAGTATGAAGCAGCTGTGCGCGTGCATGCAGTCCCCTCTCCCTACGAAATGGAGAGGGGAGGGATTTGGGATGCGCTGCATGAAACCCCTCTACCCTTGAGCAGGGGGAGAGGCGAGAAACACAGAGCCTATTCATAACACGCCTGCCTCCTTGAAGCTGAAGTAACCGGGATTCCCGTCCGAGGGCGCGCCGATGATGATGTGATCCAGCAATTTGATCTGCAATAATTCGGCGGCCTCAGCCAAACGTCTCGTCAGACTGTGGTCTGTCTGACTTGGTGAGGCGTCGCCAGAGGGGTGATTGTGAACGACGATCACGGCATAAGCCGAGTAAGTAATGGCGGGCCGAAAAATTTCGCGCGGATGCGCGATGCTCTCATTCATACTTCCAGTCGAAACAGCTTCGATGCGCATTAAACGATAACGAGTGTCGAGCAACACAACGCGAAGCGATTCGGTTCGCAGCATTCGCATTTCACCGCCCAGTAATTGGTGGATCAATTCCGGCGAATCAAGTTTTTGCTGGGACAATGGCTCCTGGGCGAAACGCTTTCCGAGATTAAACGCCGCCACTAGTTCCAACGCTTTAGCCGGACCGATTCCCTTGATTTCGCGAAGTTCCTTGACCGAACATCGGCTCAACTCCGCAAACGATTTGTATTTGTTGAGCAGCTCGCGCGCTACCTCTACCACATTCATTCCACGCCTGCCGGTGCGCAGTAGAATTGCGATCAATTCCGCGTTGGTCAGAGCATCGGGACCTCGTGCGAGTAACTTTTCTCGCGGCCGCTCATCCTGCGGCATCTCGCGGATTTTGAGCTGCGACATAATGTGGGAACGGCCTCAGTGCCGTGATTGGAGGTTGCTAAGAGTCGGGACACCAGGGTCCCTCCCACATTTTCATCAGACGCGAAGTTGATCGAACAGTTCGCACAATGCATCGCCGAGAGAGAACAGTGCATCGGCGTAAGGATTGGACTCGATTCCATCCAATGCGATTTGCGCTCCGCGAATCAGATCGCTACCCGCGTCGATGGATTCGTTGAGCGCTCCGTCGTTCGCGCCATTCTTCAAGAGCTCAATCATTTCGTCGACCTGTTCTTCAAGCACAAGCTGGCAACAGCGTTCCCGCTCGAACTCCGAGGCGGAACGCAGGAAAATCAAAATCGGCAGCGTAAATTTGCCCTTTCGCAAATCGGTGCCGAGCGTTTTGCCAGTCGCGCTCTCGCTGCCGGCAAGATCGACGCAATCATCGTAAATCTGATACGCCGTCCCGATTTGAAACCCGAAATTTTTGAATGTTTCGATTACGTTCAGCTCGGCTTCGCTGATGAGCGCAGCCAGTTCCGCTGCGGCGGAAAAAAGCGAGCCGGTTTTCATTTCTACGATCCGCAAATAATCCTGGACAGTCAGGTTCAGATCGAACCGGCGTTGCGTCTGGATCATCTCGCCGGAGCAAACCGTCGCGGCTGTGCGCGCAATCGCGCGACCGACGTCTGCGTTTTGGAAATTCGTCGATAACGTGAGCGCGTGTGCGAAGAGACAGTCGCCCAGCAAAACGCTAAGCGAATTTCCCCAGCGCGCGTTCGCGGTGGGCTGAGCGCGCCGCCGTTCCGCTTCATCCATCACGTCGTCGTGCACGAGCGTGGCGATGTGGATGAGCTCCACGATTACGGCAAGATCGACATGATTCGAGCTGATCTTGCCGGTAGCGCCGCCTGCGAGAAGAGCCAGAAGCGGGCGAAGGCGTTTGCCGCGACTGCCGACTGCATATACAACATAGCCTTCAAGCGCCGGATCAAAAGCCGCCGCCTGTTGTGCAATGCGCGTCTCTACCTCTTCGAAGCGATCGCCGTAAGAGCAGTCCGCTTCGGCCGTGAGCGCGCGGAGAATTCCACGAGCCGAGAATAGCGGGGCGGCTTGTGTGTTGTCAAAGCAACATAACAAGAGTCGGCAAATATTGTAGGGCGTTTCTGCGAAGCGCCGAAAGGAGACAGCGCCTGATACAGCCGCCCTACAGTTGTTAGCGCTTACGCAACCACGCATTGGTTGCGTACTTTTCCGCTGCGATTTCCTGCGCCCGATCGTGAACTGCCTCTGGCAAAGCCCCCGTCTCGCAATTGTTCGACAACTCTTTTGCAAATCGTTCCGCGAAACCATTCCCAAGATCGACATGCTGAATGCTGCCCTGATGCAGCAAACCGCTGCGCGTGCGGCGCTGGGCCGCGCCGGCAACTTTTTGGCCATTCACCATTACATCTGCCGACACAGGATTAGCGAAACATACATTGGTAGGGACAGCGCGCTGCGCTGTCCGCGGACGCCGTAGCGCGGCGTCCCTACCCATCGCTGCCAATTCCACGCGTGCGTCATTCGCAGTCAAAGCATCGCGCAGAGCGCAGTGAATTTTTTCGTAGATCGACTTCGGCGATTCGCCGAAGGCCGGTTCAGTTGCCGGAATAATAATCGAATAAGTGAGATCTTCACCGTGAAAAACGATTCCGCCGCCCGTCCATCGCCGGACCAAATCGCGCTGCAATGCATAATGAGCGACATCGGCGAATCTTCCAAAATATCCAAACGACAGAGCAGGGGACTGCCATCGATAGAAACGAATCGACACAGCCCTGGCTGTTTCGAGCAAAGCTTCATCGACCGCCATGTTCATCGCTGCCGAGCGCGGCGCGTTATCCGAATAAATATCGAGGGCAGCGAAGAGCCCTCTTCTTGTTTCGAGCGAAGTCTCGCGCTGCTGCGGGACTGCTGTTCGCGACGGCGGCGTAATCGACACTTGCCTTGTCAGGTGGTAACCTCCGCCAAAATTTTTGCGAGAGCTTCGCGCGGACGCGGATGAGTAGTAATCGGTCGACCAATGCCGAGATAATCTGCGCCAGCTTCGGCTGCTTGACGCGGCGTCATGAATCGTTTTTGATCGCCCGGCTCCGCCCAGCTCGGGCGAATTCCCTGAACCGCAATTTTGATTTTGTTCCCAAATTCCGTACGCAACTTTTTGATTTCACGCGGGCTTGCCACAATTCCATCGATTTCTGCTTCGACACCTAATTTCGCCAAGCGCAAGACCTGATCGGCAACTCTATCGGCGATTCCAATTTCGCGCAGCGTTTGTTCATTCGCGCTTGTTAAAACAGTCACACCCAAGATCGTTATGTTATTTGTGCGAGCTGCAGTCGCGGCGCGGATCATTTCGCTCCCGCCGCTCAAATGAATGGTGAGCATATTCACACCAAGATTACTCGCAGATTCGACTGCTCTTGCGACCGTGTTCGGAATATCGTGCAGCTTGAGATCGAGCCAGACTTTGGCGTCCTTGGACAAAACCGCGCGCACAATTTCAGGGCCTTCGGCCGTGTAAAGTTGCAGACCGATTTTGAAAAATGAAATTTGCTCCCGCAGTTGATCGACAAGAGCGAGCGCTTCCTTTTTCGTCGGGACGTCCAGCGCCAGGATGATTTTGTCAGCGATTGTTGTCATTATCGTGGCACAGGCTTCCAGCCTGTGGGGCAGGCGGGCGTCTCGCCTGCCGTCTTTGATTCGACAGGCAAGATGCCCGTCGGCCCCGCAGTCAAGATGGCTGTGCCCCTTTTAACAAACGATTTCATCCTGTTCTCTTTCGGTTTTGCTGGACAAATTGCAAGGCATGCAAGTCCTCTCTCCCGCGAAGATCAATCCTTCGCTGAAAATCTTAGGTCGGCGTGACGACGGCTTTCACGAAATCGAGACGCTTATCGCGCCAATTACGCTTTGCGACGAGATTGAAGTCCACAAGAGCGATAGGGAAAGGATCGAGTTTCGCTGTGATGATCCCTCGGTTCCGACCGGCGATGACAATCTCGTCGTTCGCGCGACGAAGGCTCTTTTCGAAGAAACAAAACTGAAGAACGGTGTTTCAATCGAGCTCAAAAAGAAAATTCCGCATGGTGCGGGTCTGGGCGGAGGAAGCAGCGACGCCGCTTCGACGCTCCTCGCGCTCAATCAAATTTTTGAAACGAAGTTGACGCGTGATGAATTGGCCAAGCTTGGATCGACAATTGGATCGGACATTCCTCTCTTCATCTTCGAATCAGCCGCGATCTGTAAAGGACGCGGCGACTTGGTCACTCCGATAAATTTGGAACGTCCATTATCGATTTTGCTCTTAAAACCAGATTTTCGTGTGTCAACAGAGTGGGCGTACTCACGTTGGCAGGATTCGCGCGAAATCCCGGGCGTGTATTACGCGACTCAGGAATTCGCCGGCCAAACTTTCGTGAACGATCTCGAGCGTCCGGTTTTCCAGAAATTTGTTTTTCTTGCCCGACTCAAAATGTGGTTGCTGGACCAGCCTGAAGTAGTCGCAGCCCTGATGTCCGGTTCCGGTTCAACAGTGTTTGCTGTGCTGCGTCCAAATGTAGATATCGACCTTCTCGCCATGCGTGCGAGGGATCAGCTCGACCCAGAATTGTGGACCTATGCTTGCGAAACGATGTGATGCTCAGGTAGGGGCGGTTCACCGAACCGCCTGGGCGATTGAGATCAATCGCCCCTACCTAATTATTCTGCGGCGCAATGATTAACATCGCGCTCGGAGATCGCGATCCACCTATTCGCCTGCGCTGCGGCGCAGGCTCGCCCGTGCATATTCGCGATTCAGTTTTGCAATAAAACTGGCGCTAATCTCCGCGGGACAGACCGCTTCGCATTCGTATGTGTTCGTGCAATTCCCAAAACCTTCCGCATCCATTACCTGCACCATTTTCAGAACGCGCGTGACCCGTTCTGGATTTCCCTGGGGCAATAGCGACAGATGTGAGACTTTCGCGGCGGTGAAGAGCATGGCCGACCCGTTTGGACAAGCCGCTGCGCACGCGCCACAGCCAATACAGGCCGCCGCTTCCATTGCAAGATCCGCATCGTGCTTGGGAACCGGAATCGAGTTTGCTTCCGGTGCCGAGCCTGCGCGGGCGGAGATGAATCCGCCGGCCTGCACAATGCGGTCCAGCGCGCGTCGATCGATTACCAGATCTTTGACGATCGGGAACGATCTGACCCGAAAGGGCTCGATTGTGATCGTTGCCCTGTCGCGGAACTTTCTCATGTAAAGTTCACAGACCGCAGCGGGATGATCGGGCCCGTGTGCTTCGCCGTTGATGGTGAGCGAACAGGTGCCGCAGATGCCTTCGCGGCAGTCGGAATCGAATGCGATTGGCTCCTCGCCTCGTCCGAGCAAATTGTCGTTTAGAATGTCGAGCATTTCGAGAAAGGAGGTATTCGGCGAAATGTCGCGCGCTTCGTAATCCACAAGTTTGCCGCGGGCTTTCGCGTTCGGCTGCCGCCAGACTCTCAACAGAAAGTTCATAGTTGAGAGTCGAGTGTTGAGAGAGGGAAACTCCGCATGCAATTACTTCGCGGCCAAGAGGGATCTCCGTAAGCCGCTAAGCATTCGGCTCTCCTCCTCCGCTGCCGCGTAGATTTTTCGGAAATTGTCATCGCTGAGAAAATTCTGGCGACGCGCGACAGAACATTCAGAAACGACTTCGAAGACAGAGCCACCCGCGATTTCGATAAAGCGCGCAAAGTCAACTTTGGAACTTCGTGAGGATTCCTCCGCAATGTTCGAGGAAATTGAGACCGCAGCACGACGCAGTTGAGTCGCTAGACCGAACCGCTCTTCGGTCGGAAAGCTGCGAGTATCGGTATAAATGAGCTCGGCGAATTCAATCGCCTTTTGCCAGACGTCTAATTTTTCAAAGTTAAACATATTCTTCTTCTTGTTTTGTCTTTCATCTCTCAACTCTCAACTAACAACTCTCAACTTCACTTATAGCTCCTTTGCGTTAAATGGACGGTTTCGAAATGAAGCGGTTCGCGATGCAATTTCGGGGATGCGAGCTGCCCATCACCTTGGAATTCCCACGCGAACACCGCGGCATGTTTTTCGTCGTCGCGCAGCGCTTCTCCTTCCGGGGTTTGATGTTCTTCGCGAAAATGTGCCCCGCAAGATTCGTTCCGCGCGAGCGCGTCGGTGCACATCAGCTCGGCAAACTCGAGAAAATCAGCCACTCGTCCAGCGCGCTCGAGGGATTGATTAAAATCTTCATCGTTCCCCGGGACGCGCACCTCGCGCCAGAATGCTTCTCGCAACTCAGAGAGTTTTTGGAGCGCTTCGCGGAGTCCCTTGGCGTGGCGAGACATTCCACATTTGTCCCAAAGAAGAAGGCCAAGTTCGCGATGGATGGAATCGAGCGAACGTTTGCCATCGATATCGAGCATTTTCTTAATCCGCGCGCGCACTTCACTCTCTGCCTTCTGAAATTCTGGAGAGTCGGCTGACGGACGCTTGTTCATCTGGCCGGCGAGATAATTCGGCAATGTGTACGGCAAAATGAAATAACCATCGGCCAGACCTTGCATGAGGGCGCTCGCGCCGAGCCGGTTGGCACCATGATCCGAGAAATTTGCTTCCCCGATCACAAACAGACCGGGCACGTTGCTCATCAAATTATAATCCACCCAGAGCCCGCCCATGGTGTAGTGCACCGCTGGGTAAATCCGCATTGGCACTTTGTAGGCATCTTCGCCGGTTATTTTTTCGTAAACCTCGAACAGATTGCCGTAGCGCTCGCGAATTACGTTTTCCCCAAGCCGTTTGATCGCATCCGCAAAATCGAGGTAAACACCGCGCCCGCCGGGACCCACGCCGCGGCCTTCGTCGCAAACTTCCTTCGCTGCACGTGATGAAATATCGCGTGGAGCAAGATTGCCATAGCTCGGATATTTTCGCTCGAGGTAGTAATCGCGGTCGGTTTCTGGGATTTGGCCAGGCGGCTTGCTGCGATCTTCCTTTCGTTTTGGAACCCACACGCGTCCGTCATTGCGGAGCGACTCAGACATGAGAGTCAGCTTCGACTGATGCTCACCGCTTTGCGGGATGCACGTCGGATGAATCTGCGTGAAGGAGGGATTTGCAAAGAGCGCGCCTTTTTTGTAAGCGCGATAAGTGGCCGTGACATTGCAACCGCGCGCGTTAGTCGAAAGATAAAAAACATTCCCATACCCGCCGGTCGCGAGCACGACAGCGTCGCCGGTATGCTTGTGAATCTTTCCTGAGCGCAGGCTGCGCGTGATGATTCCTTTCGCGTTTCCATCGACAATCACTAAATCAAGCATCTCCGTGTGCGGAAACATCTGCACTGTGCCCGCGGCGATTTGACGGCAGAGCGCCTGGTAACAGCCGAGCAAAAGCTGTTGGCCAGTCTGCCCACGCGCGTAAAAGGTCCGTGATACTTGCGCGCCACCGAAAGAGCGGTTAGCGAGCAGTCCGCCGTACTCACGCGCGAACGGTACCCCTTGTTCGACGCATTGATCGATGATCTGATTACTGACTTCAGCCAGCCGATAAACATTCGCCTCGCGGGAACGAAAATCGCCGCCCTTGATCGTGTCGTGGAACAACCGGTAAAGGCTGTCACCATCGTTCTGATAATTTTTCGCCGCATTGATTCCGCCCTGGGCCGCAATCGAGTGCGCGCGCCGCGGCGAGTCTTGAAAGCAAAAGCATCTTACTCGATAACCCAGTTCGCCCAGGGTCGCCGCCGCCGAGCCTCCGGCCAGACCGCTCCCAACGACGATGATTTCGAACTTTCGCCGATTATTTGGACTAACCAGTCGTGAGTGGTCACGATGGCTCCGCCATTTTTGGTCCAGCGGTCCGTGGGGAATTTTGGCGTCCAGCGATCCAATCATAACTGTTGTGCCGCTTTGACCAGTCCAAGCAGGATGGCGACCGGGATCGACGTGTAGCCAACGAACACGAGCCAAGCAAAAATTCGACCACCCAGCGCGAGACGCGGCGTGAGCTTCTTGTCGTTCAGTCCGAGCGATTGAAAAAAGCTGGAGGATCCATGGCTCAAGTGGAGGGTGAGCAAAAAGAGCCCAAGAACATAAAAGCCCGACACAAGATAACTTTTGAAACCGTAAACCATCATCGAATAGACATCGTAATGGCCGAGCGGATCAGGCTTAAGCAGCGCAAAGCGTGCGTCGGTGATTCGCACGGTAAAATGTGCGAGGTGATAAGCGATAAATGCCAGCACAATCAGCCCGCTCATCACCATGTGACGAGAGGCGAACGTTGCTTTCGCGTATTGCCTGTCGATGTACGGCTCGGGTCGGGCGCGACGATTTTCGATCGCCAGTTGGATCGTTACATAAATGTGAATGATGACAGTCAGGAGCAAGAAAATGCGGATCGCCCACAGCAACGGGCCGAGATCGCGCAGGTGTTGCGAGTAACCATTAATCCAATCTGGTCCTAGGAAAATTTGCAAATTACCGAGCAGATGTCCGATGACAAAGATGATTAGAATGATTCCGGTGATCGCAACGATCATTTTTTTCCCAACCGAGGAGCGATAAAAGGCCGCTAAAATGTTCACGCTGGATTTGTACGCCCTGGCGAACGGCGCGTGGATTTGAGATTATGGACGCCGCTGGGAGCGTCAAGAACGCTCTAGATTGTCGCGGTTCGTTTTTGTTTGTCGGCTCGACAGAGTCGAGCCCCACCGGCTACACACCTTCAACGCCGATCATATTTGTCTTTGCGGTGCGATGGCGCATTTTGCGCGGTTCGCGGTACTCCTCGCAATTCAACCACTCCTTTGCGCGCTGCATGGATTCAAACTCAAGCACAACGATGCGCTTCGGTTCCCAATCGCCTTCAAGCACTTCAGTAGCACCGCCGCGGACGATGTATTTGCCGCCGTACTTCTCGACGGTCGCGCCTGCGAGTTTCTTGTATTCCTCGTAACCGGCCGGATCCAGAATGTCGATTTCAACGATCACATATGCAGACATCTTAGGAAGTGAGAAGTAAGAAAGAAAAATTGAAACGTAACAGATCAGCGTCCGTTTCTGCTAGTACGGTCTTTCGCGGCTAGCTCGGGAATTCTTTTCCGCCGCCGGAGTCGCAGCCAGTTGTTCCAGGTTTTACGGAGGCTATCGCGCGGCGTCTGGTATTTTTGGTTTAGTTCGTTGCTCTTGAGGATCTGCGCGAGAATGCCTTTCACGGAAAAATCGTCAGTGTTCACAATCGTGTAAGCAGTCCCGACGGCAGCGGCGTGATGTGCGTCGCTCGCCGCGGTCATCGGCAAGCCGCGAATTTGCGCGTACTTGAACGCGTAACGGTTGTAGCGGCGCAACGTCGTTGCAGCATTGAAAACTTCAATGGCATCAACCGGCAGAGTCTCCAGAGTAGAAAAACGGATGCCTGCGCGAAATAAATCGTAGGGATGCGGAGGAATCGCCAGCCCGCCGCGCTCGCGAATGATGTCGCAGACTTCGCGCGCCGGTTTTCCTTTCAAATACGGAAGCTCCGCGCCGATGCAAAGAAGGTGACCGTCGGCGGTCGTTACCTCGACTCCGGGGAGAACGAGGAAATCATCGACTGGCAAACCGTCCAGCCGCATCAGGCCTTTCTGAAGGAGGTAATTGATGGCGTCACACGTGTTGTGATCGGTGATCGCGATCCCGTGCAACCCTTTGGCGCGCGCGGCGGCGATCAAGTCTTCCGGACTGGAAATACCGTCCCCGGAAAAAAAGGAATGCGTGTGCAGGTCGATATTGAACGGCATTGTCAGGAGGCTAATTTGGAGGACGCAAAATGGAAAGCGTTGGTTTCAAGGAATGGGGCATAGTTTGCGAGGCGCTGGGACGCGGCAGGCAAAGTATCATTCTGCGCAAGGGCGGAATCGCTGAAGGCCGGGGCGGATTCAGTTTTCGGCAACACGAATTTTTTCTATTCCCGACGTTCTTCCACGAGCAACCAGCGAAAGTCCGCGCGGCCGGTCGGCGCGGTAGCACGGACTCGTCCCGTTGCGAGACCGACATTGAGTTTCCAGCGGGATCGCACGACAAAATCGACATCGGCTTTTTCGCTAAGCTCGAGCTTGTAAAAACGATCACTTCTCGGGAAACGGCGCAGGCCCTGGAGCCGCTGCACATTTTGAAAAGAGAAGTGGTTCGAGAGCGCTTCGAATATGATAAGGTGTCGGGGCTAAAGGTCGGTTTTGTTCGCGTTTTTCGGGTCGTACCGCCCTGGACGTTTCCAAATCAAAAATCGTACGGCGGTTGTCGATCCTGGGTGAAATTGCCGGAACCGGCAGGGGAACTGCGTTTCGAGCTGGTTTTGGATAACGCCGAACACGCGAGGCGCCGGAATGAATTTAATGAGATTATTCAGCGCGCAGAAGCATTCGCAGCATGCGGTTAAACCAGCTCTTCGACGAGAAGACGTTGCTCGGCCGTGCTTTCTTCCTGAATACGATTGAACTGGTGGTCGTACAGCCGGCGATAGTAACCGGATTTCTCCAGCAGCTCGGAGTGTGTGCCGATTTCTTTGATGCGGCCGCAATCCATCACCACGATTTGGTCGGCCGATAAAACTGTGGAGAGCCGGTGAGCAATTGCGATTACCGTGCGTCCTGCAGTGAGTTTTTCGAGCGCCTTTTGAATTTGCTTTTCCGATTCGGAATCGAGCGATGATGTCGCCTCGTCGAGCAGAAGGATCGGCGCGCTTTTCAGGACAGCGCGCGCAATCGCGAGGCGCTGCTGCTGGCCACCGGAGAGAAGACAGCCCTTGTCACCGATCACCGTTTGATAGTCCTTTGGCTGGGCCATGATGAAATCGTGCGCATACGCGGCTCTCGCCGCTTCATAAATTTCTTCCGGCGTGGCTTCGAGATGGCCGAACTGGATATTCTTGAAGATCGTATCGTGAAACAAAAACGTCTCCTGAGTGACAAGACCGATCTGTTCGCGCAATGATTTCTGGGTGATCGAGCGCAGGTCGTGGCCATCAATCTTAACGGCTCCAGATGTAGGATCGTACAGGCGCAAGATCAGCGAGAGAATCGTGCTTTTGCCGGCTCCGCTGGCGCCGACTAGCGCGTAGGTTTTCCCCGGTTGGATCCGCAAGGTCAGATTGCTGACGGCATTCGTGACTGTGTTCGCATAGCGGAACGTTACGTTTTCAAGATCAATCCGGCCCGACGACGAAGTCAGCGCGACGGCGTTTGGCGCATCGCTCACAGCCGGCTTGGAATCAAGGATCGAAAAGATCCCAGTTGTCGCAGCAATTGATCGCTGCATCACGATGTGGATCTTGCCAAGCGTTTTGACCGGATCGTAGAGAATGAAAATTCCTGAGATCAGTCCAAAAAATCGGCCGGCGCTTAGATTAGCGGCATAAACGTAAACCAGTGCCATACCCACGCCGATGGCAGCGATTGTCTCGACCAGTGGGCCGACCGCTTCCATCGACCTGATCAGGCGCATCATGTTTGAGAACTGCAATTGGTTGCTCCGCTTGAATGCCTTCTCCTGATGTGTCTCACGGGCGAACGACTTGACTACGCGAATGCCTGCGAAGGTTTCCTGCATGGTAACGACCATTTCGCCCATGCCTGCCTGCTCGCTTTGCACGGCTTTACGTGCGCGGCGGCTATAAATGCGAATCGGCAGCAAGCAGGTCGGGAAAAGAATCAGCGCTACGACGGTAAATTTCCAATCCATGAGGAGGAGAACACTGATTGCGCCGACAATGGTGATCGGTTGCTTGAAAACATCGCTACTGACGCTGGTCAAAGCCATCTGCATGATGCGGGTATCGTTCGTGATGCGGGACATCAAAAAGCCGGAACGCGCCTTGTTAAAAAAATCCATCGAATGCCGAACCATTTTGCTAAAAAGCTGAGTGCGAATATCGGTGACGACCTTGTTGCTCACCCATTGCATGCAATAGGTATTTCCGTAGGAACAAAGGCTGCGGACAGTCATGATCGCTGGAATGGCGAGGCAGATCAGAACGATCGAATTGATTTTGGGGCCAGTGTCCAAAACTTCCAGATTTGAGCGCAAGGCCATCGGGTTGGGAGCGACCCCGTGAAAGATGGTGCTTGTCACGCGGGCAATCGCTAGCGGGAAAAGCGAACTGACCCCGCCGTAGGCGAGACCCAATGAGAGGCCCAGGATAAAACGCGCCTTGTACGGTTTGACGTAGCCATACAGGCGGCGGTACGGACCCGAGGCCGCCTGAAGGGTTTGCCAAAATGATAGCCTTTTCTTTGTAGTTTTG
>Ga0209058_1001967_pt1 | contig 17144 bp, 8 predicted proteins | sample GraSoiAngelo_147_FD_185904 | JGI IMG/M metagenome (GOLD analysis project Ga0209058, IMG submission 185904) | Grasslands soil microbial communities from the Angelo Coastal Reserve, California, USA - 14_1009_05_40cm (SPAdes) (version 2) | ecosystem: Environmental > Terrestrial > Soil > Grasslands ... | reverse complement strand
GGATGGCGCGCCGACCGCGCTGGACCGTCATGCTCTCCAGCACCTCGGCCGCGAGCACGAAGAGCGTGATGACGAGCCCGGTGAAGAGCTCGCCGATGGCAGCCGCCGCGACGATCGCGATCGTCATCGACAGCTCCATCGTCATCCGCCGGTCGATCAGGTTCTCGAAGGCCTCCTTGAAGATGGGCCAGCCGCCGATCGCGAGACCGAGCGCTCCGATCACGCTGACGCTGCGATACGCCTCCCAGACCCTGAACCAGAGGGCCGCGGCGGCGAGGGCCACGAGACCCATGCGCACTGCCTCCGGCCACGCGAAGGCGTGCGCGTCATCGTGGTCATGCTCATGATCGGAGCTCTGACCGCTGGGATCGTGGCCCCGGCGGCGGTCCGCGCCGAGCGCGGCGGGAGCGCTCGTCCGCGCCATGGCCTGGTCGGCGAGGGTGCCGTCGCGGCCGATGCTCTCCGGGTGGGTCACAGCTAACCGCCGGCCATGGCCCCCACGACCAGAAAGGGCTCTGCCCCCGTCGCGACCGCATCGGGCAGCGGAGCGTCCGGGAGTTCGTGGGACAGATCCTCCTCGCAGGCGAAGAACCTCACGAACGGTCGGCGCCGTTGCGTGACGTGGTCGCGGATCGTCCCGCGCAGCATCGGATAGCGGGCCTCGAGCGCGTCGAGGACCGAGCGCTGCGTGACCTGACCCTCGACGTCGAGCTTCACCTCGCCCTGGACGTGCGCCAGCTTCCGCAGGTGTGTCGGGAGCACGACGCGGATCATGGCAGTGTCTGGGCTTCGACGGACAGCACGACCGGAAGATCTCGGACGATGGGAGCCCAGCTGTCTCCGGCATCGGCCGACGAGTACACCTGCCCCCCGGTGGTGCCGAAATACACGCCGCACGGATCGAGCGAGTCGACGGCCATCGCGTCGCGCAACACGTTGACGTAGCAGTCGCGTTGTGGGAGGCCTCTCGTGAGCGCCTCCCACTCGTGTCCGCCCGTGCGGCTGCGGTACACCCGCAGCTTTCCCTCGGGTGGATAGTGCTCCGAGTCGCTCTTGATCGGGACGACGTAGATGGTGTCCGGCTCGTGCGCGTGAACGTCGATCGGGAACCCGAAGTCGCTCGGCAAGTTCCCGCTGATCTCCTGCCACGATTCGCCCGCGTCGTCGCTGCGCATGACGTCCCAGTGCTTCTGCATGAACAGCACGCCCGGACGCGACCGGTGCCTCGCGATCCGGTGCACGCAGTGGCCGACCTCGGCAGTCGGGTTGGGGATCTGCTCGGACCTGAGGCCACGGTTGATCGGTCGCCACGTCTTGCCGGTGTCGTCGGTCCGGAACGCGCCCGCGGAAGAGATGGCGATGAAGATGCGTTTGTGATCGCTCGGATCCAGAAGGATCGTGTGCAGGCACATCCCACCGGCGCCCGGCTGCCAGGAGGGCGCTGATTCGTGGTTGCGCAGTCCGGGCAGCTCCTGCCACGTCTGGCCGCCGTCGGTCGAGCGGAACAGGGCGGCGTCTTCGACGCCGGCGTAGACCGTGTCCGGATCGGTCAGCGACGGTTCGAGATGCCAGACTCGCGCGAACTCCCAGGGATGGGGCGTGCCGTCGTACCACAGGTGAGTGCCGGGGACGCCGTCGTACACGAACCGGTTGCCCACCGGCTCCCAGGTCTTGCCGCCGTCGTTGGAGCGCTGGATCAGCTGCCCGAACCAGCCGGTGCCCTGCGCCGCGTACAGCCGATTCGGGTCGGCGGGCGATCCCTTGAGGTGGTAGATCTCCCAGCCTCCAAAGTGGGGACCACTGATGTCCCAGCGTTCGCGCTTTCCGTCCGACTCGAGGACGAATGCGCCCTTGCGTGTGCCAACCAGTACCCGTACCCCGCTCATCCCTGTCTCCTTCCTGAGGTCCGCGCCGGTCCTTCGCAGGCAGTTTCTTCACGACTAGCACGATCAGCCCGCTCGTCGAGGTCGCGCCACCCACCCACTCGCACCGCGGGTGGTCCGCTGTATCGTCGAACGGCCGGCTCTGAGATCGACATACCCGCCGAAAAAATGCCGTGTCCCTTGTCGAGGAGAAGGCTGGACGGCCTGTCCAAGAGCGAGTACCACGCCCTCGTGGGGCGAGGCCCTTGCCTACGATGAGGATCTCCGCAAGCGCGGTGACTTCAGTATCGCGCAGGCGCTCCAGCCCGTCCAGACGGCTACGTCCCGGCGAGTCCGGAACGGCAAGATGTCCATCACCGACGTTCCCTTCGTCCTCATCATCGGGCCTGGGGGGCGTGCTCGAGGACGCCGTCCGCGCACGGGGACGGAGCGAGCTCGAATGAAGGTGATCCGTGTCCTCTCGGCTGTCGCCGCTTTCGCAGGGTTCGTCGCGCCTCTCCTCGCCGGCTCGGGTTCCCTGCCGACGAGCGCCCCGCTCCCGGGCTCGGCGCCATTCAGCGCCGATCTGCAGCAGAAGCTCATGACCGCGCTCGGGGAGAAGGGAGCGAGCTATCACCCGCACACCCGGCACCTCCGGCCCGACGGCTCGCCGCGCTACACCAACCGCCTGATCCTGGAGTCGAGCCCCTACCTCCTGCAGCACGCGCACAACCCCGTCAACTGGTATCCGTGGGGCGACGAGGCCTTCGCCCGCGCGGCCGCCGAGTCGAAGCCGGTGCTCCTCAGCGTCGGCTACTCGACCTGCCACTGGTGCCATGTGATGGAGGAGGAGTCCTTCGAGAACGAGGAGATCGCGACCTACCTCAACCAGCACTACGTCGCCATCAAGGTCGACCGGGAGGTCCGGCCCGACGTCGACGACGCGTACATGAGCGTCGTGCAGATGCTGACCGGGAGCGGCGGCTGGCCGATGACGGTCTGGCTCACGCCCGGACGCCAGCCGTTCTCCGGCGGCACGTATTTCCCGCCGCGCCAATTCCTCGCGATGCTCCAGCAGTTCCGTCAGGCGTTCGACGCGGAGCCGCTCCGCGTCGCCGAGCAGGCCGGCGAGATCACCCGGCGCGTGCAGCAGATGGCCCAGCGCCCGGGGGGTGAGGGCCTGCCGGATGCCGCCGTGCTCCAGCGCGCGTTCGACGGGTTCGCCGCGACCTTCGATGCGACGAACGGCGGGTTCGGCCGGGCGCCCAAGTTCCCGAGCCCGCCGGACCTCGAGCTGCTCCTCCGCTACCACCGTCACGCCGCGAGCGCACGCGCCCTCGAGATGGTGACCCTGACGCTCGAGAAGATGGCGGCCGGCGGCATCCACGACCAGGTCGGCGGCGGCTTCCACCGCTACGCGACCGACGCCGCCTGGCAGGTGCCCCACTTCGAGAAGATGCTCTACGACAACGCCCAGCTCGCGGTCTCCTACCTCGAGGCCTACCAACTCACGAAGCGCGACGACTTCGCCGCCGTGACGCGCGACATCCTCGACTACGTTGGGCGGGAGATGACGGCGCCCGACGGCGGCTTCTACGCCGCGACCGACGCCGACAGCGAGGGGGTCGAGGGAAAGTTCTTCGTGTGGACGCCCGCCGAGATCCGCGCTGCCCTCGATGCCCCGCACGCCGAGGCCGTGCTCGCATACTATGCCGTCACCGAGCCGGGGAACTTCCACGGCAAGAACATCCTGCACGTCGCCGCACCGCTCCCCGAGGTCGCGTCCAAACTCAGCATCGAGCCCGCCCGGCTCCGCCAGCTGCTCGATGAAGCGCGGTCGAAACTCTACGCCGTCCGCCAGCGGCGCGTGCCACCCCACAAGGACACGAAGATCCTCGCGGGCTGGAACGGCCTCATGATCTCGGCCTTCGCGCGCGCCGGGGCCGTCCTCGGCAATCCCGGCTACGTGGAGCGCGCCAGGACCGCGGCTCGGTTCGTCCACGAGCGGATGCGCGCGGACGGCCGTTTGCGACGGAGCTTCGCCGGCGGCGCCGCGCACGAGGACGCCTTCCTCGACGACTACGCGTACCTGGCGGCCGGGCTCCTCGATCTCTACGAGGCGACGTTCGAGCTCCGCTGGCTGCGCGAGGCGATTGCCCTCCAGGACGTCCTCGTTCGCGACTTCTGGGACGCGGAGAAGGGGGGCTTCTTTCTCACCGGCGCTCAGCACGAGGTGACGCTCACTCGGCAGAAGCCGTACTACGACGGGGCTATTCCGTCGGGGAACGCGGTCGCGGCGCTGAACCTGCTGCGGCTCGCCGAGTTCACGACCGACGACCGGCGCCGGGAGCGAGCGGACGCGACCCTGCGTGCGTTCGCGCCAGTCCTCCAGCGCATACCGGCCGCGGCGCCCGCGCTCCTGGCGGCGCTCGACTTCCGCCTCGACCGGGCGAAGGAGATCGTCATCGTGCGGCCGGCGGCAGCGACGGGCGACGAGGCGCTGCTTTCGACGGTACGGAGAGCCTATGTGCCCAACCACGTCCTCACGGTCGGGAGCGTGGGCGACGAGCTCGCACGCCAGCGGAAGATCATCCCGCTGGTGGCGGACAAGCAGGCGCTGCGCGGAGCGACGACCGCGTACGTGTGCGAGCAGAAGGTGTGCGCGCTGCCGACCTCGGACCCGGCCGTCCTGTCGGATCAGTTGGCGAAGGTGTCCCCGCTTGCGGGTGTTACGCGCGACGGCCCGTCAGGAGGCGCTCCGGCCGCGCCCGGCTCGCACGCTCAGTAGCTGCGGCGTCCCGAGAACCCGCCGCCGCTACGGGACTGTCCGCCGCTTCCGCCCTCGCGCGGCTTCGCCTCGCTGACGTTGATCTGCCGGCCGGCGACGTCGCGGCCGTTCAGACTCGAGATGGCCTTGCCGGCCTCGCTCGCCGAGCTCATCTCGACGAAGCCGAAGCCACGCGAGCGACCGGTATCGCGGTCCGTGACCACGGTCGCCGACTCACACGTCCCCATTTCGGAGAACAGAGTCTCGAGGTCCGCGCTCGTGGTGTCAAAGGATAGGTTCCCGACGAATATCTTCTTGCCCATAGCATTCTCCTGCCCCCTACGGGGCGACTCTTGATTTTGTCGCAGTTGCCTGAGCGAGAAGCCGAGATCGTCGGAGGGAAGCGACGGAGGGGATCGCGCGCAAACAAGAGGACGGAACCCCTTATCGTCTCATTCCGTCCGCTGCGCAACCCTCGGATCCTCGACGATGGGGGCTCCGAGTCTTAAGTCGGGCGAGCGCCACGCCCACGGACGACGGCGCACCGATGGCCAGCTCGGCTCGCCGGAAGCGCGACCACCGTGACTTCCACGGTGTCCCCAATCGACACGATCTGCCGCGGATGGGACACGACGAGATGCGCCCCTGTGCGCCGGGGTTCAGCGGTCACCGCTGCGGCGAATACCGCTGCCCGAAGTGTGGCCTGGAATCGTGGTTCGGCGATTCTTGCCGCCCCCGGCTGCGTCGGTGGGCCGAGGCCCCTCGTCGAGGATCTCGATCTCCCCGGCGTCGACGAGCTGCTTGAGCCGCGCATGCTCGACGGCGTTCGAGGAAATTTGTCCGGTCTTTCCAGGGCCGAGATGTAGGGTCTTACCGCCGGGCAACGGGACGCTCAGGGGCCGCTGAGTCTTGTTGCTGACGGTCTTCATCGCTGCCTCCCTGTCTGGACTACCTCTTGCCCTTGGGTGGAATCGGCTGGCTTTGGTTGTCCTGCTTGGACTTCGCCGCGGCCACGCCCTCTGCCTTGGCGGCGTCCTTCTGCTTCTGGCCGCGCTGTTTCGACTTGGGTGACTTGTCGCCCATGGATGCCTCCGTTCGATGGCGGAAGCCATCTGTACGACGATTGCAGTCGCCGCGTCAAAGAACGACCGAGGTCGATCCCGTGAGAGCCGTGGTCGGGTCAGCCGAGCACGACGCGCACGCGGTGCGTCGCGCCGTCGTCAGCGAGCGCGATCGCCGCGCCGCCCGCAAGCGGCGCGCCGTCGAGCTCGACGCGCGATATCCCACGCGTCACGCCGCCGGGGTTCTCGACCGTGATCTCGTAGTGGGCCGAGTGGTGGCGGAAGCGGATCTCGAAGCCGCGCCAGGCGCGTGGGATGCACGGGTCGAGGTGAAGCGCGCCGCCCCGGACGCGGAAGCCCAGGATCCACTCGATGCCGGCGCGATGCATCCAGCCGGCGGAGCCCGTGTACCAGGTCCAGCCGCCACGGCCCACGTGCGGTGGTTCGGCGTAGACATCGGCCGCCGCCACATAGGGCTCCACCTTGTAGCGGTGGACGCCGGCGCGCGTGCTGGTGTGGTTGATGGGGTTCAGGATCGCGAACAGCTCGCCCGCCTTGTCGCCGTCGCCGAGCGCCGCGAACGCGAGCACGGCCCAGAGGGCCGCGTGCGTGTATTGGCCGCCGTTCTCGCGCACGCCCGGGAGGTAGCCACGCACGTAGCCCGGATCACGCGGCGGGTGATCGAAGGGCGGCGTGAAGAGCAGAACCAGGCCGTCGCCGCGGCGCACCAGGTATTCCTCGACCGCCGCCATGGCGCGGGCCGCGCGGCTGCGGTCGGCGGCGCCCGAGATCACCCCCCACGACTGCGCGATCGAGTCGATGCGGCACTCCTCGTTGGTGACCGAGCCGAGCGGCGTGCCGTCGTCGAAGTAGGCGCGCCGGTACCAGTCACCGTCCCAGCCCTCCCTCTCGAGCGCCGCCTGGAGCGCGGTCACGTGCCGGCGCCAGGCGTTGGCGCGCTGGTGCTCGCCGCGCAGCTCGGCAAGGCGAGCGAACTCCCGGAGGGTGGTGTGCAGGAACCAGCCGAGCCAGACGCTCTCGCCCATGCCCGCCTGCCCGACGCGGTTCATGCCGTCGTTCCAGTCGCCGGTGCCCATTAGGGGAAGCCCGTGGCTCCCGACGAGCAAGCTGCGGTCGAGCGCCCGAGCGCAGTGCTCGAAGAAGGTGGCCCGCTCGCGCGCCAGGCCGGGCTCGAAGTACGCCTCCCCCTGGCCGGCGGCGAGGGCGGGCCCTTGGAGGAAGGGGACGACCTCGTCGAGCAGGCCGAGGTCGTCCGTCGCGTCGAGGTAATGGATGGTCGCGTAGGGCAGCCAGACGACGTCATCGGAGATGCGCGTGCGCGTGCCGCGGCCCGACGGCGGATGCCACCAGTGCTGCACGTCTCCCTCGACGAACTGGCGGCTGGCGGCGCGCAGCAGGTGCTCGCGCGCCACCTCGCGCTTCGAGACCGCGAGCGCCATCACGTCCTGGAGTTGATCGCGGAAGCCGTAGGCGCCGCCGGCCTGGTAGAACGCCGAGCGCGCCCAGACGCGGCAGGCGAGCGTCTGGTAAAGGAGCCAGCGGTTGAGGAGCACGTCCATCGACCGGTCGGGGGTCTTCACCTGCACGGCGCCGAGGATGTCGTCCCAGCGCGTGGTGACGGCGTGCAGGATGGCGTCGAGGTCGGCCGTTCGGTAGCGCGTGACGAGCGTGCGCGCCTCCTCGGCGGTGGCCGCCTGTCCGAGGAGGAAGACGACGGTCGCGTGGCCCCCGGGGGGCAGCTCGACCGTCGCCTGGAGCGCACCGCACGGGTCGAGGCCGGCCCCGACCCTGCGGGAGAGCGGGCGGCCGCGCTCGAGGGCTGCGGGGTGATCGAGGGTGCCGTTGCGGCCGAGGAACTCCGTGCGATCACCGGTCCACGCGGTCTGCCGCCCGCCGAGGTCGGCGAACGCGACACGGCCCGCGAACTCGGGGTTCCACGGGTTCCGCGCCAGCAGCGCGCCGCTGCCGGCGTCGAGCTCGGTGACCAGGTGTGGCGCCGAGGTGCTGCGGGAGACGCTCAGCACCCACTCGACGTACGCCGTGACCGAGAGCCGCCGCGGGCGGCCGGAGCGGTTCTCGATAGTCAGCCGTGACACCTTGACCGGGTCTTCGGGCGGGACGAACTGGAGCAGGTCGAGCGTGATTCCGTGCGAGGTGTGCTCGAAGTGGCTGTAGCCCTGGCCGTGCCGGACGACGTAGGGCCACGCCTCCTCGCGGATCGGGAGGACGGTCGGGCCCCAGAGCTCGCCGCTCTCCTCGTCGCGGATGTAGAGCGTCTCGCCCGGCGGATCGCTCACTGGATCGTTCGACCACGGCGTGAGCTGGTTCTCGCGGCTGTTGACCGACCAGGTGTACCCGCTGCCGGACTCGGAGACCTGGAAGCCGAAGCTCGGGTTCGCCACCACGTTGACCCACGGTGCCGGCGTCCACTGCCCCTCACCCAGGACCGTGACGTACTCGCGGCCGTCTGCCGCGAAGCCGCCGAGGCCGTTGAAAAACTCGAGATCCGGCCGCGGCGGCGCCGCCTCGGGCGCAGGCCGGGCGTTGGCACGCCGCATGGCCGGCATTGACGCCGCGGCCTCCGTGGGCTCCACGCGCGCCACCTGCTCGGAGAGCGTGCCGTGGCGACTGAGCAGCACGATCCGTGCGGCACTCTGCACCACGAGTCGATCGGCGGGCGAGAGCCGGTCCCCGCGCAGGATGAACACCGCCCCGTGCGGCCGGTGCTCCTCGTGCCCGAGCTTCGACTGGCTCAACCGGACGAGGGCCTCCAGCGCCGCCTGGAGGTCCTGGGCGTAGGAGGCGCCCTGCTCATTCACGATCACGAGGTCGACGGCGACCTGCTTCAGCCGCCAGTACTCGTGCGCGCGCAGGAGCTGACGGACGATCTCCTGGTCGTCGGCGTCGTCGATCCGCACCAGCACGATCGGCACGTCGCCGGAGATGCCGTGCGGCCAGAGGGCCGACGGGCCGCCGCTGGCACGGCGCAGCACCTCGGGCGAGGGCCGCAGCGACGGGTCCGCGTAGAGGATGCGGTTGCCGAGGCGCTGGAAGAGGTGGGCCTCGTCGGGCTCGATGCCGAGGTGGCGGAGCTGGACCTGGGCCTGGGTGCGGGCGAGCGTGACCACGCGCTCGAAGGTCGCCGGATCGCGGTACTTGTCGGCGAGGGCGACGATGGCCTCCCGCGTGGCGGCCACCACGGTGGAGAACGTGACGCGCGCGCTGGCGCCGGCCGCGAGCCGGATGCGCGGCCGCAGGCTGAAGATCGGGTCGAGCACGGGGCCCGCGGTGTTGGAAAGCGGGCGGCCGTCGATCACCGACATGGGCGTGCGGATGCTGCGCCCGCGGCCGAGGAACCGGGCCCGGTCGGTCTCGTACTGGATGCCACCCACCGTGTGCTGGTCGACCGCCACGACGTGCGCTGCCCAGACCGGCGGATCCTCGGGGGACCGCGGGCGGCGGGTGGCGAGGAGGGTGTTCCCCACCGGGTCGGCTTCGGTGTGCACGAAGAGGTTCGAGAACACGGGATGGGCCGCGTCGGCCGCCGGCGGCGCGAGCACGACCTCGGCGTACGAGGTCAGCTCGATCTGGCGGGTCCGCCCGCCGAGGTTCGTGATGGTCACCCGACGTACCTCCGCGTCGTCCTCGGGCGACACCACCACCTCGAGCGTCGTCGCGATCGCGCCGTCGCGCCGTCGGATCTCGGCACGGTCCTCGGAGAAGATGGCCTCGTAGGCGTCCGGCTCGACGCCGCTCGGCTGGTGGGCCGCTGACCATACCTCGCCGCCGTCCGCGTCACGGAGGAAGACATACTGACCGTACGCGTCGCGGGTGACGTCCTCGCGCCAGCGCGTGACCGCGAGATCGCGCCAGCGGCTGTAGCCCGACCCCGCCGCCGTGATCATCACCGCGTAGTGGCCGTTCGAGAGGAGGTGCGTCCGCGGTACCGGGTCGTGCGGCGATGTGAAGCGGCGCGACACCGGGCCGACCAGATCGCGGACGTGGGCCGCCGTCTTCACCTCCTCGGCTCGCGGCCGAGCGACTGCGACGTCCCGCGGCGCCCGCTCCTGGAGCAACAGATCGGCGGCCTTCACGATGGGCGCGGCGTGAAAGCGCGCCCGCATGGCGCCGTCGTGCAGGACGTTCGCGATGGCGACCACGGACATGCCCTGGTGGTGCGCCATGTAGGCGCGCACGAGGCCCGCGGCGCCGCCGACCGGCAGGCGGGTGGCCGTGTAGTCGAGCGCCTCGTAGAACCCGTAGGCCCCGCGGGCGCCGAGGGTGGCGAGCCTCCCGAGGTTCTCGGCCGCGGCGCCGGGGTCGATCATCGCCGCCAGGGCGGTCGCGTAGGGTGCGATCACCAGATCCTCGCTGAGGCCGCGCTTGAGCCCGAGGCCCGGAATGCCGAAGTTCGAGTACTGATACGTCAGCTCGAGGTCACGTGCGTTGAAGGCCGACTCCGAGATGCCCCAGGGCACGCCGCGCGTCGCGCCGTAGCGCTCCTGGCGGCGGACGACGAGGCGATAGCTCTGCTCGAGGAGGCTGCCGGGTGGTGAGCGCATGACCAGCGCGGGCATCAGGTACTCGAACATGGAGCCCGACCAGGAGATGAGCGCCGAGCCCCGGTCGACGGGCGTCATGGCGCGCCCGAGCTGGAACCAGTGAGAGGCCGGGACGTCGCCCTTGGCTATGGCGACGAAGCTGGCCAGCCGCGCCTCGGAGGCGAGGAGGTCGTAGTAGTTCGGGTCCGGATCGCCCTCGCGCACGCGATAGCCGATCGAGAAAAAGTTGCGCGTGGGATCGAGGAGAAAGCCGAACTCCGTGGCCTCGAAGAGCTCGCGCGCAAAGCGGGCGAGGGCGAGCATGCGGCGGATGAGCGTGCCGCAGGCATCGGCGGCGCGCTCGAGGTGTTCGGCGAGCGCGGCGTGACCGGCGTCCCCCGAACGGTCTGCTAGCTCGGCGAGCGCTGCGGCCGAGCGGTCCGACATCTCGGCCGGCGCCGGTAGCGTGGCGAGGAGGCCGTTCTCGTCGGCCGCACCCACGTGACGCGCCCAGGGCAGCAAGGTGTCGAGATCGCGCGCGTGGCCCTTTACGGTGGCGGCAAGGGCCCCGGACCAGGTGAGCAGCTCAGCCGCGGCCCCGTCGCCGCGCTCGGCGTCCAGCGTCGTCGCCACGTCGACCAGGGTGTGAGCCAGGCCGTCCAGCTCGCCGAGCCAGTGCGCCCATCCAGCGGGCGTGTTTGCCGCGGTGCCGAGCGTGCTTGCCAGGGCCTCGACGGCGTCGGCGAGCTGCCTGCGGGTCACTGTCTGGGTGCGCCGGTCGTCGGGGATCGCCGCCGCGGACTCGCGCACGAGCCCGAGCGCGTCCTCGATGCCCGCCACCGCGCACGGGGCGAGCAGCGGGCGGTTCATCAGCTCCCGGCAGGCTTGGGCGAGGGCGAGGAGGTGACCGGCGAGGTTTCCGCTGTCGACGGACGAGACGTACGGCGGCTCGAGCGGACGCAGCGTGCGGGTGTCGTACCAGTTGTAGTAGTGCCCGTGGAACCTCTCCATGCGCCTGAGGGTCTCGAACGTCGCCTCGAGGCGCTCGACGGTGTCGAGGAGGCCGAGCCACCCGAAGTCGCGGGCTGCGATCGTGGAGAGGAGATAGAGGCCGATGTTGGTGGGCGAGGTCCGGTGGGCGACCACCGGCTTCGGGTCCTCCTGGAAGTTGTCGGGCGGTAGCGCATGGTCTTCTGGCCCCACGAAGGTCTCGAAGAAGCGCCACGTCCGCCGAGCGGTGAGACGGAGCAGCCGCTCATGGCGCGGCGCCAGCGGCTCGTCGCCCAACGCTCGGGGCGGCAGGCTGATGCGCTGGGCCACGAGCGGCGAGAGGACCCAGAGGACGAGGAACGGCGCCGCCATCGGGAAGGTCGCCGGCCGGACGACGGCGACGAGCGCGGCAGCCACGACCGCGAGCCCCACGGCCGCGACCATCCGGCGGTAGAAGCCGGTCAGCTCGAGGCCGAGAGCGGACTTCGCCTGCGCAGCGGTCACCCACTCCAGAAGCCGCCGATGCGTCCCGTAGAGGCGGACCATGGTGCGGGCGATCGCGTCCACCATCACGCACGCCTGATGGGCGAGCAGGGTGACCGTGAGCGTCACCTGCGCGAGACCCATCGCCAGGTCGGCGCCTACCCCGAGCACGTGGCTCCGCTTCGAGATGCCCCGCCGGCGCGGCACGACCCGGGTGAGGACGGGCACGAGCGCCGGGAGGGCGATGACGGCGAGGATGAACGCCGTCCACATCCCCGCCCGCGGTGCGAGCGTCCAGCCGGCGAGGAGCGTCAAGACGGCGGAGGGAGCCGAGAGCGTCCGCCGGAGGTTGTCGATCATCTTCCACCGGCCGAGGAAGGGCACGCCTGCGGCGCGCCGCCCGACGATCCACGGGAGGAGCTGCCAGTCGCCGCGTGCCCAGCGATGCTGGCGGAGCACAGCCACCTGGTAGTGGGTCGGGAACTCCTCGAAGAAGGCGATGTCGGTCACCAGCCCCGCGCGCGCGAAAACCCCCTCGAAGAGATCATGGCTCAGGATGGCGTTCTCGGGCACGCGGCCGGCGAGCGATGCCTCGAAGGCGTCCACGTCATAGATGCCCTTACCGGTGTAGGATCCCTCGCCGAAGAGATCCTGGTAGACGTCCGACACCGCCGAGGCATAGGGGTCGATCCCGCACGGGCCGGCTGATATCCACTGGTACACGGAGCCCTTCCGGTCGGGGGGCAGCGTCGGCGTCACGCGCGGCTGAAGCACCCCGTAGCCGTCGATCACCCGCCCCGCGTGCGGGTCGTACCGTGCCCGGTTCAAGGGATGCGCGATGGTGCCGATCAGCGCCCGCGCGGAACCGACGGGGAGCCGGGTGTCGGCATCGAGGGTGATGACGTAGCGGATCCCCGATGGCACCGCAGGCGGCCGGCCGCCCACCGCCACGAAGGTGGTGTCGATCCCACGCAGCAGGCGGTTGAGCTCGTGGAGCTTCCCGCGCTTGCGCTCCCACCCGATCCACCGTCCCTCGCGCTCGTTCCAGCGTCGGGTCCGATGGAAGACGAAGAAGCGCTCCGTCCCGTCGGGCGCGGGACCATGCCGCGCGTTCAGGCGCGCGATCCCCTCGGCCGCCGCCGCGAAGAGCCGCTCGTCGTCCGGCATCGTCTCGGCCGGGGCGTCGGTCCAGTCCGAGAGGAGGGCGAAGCGGAGCTCGCCATCGGAGTTGGCGAGGTGGTGCACCTCGAGCTGGGCGATCAGCTCCTCGACGTGGGCCTCGCTGGTGAGCAGCGCGGGCATCACCACCAGCGTCCGCAGCTCGGCCGGCACCCCGTCGCGCAGCTCGAGCTTCGGCAAGGGCCGGGGGCCAATCCGCTCGACGACTCCGAGGTTCGTGAGCGCGATGGCGAGGTCGATCGCCGGCACGAGTGCAAGCAGGGCGAAGAGGAGGAGCCCGAGAGGGCCAACGCCGACGTGCACGGTGAGGATCAGGGGCGGGGCGAGGACGAGGCCGCTCAGGAGCGCGACCGTCCCCACGTAAGCCGGCATGGGGGCGGCGAGGTAGGTGCGCGCTAGCCACCGCCCCGGGCGGACGCGAAAGCCGAGCTCGCGCTCGAGCGCTGCGCGTCCTTCCGCGATCAGGTGAAATCCGGGGTCCCGCCAGCGCTCGTGCTCCTCGGGGTCGCCCGCCGCGCCAGCCTGCTTCGTGCGCGCCACCACCCGGCAGGCCACCTCGACCTCCGAGTAGCGGGAGCCCCGCGCCAGGTCCTCTATCGCATGGCGGTAGCGGTCGCGGGTCGGGAAGTCCAGCGCCGCGAAGTCCGTGTCGGTGCGGAGCACCTCGTCGACCGGGCTCACGCTCTCGAAGAACTCCCTCCAGTCGAAACTCGACATCAGGCGCATGCTCGTGATGATGTTGCGCACGGTCACGTTCATGGCGCCTTGCCGGTGATGCTCGAGGCGCACGGTCTCTTCGGTCGTCGTGCCTCGAGCCGCGAACCGCTCTTCGAGCCAGCGCAGCGCCGGTACGAGGTCCGGATCCTGCTCGCGCAGGCGCTGGACGAGCTGCACGGCGAAGGCCGTGGGCAGCCGCCCCTTCTCGACACGCGCCAGTGCCGCAGTCGCGTCTGCCGGCGTCCGTCCACCGAGGCCGAGCAGCCGGTCGGCGAGCACGTCGGCCTCCTGGCGCGCCGCCCGGTCCCGCACGATCCGCTCCGCGAGCCGCCGGAGGTTCTCGACCAGTAAGATGCGCAGCGTGATGGGGACCGCCCACAGCTCCCCGATCGTGAGCGGCTGCACGCGCTGGTAGGCGTGCACGAACCGCCGCAGGGCCTCGGGCTCGAAGCGGCTGTCCGTGTGCGCCACGAATGCCCAGGCGACCCCGAAGACCCGGGGGTAACCCTCCAGGAACCCGGCCGCGAGCTTGGGCAGCTCGCGGTAGAAGCGGTGCGGCAGATCCTCGCGGATCTGGCGGACCTGGTCGTCCACGATGTGGAAATTGTCGACCAGCCACTCGGCCGCCGCGGTGATCGCGCGCTCCTCGCGGATCGCTCGTGCGATGGCGCGGTAGGAAGCAAGAAGAATGCGACCGTTGTCGACGAGCCGCGGCAGCACGCGCCACCCGCGCCGCGGGTCTGCGGTTACGCGCTGCGCGGCCGCGAGGCTCTCGGCGTGCTGCTCGAGTCGCTCGACGCTGAAGAGCTCAGTGCGGATGGGCTCTTCGGGGTCCGGGAGCGGATCGACCGAGCGACGGAGGTTGCCGACGAAGTGTAGGATACGTGGGACTTCTAGCACGGAGGGTCGGGGCGAGCGATCTTGCTCGTGCGCGCCAAGCGCGCGTGCTGGTGGATGGGGATGCAGTCGGTATCTCCCACCCGCGCACGGACCTCGCCGACCGGCTCCGAGCGCCCGCCTTTGCGCTCGAGATCGGCTTCCTCGCAGCGGGTGCGGGTATCAGCACCTGGCTCGCCTTCCGCGCGGCCGCCCCGGATCGCCGCTCGGCGGGTGGCGGGTTCTGGCTCGCCGTCAGCCTCGTCGTCGCAGCGGTGGCGGCGCTCCTCTCAGAGCCGGGGGGACCGCCTCCGATCAGCGGCGGATTCGCTGCCGTGGGTGCGGGGTGCCTCGAGTGGCTCTGGCGGCCCTCCCGTGGGGTGATGCTCGTGGTCGCGCTCCGGCGGGGGGCGCCGGTGACACCCGCGATGGTGGTGCGCTCGCCGGCGCGGCCGCCTTCCTGCTCGCGAACCTTGCGATGCGGGTCGTCTGTCCGATCGACGCCCCCCTGCACGTGCTCACCTGGCACCTGCTTCCACCCGGGGTTGCCGCCGTCCTCTCGGGAGCGCTCGGCACCACCTGGCTCGGCCGTTGGGCTCTCAGCGCCGGGCTGTCACGAAGTCAGCGTCCCGGGTAGGGCGCACAGGCGTCGGCCGCGCCCTGGCCGTGTCGATGAAACGCCCGACGGCCCTCCGGCGAACCTCCTCCCAACGCGGAGGTCGCCGCGTGCGGATCGGAGGACTGACAGCAGCCCCTGGGATTTGCTCACCACCCTGGGGCGGGTAGGCACGAGCGGGTAGGCACGACAACCGGGGGAGTTGACGCAACCCCTGGATCTAGGACCGATAGCCGTCCGTCGTGTCGAGGCGGGTCCGGCAGCCGGGCGGCTATCACCTCGGCAGCAAGCGCGTTGCCGGCTGCGCTCCAGTGGGTATTACGCCGGCCGTAGAGCGGGGTTCGGTACCGAAGGGAGTGCAGGGCTATCTCGGTGGTCCCCAGGGCCGTGGTCAGGGCGATAAGAACGAGTCCTGCCGCGTGCAGGAAGCGGGTCCAAAGACGCACGTGGTTTCGCGTGCATCCCCCCTAGCGAAAGCGATCATCGTCAGCAATGCCCTTACGCGCTCGCGCAAGCGGTGACATTCGTCCTGGAGGTGCTGGACGACGACAACGACAGGATCTCTGACGAGTTCAACACCAAAACGCGACCGCTCCACGGCGATGCGCCCCGGGGCGTCCTCACCGTCGAGGACCGCGCCCAGGTCGCTGCCCACAAGGCCGAGCTGGTCGCGCTCCTCCAGGCCGAAACCGGGCCCGCGGCGGCGACGCTCACCGTGTCCGACGCGCTCGGCGTCTTTCCCGGCGCCACCATCGTCAGGGGGCAACGGGCCGTTACCGCCGGGGCTGCGCTGCGGCCGGTGCAACACGTCGGCCTGGCGGCCGGGAGCGACCTCGGGCTCGGTCGTCTGCGTGAAGTGCCACGGACGCTTGAAGATGACAGCGACCACCCCGCCCCTTCCGGCGATCGCCGCCTGGAGGAAGGTCTCGAGGTGATCGCGGACGAGGCCGTGGAGGACGCTGCCCTCGGAGCTGCGGGGTTGATAGCCGCCGGCACGCACGGCGACCGCACCAGCGAGGGGCGTGCCGGGCTCGGGCTGCGCTCCGGGGCAGCGCTCCCCGTGAGGAGGCGCGGGGCGGCGGAACGTCCGGCCGCAACGCCCTGTTCCACCACCAGCGGACGTTCACGGGGGTCGGAGCGGCCGACGCCGAGGCAAAGGCGGGCTGGTTCTGACCGCTGGCCCGAGAGATGGATCGCCTTTCAGGAGCTCATCGACGGGCAGCCCGCCCCACTCGGTCGTCGGGCGAGGGACCGGGGTGGGGATCGCCGGCGGCGAGCGCGGGATCGATTCGGTAGCTGTGGCGACACGACGCTCGATCTCGCGGCGGGCCGGAGCTGAGCGTCCACCTCTGCGCCCCCCCCCGCGCGCGCGTCAGCCGAGCCGCTCGACCAGCCCCCGGCGCTGCCGCTCCATCTCCGCCGGCAGCCGCCCGTCGAACTTGCCGAAGAACTCGCCGATCCCGGCCGCCTCGCGGCGCCAGTCGTCCTGCGACACGGAGAGCAGCTCCTCCATGGTGCGCGCGTCCACGGCCAGGCCGGTCGTGTCGATCGCGCCCTTCGCGGGGAGGAGCCCGATCGGCGACTCGGTCGCGGCGCCGGCGCCCTTCGAGCGCGCCACGATCCAGCGCAGCACGCGCAGGTTCTCCCCGAAGCCGGGCCAGATGAACCTCCCGCCGGCGTCCTGGCGGAACCAGTTGACGTGGAAGATGGCGGGCGGGCGCTCGACTGCCTTCCCCATCTCGAGCCAGTGGCCGAAGTAGTCGGCCATGTTGTAGCCGCAGAAGGGGAGCATCGCCATCGGGTCGCGGCGCACGACCCCGACCGCGCCGCTCTGCGCTGCCGTCGTCTCGGAGGCGACCGAGGCGCCGACGAAGACGCCGTGGCTCCAGTCGAAGGCCTGGAGGACGAGTGGCGCCGTGCGCGCGCGCCGGCCGCCGAACACGACCGCCGAGATGGGCACGCCCTGCGGGTCCTCGAAGCGGGGCGAGATCGACGGGCACTGCCGGGCGGGCGCCGTGAAGCGCGAGTTCG
>Ga0209058_1001959_pt1 | contig 17170 bp, 13 predicted proteins | sample GraSoiAngelo_147_FD_185904 | JGI IMG/M metagenome (GOLD analysis project Ga0209058, IMG submission 185904) | Grasslands soil microbial communities from the Angelo Coastal Reserve, California, USA - 14_1009_05_40cm (SPAdes) (version 2) | ecosystem: Environmental > Terrestrial > Soil > Grasslands ... | reverse complement strand
AACGGTGAGACGGAGAATGCACCAGGAATGCTAGCATGGATTAAATACATTGTCAAATACTATTATAGTACTAGTATCTAGCGAATTGGCATGTTTTGTTCGAACGATTTTGCAAAGAGAAGAAAACAAAGGGGTAGAGCACACTGGTGCCGGTGCAAACTGTTTATGAAGGGCGATGGAGAACCGGGAAAATGCTCGATGTGCGGCACACCAGTTCAGAAGAATGCACGGTGGAGAGCAAGAGGAAGGAACGTCAACAATCCTGCGCTTGCTGAGGCCGGGTCGAGGTAAACGCCTACCGCGTCGAGCGGTCTATTTATCGCTTACCGTAGAGGACAGCCACGCCGGAAGGGTACAGGGAGCACTAAAGGAAACGCGGCGGCCGGGGGAAGCGGCTGCCGCGTTTCGTGAGAGTCTGCAATCCGCTCAAAACAGGAAGCGGAAGCCGATCTGAATCTGGCGGCTGGAGTAAGCAAAATTGCTGTTTGCGTTGCTGACTGTGCCAAAGACCGGCGCAAAGGTTTTGCTATTGACATTGAAGTTGAGACAAGGCGCGGCAGCGCTGCACGGGACCGTGGTTCCCGCTGCTGTGGTAACAGGGTTCGTAGAGACGATGTATCCGGTCGTGTTCATTACCGTTGGATTTACGCGGTTGAATAGGTTAAACGCATCGCCAGAAACTTCGAAATTGTATTTGTCAGCGAAGGTGAACCTCTTGGAGACGCGAAGGTCAATGACTTGGGTCCGGGGGAATCTAAACGTGTTGCGTCCGATGATGTCGATGCCTTTCCGGCCACCCGACCCATTGACGCCTCCACCACCCGCAGGGAGGCTACCTGGAGCGTTTCCGGCGGTGGAGAGAGAGAAAGGGAGACCGCTCTGGGCCTGATATATGGGAGCAATCTCCCACCCATTAGCGAGGTAACCCAGCCACCCTTTTGTCTTCCAAGGAGAATTCACGATAGCGTTTAGCACGAAACGATCGCGCACATCGAAGCTGGAGTTGCCGTATTCGGGCCTAATACTGTTGGGCACGAGCAAGTCGTTGGTGTCCGTAAAAGTAGAGCCATTCACTCCGGTGTCCAAAGCATGAGACCAGGTGTAATTGGCACCGAATTGAACGCTATGGTTAAGACGGTGGTTGACCTGTAGGGCCAGGGCATCGTAATTCGAGGTTACGCCGCTGAAGACTTCTGTGATGGCTCCGTACTTGGCATTCCTACGGACAGAGAATAGCGGGGTCGTATAGGTCGAGCCGTTGGAGAGAGGTCCGGCGCCACCGGTGTTTGAATTTACGACCGTATAAGTGATTGTGCCAGTGGAAGGACCGATGTTGGTGTCCACGAAGTCCGGAAGACTACGACCGAAGCTGCCAAGGTAGCTGACGGACAGCACGGTGCCCCAGCCAAGATCGCGTTCTAAAGTCAGATCCGCTTCGTGAATTTGAGGGGCCTGGAAATTGGGATCGAAGAAGACTGCGTTTGGTCTTGCACCAGCCCCGGGAGCCGCAGCTAGGATTCTCGGGAAGGTCGGACCGCCCGCAGCCGCCGAATTAAAGGGGAAGGTAAGCTGACCAGTAGCTGCACCCGTGGTGATCAGAGCGTTGTACACAGCGGAGTTGATGATTCGACCGAAGTACATGCCGTAGCCAGCGCGGAGGGAGGTCTTGCCATTGCCGAAGATATCCCAGGCGAACCCAATCCGAGGACCAAAATTGTTTTTGTCACTCGGCAGTTGTGAAGTTTGAGAGATGTCCGGATTCACCAGGTTGCTGAAGGTGTCAGGGAGCCGCTCGTACTCGTAGCGTAATCCCACATTCAGAGTAAAGCGGGGTAGAACCCTCCAACTATCCTCGATAAAAAACGCATAATCCTTGGTGGCGAATTCAATACCGAGCGGACCAAAAGCCTGCGAATAACTGGAATAGCAGCTCGAAGTGTGAGTCGCTCCGCAGCTATTTGGGCTGTAGAAGTCCGAGAAAAAGTTGACTAGGTTGCTGTAGGAATAGGACCCAAATTGAGTACGGAGATTCTGACTGAGATCATCGACGTGAGTGAAGTCGACCCCAAACTTCAGGGAGTGCTTGCCGTGGGACCAGTTCAGGGTGTCGGCAAACTGCTGGCGTCGCTCGTCGGGGAAGGCTGGGCGCTGTAAAAACGTGGGCACTCCCATGTCAAATCCATTGGTAATAAAAATATCGGGGGCCAGGCCCAGTGGATTCGTGTAGCCAGGAGGATTCACAAAGCTACTTAGCTCAAATTGGGTAGGCGGTTGAGCGAACTCAAACTCAAAATCGCGTCCATATTGATAACGGGCTTCATTGGAAAGTGTGTTTGTGATGAAGGAATTGAGTCTTGCCACGCCCCAACTATCCCGCACGTAATCGTTACCGAAACTGGCTACACCGAACGTAACGCTGCTCTGTGTCTGAATGCCGGCCGGAGAAGTCCAACGCATGCGGTTGAATGAGAAGGATGCATGGTTTTTCTTGTTGATTTCCCAGTCGATCTTAGGGAAGAGGATCGCCTGATCACCCGTGCGAGGGACGGAACCAAGCTCGCCGAGTAAGGAATTCAAACCATTGGTGTAATCCGTTTGCGCTTGAGCGGTCTGGGTCGGAGTTGGTGCCGCGGTGTTGAAAATATTTTGCGCGAGTGTATTGATCTGGGCGGCGGTGGGAGCAGCGAAGAACGCGCTTGGACTGCCCGCCGTCGCTACGCCCGGGAAGTCGCGTGAGAAGCGGTCAAAGGCAAGGAAAAAGAACAGCTTGTCCTTGATGATGCGACCGCCAACGCCGAAGCCGCCAATGTAGCGCACGTCGCTGGGCTTGAAGGGAGCGGAGGTGAAGACTCCTGGAGAAGTCTGGGTTGTGAGCGTAGTGAACGGATTGGTGGCACCCCAGTCATTGTTCCGGTCATAGAAGTAGGCTTCCCCATGGAGCTGGTTGCTCCCGCTCTTGCTGACAGTGTTGACAACGCCGCCCGCGGAACGACCGTATTCGGCCGAGTAGTTTGAAGTGTTAACCTGGAACTCCTGGACCGCGGCCTTAGCACTCGAGTAACCGGCGCGCGTGCGGCCGCGTTCCTCGGAGAAGAAGGCCTGATTGTTGTCGGCGCCGTCCACAGTGTTGTTGTTCAGAAGCGTGCTGATCCCCCGGAAGCTCAACAAACCAAACCCGTTGGCATCGTTGACCACGCCGGGTGTAAGAAGAGCGAAGTTAGACCAGCGTCCGCCATTGATAGGAAGATTGTTGATCTGCAACTGGTCAACGACGGGCGCGAACTCTGCCGAAGTTGTGTTGACCTGCGGCAAATCCGAAGATACGAGAACTGTTGCGCCGGCCGAAGCCACATTGAGGCGGGCAGAAATGTCGGTGATGCTGCCAACCTGCACGACTACACGTTCCGCCTTGAACGGTGCGAAGCCCGGCACATCCACAGTGACTGTATATGTCGCCGGTTGAAGCTTTCCGACGCGAAAATAGCCGGTATCATCGGTCATTGCTATTTCCTCGGCGTTGGTGCCGTTACTCTTAACCACCACTCTGGCATTGGGGACAGCAGCGCCGCTGGAATCCGTAACGGTGCCGCCAATGGCGCCGTCGGTGGTGGACTGGGCGAATGCGCCGCAAGCGAATACCAGGCCAACTATCAGGGCGAAGCAAAATCTCATGATGGGGAACTGTTTCCCACGCGTACTCATATTCGTTTCTTCCTTTCTCTTATTGCCGACACTTCGCGCACATGCGCGCGGACCTGACTCCTCCAGGGTGACGGGGAAGGGTCCCTTATTTAGAAGGCAGACTCCAGTGGCCGCAAGCGCCGATTCTCGACAGCACCCAACATCCAAGTTCGTACCTATTTTCTATCACAGGTATTACCTGTATAGAAGAAAAACTCTGTGGAAAATCTTGGCGCGCCCGAAGTGGTAAATTCAATGCACGCCAGCACCAAGAATGTTTTCAGCCCCCAACTCAATCGTTGCCTGAGACTAAAGAAGGCGGATTGACGCTGTATAAACGTTTTGCAAACGGCTCATTAGAAGAGCGCCTTGCCCGGGGGACGCGCGTGCGCTAGAGTCTCGATGCCACGGACGAGGAAAAGAATGCCGAAACGCAAGAAGGCTGAACAGAAAGATGGCAGAGCGCCGCGGGAACGCGTGCGAGTTTTGATTACGGGAGGCCGGATTCAAAGACGCATTCATGCGCTGGCTCAGGAAATCCGGAAAGATTTTCCGGGCGAGCCGCTGCATCTGGTGAGCGTTTTGAAGGGCGGGGTCTTTTTCCTGACTGACCTGGCGAGGAATATTCCGGGGGAAGTTTCATTTGATTTTATCGCGGTGTCGAGCTACGGGCAGAAGACGCACTCGTCTGGGCAAGTGCGGTTGACGCGAGACCTGGACTCCAGCATCGAGGGAAGAACGGTGATCGTTGTCGAAGACATTCTGGACACGGGAATGACGCTGCAGTATCTCTTGCGGCTGTTTCAACAGCGCAAACCGAAGCATCTGCGCGTGGCGGTGCTTTTGGACAAGCCGGAACGCCGGATCGCAGCAGTACACGCAGACTACATCGGATTTTCGATTCCGAATGAGTTTGTGGTTGGTTATGGGCTGGATTATGCCGAACGATACAGGAATTTGCCGTATGTTGGCGTGTTACTGCTTGGCCCCGGGTTGAAGAAGAAACCGGCGGAAGATTAGACCGCGCGGCGCCCTCGAGAAATCAACAGCAAGAGATTGAACACCGAGTTCACAGAGAACGCACGGAGCACAGAGAAGACTGCGACCGGTCCGGACAAAAGTCGGGAGTCTGCGATCGGGGCCGGCGAACAAACTCACCCTGTGACAGGGAAAACCGAAACTTTGACTGGGAACCGGGCCGTTGCGCAGCCTCTGGTTGGCAGCCTGCTATAATAGTTAGACTTCATGAGTCACACGAATGAACATGCGACGGTAACTGCGTTGGGCGGTGGCGCGGAGATCTCCGCCGAAGTGCTCTCTACCCTGGCGGAAATCGGCGAAGAAGTGAACGCCTCGCTGGATCTGGACGAGGTGCTGGCACGGACAGCGGCCCTCATCAAGCGGCATATCGACTACGAGATTTTTGGCGTGCTGATGATCGAAGGGGACGGAACCTACCTGCGGCACCGATTCGCGATCGGCTATCCCCGCGAACTGGCGGACAACTTGCGGATTCCGCTGGGGCAGGGGATTACAGGAACCGCGGCAGCGACGGGCCACTCTGTACGAGTCAGCGATACTTCGAAGGACGCGCGGTATATCAACGCCATCGACAGCGTGCGGTCTGAACTGGCCGTGCCGCTGATGCTACAGGGGAAGTGCGTCGGGGTGCTGGACATTCAGAGCCGCCACCTCGATTACTTTACGCGGGACCAGCAAAACATTTTGACGCTGCTGGCCAGCCGGCTGGCAGTGGCGATTGAAAACGCGCGGCTGTTCCAAAAGGTGAGGGCCCAGGCGGACACTCTTTTGCTGCTGAGCGAAGTGGGGCGGGAAACCAGTGCGATCTTAGAAGTGGAAGAACTGCTGCGCCGCGCAGCGGAACAGACCAAGCGCGTGATTGATTACCAAATCCTGAGCATTATGCTCTACGACGAAGAGCAGAAGATTTTTCGCCACAGAGTAGATATGAAGCATGGGCATCACGTGCAGGGAAAACTACGAGCCACGGCGAGCGACGGAATTGTCGGAGCGGCGGCCACGTTGAAGGAGCCGGTCCTTGTTCCGGATGTGACCGTTGATCCGCGGTACCTGATGGTGAATCCGGAAACGCGTTCGGAACTGGCGATTCCCATGATCCACAAAGGGAAAGTGATTGGCGTGCTGGATTTGGAAAGCCCGCAGGCGAATTATTTTACAGAGGATCATGTGCAGACGCTTTCGATTCTGGCGGCGAACCTGGCGGTTTCGCTTGAAAATGCGCGGCTGTACGAGCAATTGGCGCGGGACGAAGCGCGGCTGGAGCGGGATTTGCAAGCTGCGAAAAGAATTCAAGGCGCGCTGCTGCGCCCGGTTCCGACGGAAGATTATGGGTTGGAGATGGCGGCGCGGTATCTGTCAGCGAGAGAAGTTTGCGGTGACCTCTACGAATTCTTGCGCTATGGACCGCAGCAACTGGGGATTGCACTGGGAGACGTGAGCGGCAAAGGGACCGCAGCGGCGCTCTATGGTGCAGTGGCGATCGGGATCATGCGAAGTCTGGCGCCGCAAAAACTGCAGCCCGCGGAGATGCTGAAGCAGATGAATCAATTGGTCGGCGAACGGCGCATCGAAGGACGATTCATGACGGCGTGCTTCGCCACATGGCAAAAAGGACGGCAGAAGCTGCGAGTGGCAAACGCCGGGCAGTCGCAACCGTTGCTCTACAAAGACGGGCGCTGCGGGAAAATTGAGCTAACGGGATTTCCGCTGGGGATTTTTGAAGATGTGAATTATGACGAATGGGGAGTTACGCTCGAAACAGGGAACATTCTGGTATTTCACTCCGACGGAATCGCAGAAACGGCGAACGGCGAGGGCCAGTTCTTCGGCACGACGCGGCTTATGAAGCTGATCGAAGAGCGCCATGATGCATCCGCGGCGGAAATCGCCGACGCGATTCTGCGCGAGGTGGACTGGTTTACGCAGAGCGCACCGCTCTCGGACGACCGGACGCTGGTGGTCGCAAAAGTCCGATGAGCCATTCGAATGGATCGTTTTCCCAAAAAATAAAATACCTGGATCCGGCTACTTGTACGCCGCACTTTGCCTGGGTGAAGAGCAGAGCGCGTAACGCCAGTGGCGAAGAGGTGGTGTGCGAGAGAGTGCCATTGGAATCCGCGGCGCGGAAATTTGGGACGCCGACTTACGTGTATAGCCGCGCCTCGATTGACGATGCCTATCGGGAATTGCACAAGGGGCTTGGTGCGCTGCCGCACACTTTGTGCTTTGCGGTGAAGTCCAACGGAAATTTGTCCATCTTGAAACATCTTGCCGAGATGGGGAGCGGTTTTGACATCGTGTCCGGCGGGGAGTTGCACTACTTGCAGCGAATCGGCGTGCGTGGCGATCGCATCGTTTTTTCGGGGGTTGGGAAGGACCGATATGAAATTCGTGAGGCGCTAAACTATCGGGTTCACGCGCGAGGCGGAGGCGCGGGGATACTGCTTTTCAACGTGGAATCGGAGGCCGAGCTCGAAATTTTAGTGGAAGAGGCGGAGCGACTGGCGGGACGCGGGGGCAAGCCACCTGCGGGGGCGATTCGCGTGAATCCCGATGTGCAAGCCGGCGGCCACCCACACATTGCAACCGGAAAACACGAACATAAGTTTGGATTGGACTGGCCGGAGGCGAGACGGCTTTACCTGGCGCATAGCGATTCGAAATGGATTCGATGGCAGGGAATCAGCGCGCATATTGGGTCGCAAATTACGACGCTGGCTCCATTTCGGCGGGCGCTGAAGCGGCTGGCTGGATTCGTAGGAGAATTGCGGCGCGCGCAAATTGATTTGCGTTACCTGGATGTTGGAGGCGGGCTTGGGGTGCGCTATTCCGACCAGAAGCCGCCGACGCGGGCGGAGTATGCGCGGCTGGTTTCGCAAATGGTGCGCAAACTCGGAGTACACCTACTGCTGGAGCCAGGGCGCTCGATCATAGCTCCGGCCGCCGTGCTTTTGACTCGCGTGGTGTATAAGAAAACGAATCGAGGCAAGACGTTTGTGGTGGTGGACTCGGCGATGAATGACCTGATGCGGCCGGCGCTCTACGGGGCGATTCACCCAATCACGAAAACCGCGCGGGAAGGGAAGGAGAGCGCTGGCGGACGCAAACGAGTGGACATTGTCGGGCCAGTTTGCGAGACGGGTGATTGTTTTTTGCGGGACTGGCCGCTCGGGGAAGTGAAAGCGGGGGACCTGCTGTCGATTTGGGTTGCCGGGGCCTACGGAATGTCGCAAGCGTCAAACTATAACGCGCGATGCCGCCCTGCGGAAGTGTTGGTCGAAGGGAATCGCTTGCGATTGATTCGCCGGCGCGAGACTCAGGACGACTTGCTTCGAACGGATGTGCTCGGCTAGTTCTTCGCTGTGTCGTAGCCGCAGCCAAAGGGTTATGCTTCGCCCCATTTCAGCTTGCTGCGCAAAATCTCGAAGTAGGATTTCTTTGGCGGATAGATAAGTTTCAGCGGTTCTTTCGCGCGGGAGACGCGGACAAGGTCCGTAGGTTGCAACGGGATCCCGCGCTGTCCATCGAGGGTCAGAAAAACGGACTCGGTGTTACCGGAGAGCTTCATCACGATGGAGGATGAATCGCGGATTACCAATGGGCGGTCACTCAAAGTGTGCGGACAGATGGGAGTAATCACAAAAGATTCCACGGCGGGGTGAACGATCGGCCCGCCGGCGGACAAGGAATAGGCGGTGGAACCGGTTGGACTTGCCACGATCAGGCCGTCGGAGCGGTAGCGGCAGACAAACGCGCCGTCAATGTGGAGCTCAAGCTCGATCATGCGGGCGAGTGCGCCCTTATTGATCACCACATCGTTCAACACGCGCTGCGTCTCGATGACTTTGGTTGCGCGCTCGAGTTCGACGCTGATCATCACGCGCTCGCTGAGCGAAAAACGCCCCTCTAAAGTGTCATCGAGGGCCGGGTGGAGCTCTTCCAGAGTGAAACTGGTAAGAAAACCCAAGCTGCCCATATTGATGGGGAGGATAGGAATCCCGCGCGGGGCGGCAAGGCGCGCAGCGGCCAGCATGGTGCCGTCACCTCCAAGCACGAGGAGAAGTTGCGATGCGTCGGCCACGCGCTGACGAGGCAAACCCTTTGAACCATTCGGCAAACACTCAGCAGTCTCTTCGTCAATGAGGGTTTGTATGCCGCGGGAATCGAGCCATTTCAACAATGGCGGAACAACGACGACGAGATTCGAGCGGCGGGGGCGGGAAATGATGCCTATGGTTTGAAAAGATTGTCCGGGATGCATGTGCGTAAGCGATTCTACTCCAGGGCCTTTTTGCGCGCGTGGAGAAAATACTCCTGATTGCCTTCGGCGCCCAAGAGGCGGCTGGGGCGAACTCCGAGGCATTCGAGATCAAGAGATTCGACGTGTTCGCGCACGGATCGAATTGCCTGATCATGACGTTTTTGGTCTACGACGATTCCGCCATGGGTAATCTGCTCGCGGCGCAATTCGAATTGCGGTTTGATGAGGATGAGAAAATCGGCATTGGATTTTGCCACTGCGACTGCTGGCGCAATGACTTTGCAGGCCGAGATGAAGGAAACATCTATAACGATAAGATCTACGGTTTCAGGAAGGTCTTCCGCACACAGTTCGCGCGCGTTGCGCTCGATCGGAGTCACGAGAGGATTCTTACGCAGCTTCCAGTCAAGCTGTTCCACGTTCACGTCTACGGCATAGACCCGGGCCGCGCCATGCTGGAGCAAGCAATCCGTGAAACCACCGTTCGAAGCGCCGATATCCAGGCAAACGCGCCCGCTCGGGTCGATGGCAGAGTCTTGCAGAGCGCCTTCCATCTTTACGCCACCGCGGCTGACGAACTTCTGCGCGCGGCTGATGATTTCGATGCGCGCGCCTTTCTCAACGGGCATGCCTGCCTTTTCTGCCCGCCGGCCATCTACCTGAACTTCTCCCGCGAGAATCATGGCCATCGCTTTCTGAGGAGAATCAGCGAAGCTTCGCTCGACGAGAAGAAGATCGAGCCGCCTGCGGCTTGCCTTTTGTTTCATAACAGTTCGAATGATCAAGCGCGGCGAAGAACGAGAAATTCTGCGATCTCGCGGAGGCGGGCCGCGCGATCCGAGAATGGTGCAAGCTCGGCGATGGCCTTTGTCGCGAGATCCTTGGCAATCTGGTGAGAGCGCTCGAGACCGTAAACTGCGGGATAGGTCGCCTTTTGCTGGGCCATGTCTTTTCCCGCAGTCTTGCCGAGTGCGGCGGAGGATTCCTCGACGTCAAGAATGTCGTCGGTGACCTGAAAGGCCCAGCCGATAGTCTCTCCGAAGCGACGCAGGCGGTTGACATCTTCGGACGCCGCTCCAGCGCACAAGGCACCTGCGGTGATGGAAGCTCGAATCAGGGCCGCGGTTTTCGAGCGGTGAATGTACTCGAGCATCTGCGGATCGACGGGCTTGCCTTCGGCTTCGATGTCAGCAACCTGGCCGCCGACCATTCCATTGATGGTGCCAGCAGCGGCCGCGACTTCCGAGAGGATTGCGGCGCGGCGTTCTGCGGCAGCGGGCGTCGCGCCGACGGTTTCAAACGCCAGCGTTAAGAGTGCGTCACCAGCGAGGATGGCGATGGCTTCGCCGAATTTTTTGTGGCAAGTGGGTTTGCCGCGGCGGATGTCATCATTGTCCAGGGCCGGCAAATCATCGTGAATCAAAGAGTAAGTGTGGATGAACTCGATGGCGCAAGCGGGATGAAGCGCGGGTTTGATATCGCTCGAGAAGATGCGCGCCGTCTCTAGACAGAGGATGGGACGAATACGCTTACCACCCGCAAACACGCTGTAGCGCATGGCGGTATGAATGGAAGTCGGTTGCGCCACGGCGGCCGGGATGAGCCGCTCAAGAGCGGCATCGACAGTGACGCGGTTCTCTTCGAAAAATGGGGGGAGTTTCATCGCTGGAGGGAATTGGCGCGCAGCCGGCAGACCGAGCGCGTCACGATTCGGACTCCCGCTCGGGATCGAACGGCTCTGCGGCAAGCTTGCCATCGGCCTTCTTGAGGAGGATTTCCACGCGTCCCTCCGCCTCTTCGAGTTGTTTCTGACATTCACGGGAGAGTGCAACGCCCTCTTCAAACAACTTCATTGCGTCGTCCAAAGAAAGTTGCGGACTTTCCAGGCGGCGGACGACCTCCTCAAGGCGGGCGAGCGAGCGTTCAAAATCCGGCTTTTTTTGCGGTTCGGGTTTCTTGGGAGCAGGTGAATTCACGCGACTGGCCCGTATCCTTTAGCAGCGAGTAGAGACGCCTATTTCTGACAGCGGCTGCAATAGTAAGTTGACCGACCGCCCTGCTCCACGCGCCGAACCGGCTGGCCGCATCGGCGGCAGGGTTTTCCCTCGCGGCTGTAGACGCGAAGAATGCTTTCCAAACCCTGGAACCACCACTCCGGATTGCGAAAGTCGGGCGCTGGATGCAAACAGCATTCTAAGGCACGCGCGAGAACGGACACAATTGCTTTGTGCAGGCGGCGCGCCTCCAGCGGCTGGAGGCTGTTGGCACTGCGGCGCGGGTCGAGGCGATTGGTCCAGCAAGAAATCCTTCAAGGGACGCTTCGAAGCAGAGAGCAATCCGGTTAAACGGCGGGAGGTGAAATCGCGCGAGAGGGCGTCGATGCCCAGAGCACTGAGGCCGGGACAATCATCTGCGGACTTCCACGTATGAACGCGGCCGAAGTGGCGGCGATCGGCGAAACCGAGGACGCCTTTGTCCAGTTCGAGGGCAACATCGACGTGCACACCGCTCTTGCCGTGGTTGGCACGTTCCATCAATTCTTTGAAATCTGAGAACCAGAGAAGCTGGCCGTCAAGGCGAAAGTGCATAGTCAGGAGGCCGCTGTCAAGGATGAGGAGCAGGTACTTGCCTTTGCGATCGACGATGCGAATGCGACTTCCCTTGGCTTGGCGTGCCACCCGTGTAGGGGTTTGCGGCCTTGTGGCAATGAGATGAAAAACGTGGACACGGCGGATCCGACGGCCCTGAACGATAGGGCGCAGTGTACGAACGACGGCTTCCACTTCCGGGAGTTCAGGCATGAGCGCGGTATAGGATCAAGTTCCAGGCTTAAGAGTGAGCGTGTGCTTCCGAGTCTGCGCTTCAGCGGCATCACTAAACGGCGCGAAAATGGGTTTGCCTTCATACCAGTAAGAGAATTGATCCGAGTAATGGCTGCTTCCAGGCTGGCCGGATTCTCCTGCGGTGATGAGCATAATGGATTGATCCCAGTTTTTAGGATTGGCGACAAAACGCATGGCGGGGCCGTGAGTCTTCGCGGCTGCACGCACGCTATAGACGGCGCCTGCCTGCGGCTTGTCTGTAATGCTCAGGAATCGCTTCAAAAGACCGTCGCTTCCGAGGGGATGAAACATGTCCAAGGAGTTAAAGCGTTTCCACGCCCAATCTTCAACGTGCTCGCTCTTGCTTTGTTCCGCCAGTTTGGTCACTGCGATGTCGGCAGCGGTGGAAAGCAATTCGTCATAGTTCTTGTCGGCCGCGGGGAGCCACTTTGCGGGACGATCCGTGAGAATTTTTTGCAGAAACGTGGTGGTCCGCCATTGATAAAGACTTGTATCTTTTCCGAGGAACGGCTCGAGAAGCAGGTCGATGGCCGCCCGGCGTACCGTATGAAGAAAAGAAACTTCCGGAGAGTCGGCGTCAGCGATTCCGTTCCAATCCTTCAGACCATCGATAAGTTTTTGAGCGCGCGGGTCTTTGGGCTTCACGGTTCTCGCTGCTGCCAATAACTCGTCGGCGAGAAACACGTGGGGATAGCTGTACGTGTCGGTTTGAACCTTCAGCATGTCTTCGGGCCGCAAATCGTGGCGGTCATGCAATAAATCGTAGATGCGCGCGGTGCGATAGGGCTCTTCCCAGCGGTCCGTGAGATACGGTTTGTAATTTGGGCCCACTACGCGTGCGTTGGCGGTAACAATCAGGCCGCTTTCCGGATTGAGCGCCTGGGGGAGGCGGTCAAATGGAATGTAACCGCTCCATTCATGATCGTCTGTGTCACCGGGAACGGGCACTTCGCCATGGCCTTTCTTGCGGATGGGCACGCGCGCGGCCATCACGTATCCGATATTGCCGTCGACGTCGGCGTAAACCCCGTTCTGCGCCGGGCCCCAAACGCGCCTCATATTCTCACGGAATTCTCTCCAGTTGCGCGCCTTGCCAAGCCACGTGTAGCTGTTGGCGAGGCCGCTCGGTTCCGTCGCGGTCCAACGCAGCGCGTAGGCTTTGTCTTCTTCGCGATGAACGATGGGGCCGTGGCGCGTCACTGTGACCTTTAAGTGTTCGTCCGCCTGACCTTTGACGTGGATGGTCTCATCGAAGACTTGTGCCTTCGTCCACGCGGCTTTTACGCGATACTCATCCGGGGAGGCGGGGTTGAACGTCTCGACGTAGAGATCCTGAACGTCGGCGCCGTTATTGGTGAACCCCCAGGCGATGCGGTCATTGTGGCCGATGATGATCATCGGCGCGCCGGGGAGTGTGAAACCCTTGATGTTCCAACCGGGTGCCGTGAGGTGAATCTCGTACCATATGGACGGGATGGAGAGCTCGAGATGCGTGTCGTTGGCGAGCAAGGGCTTTCCTGTGGCGGTGTGGGCGCCACTTACGACCCAGTTGTTGCTGCCAAGGCCCTGACGAATCTCGTTTTTTGATTCACTCAGAAAAGCTTGAACAGACTCTGCGAGTGCAGAGGTCACGTCGGGGTCACTTTCGCGCGTTGCGATGTTCGGTAGAACACCACTTCTTGCTTTTAGAACAGTATCCGGCTGCATATCGTCGTCATCATCGTCATCGTCCGAGTCCGCGGCGGAACGTTGCGAGCCGTCATCGATAACCTTGGGATCGCCGACGACAAAATGATCCATCGCGGCTTCTTCCGAGAAGAGATCCTTTGCGCGGTCCGGCCCGGCGCGCTCCGCGACTTTGGCGCGATTCAGTTCTCTTTCCCAGGTGTTCGTCAGAGTGCGATACATGTAGCCGGAAATCGCTATGGTGTCGGAAGGCTGCCAGGGGCTGGGTTCGTAGCGGAGAAGCGAGAATTCAAGAGGAAGGGCATTCTTGTGCTGCTCGATAAAGTGATTCACGCCGCGGGCGTATGCTTCCATGACCTTGCGAGATTCGGGATCAAGGAGCGTGGCGTCGCGCTCGGCGGCGCGAGCAAATCCGTTGGTTCGAAACTCTTTGTCGATGACAAGCGTCTTGGGGCCCAGAATTTCGGAAAGTTGGCCGCGGGCGACGCGGCGGAGCAGGTCCATCTGCCAGAGACGGTCTTGCGCCATTACGTAGCCCTGCGCTTCTGCGAGGTCTTCCACTGAAGAGGCGCGTACGCGCGGAACGCCCCACCGATCACGTTCGACGGTGACGTCCTGGTGGAGGCCGGGAAGGGAAGCGCTCCCATCGATTTGCGGCAGTGGGCGGTAGATGAACCACCAAGCCAAGGCGGCTGTTACGGTGACAAGAATGGCGAAGATCCAATAGAAGACGCGAAGAAGGGTCCGCAAGTTTGCTCCCAGCGATTTGGGCAAGAATTGAGTTTAGAGGAGACGCTTCGTGCGCGCAACCAAAGCGAGGAAAGGTAAATGCGGGATAGCCTTAAATTGGAGTGTTCGCGAATGGTGGATAAATGTTTCCACGATAGATTATATGGAGCTACTTTTTAGCAGGCGGAGGAGCGGGTTTCAAATCAGCGGCAGATTTCTGTAATTCCGCGACCGCCGAAGCGGTCAGCTCATAAAGAGCGGGCTCGTCCTGGCGCTTGGCGACAAAATTGTCGCCATTTTTTGAGATTAGGATTTTCTCGGTGCGCTTGCCGCCATCGGAAGTCACTGTCAGGTCAATCATCGGACCGGCGAATCCGGACTCTCCTTACTTGCTTGCAGAGAGATCGCGGATTTTGTCAATGAGCGCCGATACCGTGCCTGGATCCATCTTTGCACCATTGGACCACCAATCACTGCCGCTGTGGGTAAGGAAATAACTCTTGGAACCGTTGTGAAATTCGATTTTGTCGGGATCGACGAAGCCGAAATCGAAGAGCTTCTTGTTACGGAAATCGTCGAGGCCCTTATCCAAGCCGGCTCCGGTCCCGCTTAAAATTTTATAAACGCCTGCGACGGCACTGGACTTGGCATAGTAGTCGTCTTTGTTCTTTCGAATCTGCAGCTCCTGCGTGCCCGAGACATCAGTAACTCTCGCGGTTGCAAGAGGAGTGCCGGCGCTGAACGCGGCGGCCGTTTTCTGTTCGTCTTCGCTTGCGTTTAAATCCATTTTTGCATCGCGCAAGGTTCGCAGCAGATCTTCCACTTGAGAGCGGTCCGCCCGGAACGGTTTCGGTTTCACAATCTGCCACTCATCTTTGCTGCGGCCAAACGCGATGGTTTGTTTTTTGGCGGTCAATTCAATACTGGAAACTTTGTCAGAATCAAAGATCAGCAGCCGCTTATCGCGCAGGTCGTTCGCATTTTTGAGCAAGGCACTCTTGTTGTAGCTCGCCATGGTAAACACGCGGGTGTCTCCCGCCAGTGTTGCGTACGCCCCACTGCTTGTCGGCGTATCATCTCCGATCAGGAGCTTTTGAGTCTTTCCATCTTTCTTGGTAATCGCCACTTCGATGGAAGGCTGAGCCAGGCCGTACTGATCAAAACTTGCCGCCTTGTCTTCGACAAGCCGGTCTGAATTCAGCGAAGAGAGTGTCGAAAGCACGCTAGATACAGCGTCCTGATCAGCGGCTAGCACTCTCGGCGCTGTGATTTGCCATTGGCCCGAGCCATTTTTCGAGAGCACGACTGAATCACCGTCTTTTTTTCGAATCGAAAGCGCGGTTACATCCGCCGGCTGGAGGGTCAGAATTTTGGGCGGTGATTCAACAGCAGAGTCTGCGGCACTTGTCAGCGATTTGCGATGATTGGACCAATAGAGGGTTCCAGTCAACGCCGCGAGTACGATGGCGGCAACCAGCAGACCGCGACTTTTCATCGGAGCGCCTCAGAATTCGCCGTTAAGCCACGAACGCTACGCCTTACCTGCGTCGCCACCATACCGAAACTCCTGCGATCACGATCCCAAGCGGCAGCAGCCCAAGGCTGGTGATGCCCACCCAATTCAACTGGCCCCGCGTCATCGTAATCCGGCGATCATCACGGTCTTTGGGGCGAATGGAAATCAAGTCTTCGTCCGAGGCAAGCCAGTTCGTGGTATTCAACGCCAAATCACGATTACCATTAAAGCTGATAAACGAATTCGCGGCCCACGCCGAGCTTCCCACCACGACAAAACGTCCTTCCGAGTTCTCCTTTCCCGTTCTGTAGGAGCCGGCGACTGCGATGGTGAGCGGCCCTTTCTTGTTTTTCGGATCGTTTGGATTGACTTCCGGAGAATTCAATTTGGTAGTGGCCAGGCTGCTCTCGGATGAATCAAACAGCTTCTCGACCGTAGTCTTGTCCGTGCTCTTCACTTCCATGGAACGCACCAGCGGAAATCCCGTGGCAGATCCTTTCAGGTCATTCACGATGGCGTGCCGGTCATAATGGGTTACAAGCGCTACCTGCGGACCAAGGCCGGCGAGTTGCCCAATCGGGTTGAGGTCAAGGATCAAGTCTTTCTGCAAAGTTACGCCCCAGTTTTGCAATAGACTCGCCAACGCATCGTTGTCCGCAATTTCTGAACGGCCCATCTTCAGAGGCGGATCAAGTAAAAAGAACGCCCGGCCGCCTTCTTCAACGTACTTCTTGATGGCGTCAACGGCGGGCTGCTGGTAATCCCCGGTCGGTCCAGCAACGACTAAGACTGTGCAGTCGGCAGGGACTTCCGCCTTTTGCAAAAGGCTGATTGATTTTGGGGTGTATTCCTCTTTGGTGAGAAGGTCCCGCAGGCGCGAATAGCCAGTTCGATCGGTATCGTCAATTTGGTGTTCTCCACTTCCGGAGGCAAAGCAAACGGTTCGCGCATTGTTCTTCAGGGCTCGAATGAACGCACCCGTGATGTCTTCCTCGCTGGTGCTTTTTGCTTCTTCTCGTTTCGCTCCAATTTGGACGACGGTTGTGCCGTAGTTCTTGATTCCAGCTTCGCGGGCCAATTGCGGCTTCTTGTCCACATCGACGTAATCAATATGAACTTTGTGAGAAAGATTCGCGTACAAGTCCAGCTGATCCTTGGCCCGTTCGAAGTGCGTGCCCTGATCAAAGTAGGTGATCTTTGCATCTTCTTTTAAGCCCTTGACGATCTTCGCGGTCTGTTCAGAAAGGCTGTAGCGCTTGTTGGAGGTCGCGTCGTAAGTCTTGTTGTAGCGATTGGCAAGGATATTCGCGGTGCTCACAATAGCCAGCACGACCACGATGTATAGAGTTGCATACCCAATGTATTTTGTTTGCCGCGCCTTGAGAAGTTGCAGATTCACTTACGACCTCCACC
>Ga0209058_1001952_pt1 | contig 17199 bp, 18 predicted proteins | sample GraSoiAngelo_147_FD_185904 | JGI IMG/M metagenome (GOLD analysis project Ga0209058, IMG submission 185904) | Grasslands soil microbial communities from the Angelo Coastal Reserve, California, USA - 14_1009_05_40cm (SPAdes) (version 2) | ecosystem: Environmental > Terrestrial > Soil > Grasslands ... | reverse complement strand
TTACGTCAAATCCGAGACGCTTGCCACTCAAGTGATTGTCGGGCGGGATAGCGCCGAGCACTGGGAGAAATGGAACATTGACGGTGAACCTTGCGAAATCGGCATCTCGAAGGCATAGCGGATTTCGGGGAGAGACACGTCACGCCAACCTCAAGTTATTGAGATGTAATGCCTTGTTGGCAGTTCTAGGCGGGTATTTAATAAGATGCCATTTAATTAATAAACAGACAGCCACAGGAATAGGTGCCGCAAAAACGTCAGATACCGCGCGGGGCGTAAGCGTCCGGTCCCAACCGTATTGACAGAGTCGAGTTGATCCGGCTAACGGAAAGGACGAACACGAGCAAACCGGACAGATTCTGATTGGGTGCAATGATTTGTGAGCAAATGACAGATGCTCGTAGGAAGACGCGTCCAATCGCGAGCAACCGGCACTTGCTCGAAGGAAGACGCGTCCAATCGCGAGCAACTGGCACTTGCTCGTAGGAAGACGCGTCCAATCACGAGCAACTGGCGCTTGCTCGAAGGAAGACGCGTCCAATCGCGAGCAACTGGCGCTTGCTCGAAGGAAGACGCGTCCAATCACGAGCAACTGGCACTTGCTCGAAGGAAGACGCGTCCAATCGCGAGCAACTGGCACTTGCTCGTAGGAAGACGCGTCCAATCACGAGCAACTGGCACTTGCTCGAAGGAAGACGCGTCCAATCGCGAGCAACTGGCACTTTCCCGAAGAAAAACGCATCCAATCATGAGCAACGCGCGGGCAGCGAACCTCTCTACGACAGGGATGACGTGCGCGATGGAGTGGCTGGCAGCGACGCCGGAGTGGCTCAACGCTTCGGCGACATCGCCCCGTTGATCGGTCGCGCCTGTTTTGTCGCGCGACGCGCTCTTGCTCCCTCGAAAATTAGTGGGAGACATCATGTTTGATGACAGATCGCACACTTACACGTGGCCCTCGGAACTGGACACCGAGAGCGTCGTGGAACCTGAGGTCGACGGGATTCCGCGTACGACTTGCCACTTGGTCCTTGGCGACAGCAGTGGGATTGAACCCACAAGGAACAAGTATCGGTCGTGCGTAGGGATTCCCGTCGGCCGCTTCAAATGATAACGCTCCGGTTGTCGATGAGCCATTTTCATCATTCGTGGTGTCGGCAAGACATGGGGAACTAGACAGCAAAACCGTCTCCTGCACAGCCGCTGCTGTGCAGGAAGGTGATTTTCCGAGCAGCAACAGCGCGTTTTTATCGTGAGAGAGCGGCTAATCCAGACTGAGGTGTCTGTCTCCGAATTCCGCTCTTTACGAAAGGACCCCGCCTCCGTTAACTTAATAAGGTTCAGTCAGCCGAGGTAGCTCAGATGGTAGAGCGCGGCCCTGAAAAGGCCGGCGTCGGCGGTTCAATTCCGTCCCTCGGCACTTTCCTTTCAATAACTTGGCAGGCTTTTTCCGGCAGGCTCACAATTCATTTCCCTGATTTTGAAGGTTTTTGCAAGATTTGAATCCGCTCGGCGGCCTGGTGGACCTCGTCATCCCGCCAGTGGATATAGATGTTTATGTCCCGCTCGGCAAGTTCTTCCTTGATGACATCGATCAACACTGAATTCATTTTGAGAAAATCAATCTTGCCTCACGTCCGGCGTACTCGGAGAAAGCCGGTCGCAAGATCGGCGTCTGCCACATTCGCATTGCTCAGCTCGCCCAGCCGGCACCGGGGGCACCGGGTGTTTGCGAACGCCAAAAAGAAGGGTTTGGCACCCTCGAAAAGATGATCGAAGATCCGCGCGAGTTCATCTTCCGTAGGCTGTAATGGGGATGGAGAACCCGCGCTTTCGGTTTCTTCCTTCGGACCGCCAAAACCGGATTGTGAGTCACGATCTCCTCTTCGATCACGAAATCGAAAATCGCAGACAAGACGTTCAGTTCCTTGAGGAGCGTGTTTGGAACATGCAGAGGTAGCAGTAACCCATCCTGTGATTGCCGTGAGCAGAACAGCCACGATCAGGCAAACGAGCCAGGCCGGGGAGAAAGAGCCGACGAAATTGAAGGAAGGAGCTCTCGTGCAGCTCGTGAACAACAGCACACCGAGCGCAAGGCCGCGTCTCACAAGCGAAGTGCTGCGCCTAGCGGCGATGGTCGAATTGAACGGGCTTCGCGAGGTTCTGATAACTGTTAGCAATCTTTTGCGAATTGTTTGCTGTGCATCGTGAGGACCACCGTTAGCGGAGCCTCCTGCGAGATACGATGCTCGCTTGAGTCGCGGGAACTTCGACGACGTAGTTACGGTAGACTGACCCGTAATTTTCCTTCTTGTGTTTTCGTAGTGGCGCTAATTACGCTGAATCTTTGTCGTCGCGCTTACCGATGACCACACTCCATGGCTCATAACGCCTGATTCCAAAATCGAGCTATCGCATGCCTTATCAGCCTATCGAAAACTACGGAATCATCGGCAACATGCGGACTGTTGCTTTGATTGCTATGAACGGATCGATCGACTGGTATTGCTACCCCAACTTTGACTCCCCGAGTATCTTTGGAGCAATTCTGGACGACAACAAGGGTGGCCGGTTCCAAATTGAGGCGGTTGGTGACGATATCCGGCACAAGCAGCTTTATTTACCTTCCACGAACATCCTGGTGACGCGCTTCTTGCTTCGCGATGGAATCGCCGAGTTGGAAGATTTCATGCCTGCGGGACTCCCTCCCGATTCACGCTGGTATCACCATCTTTACCGCCGTATTCGGTGCGTTAAAGGTTCGGTACGCATTTCCCTCACTTGCAGGCCGGCCTTTGACTACGGACGCCAGAGCCACAAGACGATACTGGATGCCAACGGTGCCTGCTTCACTTCAGCGAGCTTGAGTATTGCTCTTATCGGGGGAATCCCGCTAAGCGAGGATGGACAGGGCGGCGTCGTCGGCGAGTTCAGACTCGACGAAGGGCAGTCGAAGGTTTTTATTCTCACGACTCACAGCACGGAAGTCTGCGTTCCTTGTGGGCCAAACGAACAGGAAGCCGAAGAACTGCTTCATAAAACGGTCAATTTCTGGCATACCTGGCTCTCCGCCTGCACCTACCGCGGACGTTGGCGCGAGCAGGTGGAAAGATCAGCATTGGCGTTAAAGCTTTTAACCTTCGAGCCGACTGGAGCTATCGTCGCCGCTGCCACCACCAGCCTGCCCGAGGTGATTGGTGGTGCGCGCAACTGGGATTACCGTTACACCTGGGTGCGAGACGCGGCGTTCACAATCTACGGACTTCTCCGAATCGGCTTTAGAAAGGAAGCTGCCGGGTTCATTAATTGGATCGAGAATTATGCATCCAGGCACTTCCACCTGGACACGCCCTTGCCCCCGCTATTAACGATCGAGGGTGACTCCGAGATTTCGGAGCAGAGCCTGGATCACTGGGAGGGATATCGCAAATCTGCTCCGGTTCGCATCGGCAATGCCGCCGTTTCGCAGTTCCAATCGGATGTTTACGGTGAGCTCATGGACTCGCTCTACCTCTACAACAAATACGTCAGTCCGATCTCTTACGATATGTGGGTCAAGATCCGTCGTCGCCTCGATTGGATCTGCGAAAATTGGCAGCGTCCTGACACCGGCATTTGGGAGATGCGAAACCATGAAGACCATTTTGTGTACTCGAAAGTGATGAATTGGGTCGCATTGGATCGCGGCCAACGGCTCGCAGACAAACGTGCATTGCCGACAGACCGGGAGAAGTGGACCCGCGAGCGGGATCGCATCTACGAAGAAGTGATGACTCGCGGTTGGAACGAGAAGCGCCGCGCTTTCACTCAATCGTATGGAAGCGATGACTTGGACGCCTCGCTTCTGATCATGCCTCTCGTATTCTTCATGGCTCCCAATGATCCGCGGATGCTAGGCACCATCTCCGCTATCTATCAAAGCCCGAGCCGTGGCGGTCTCCTCAGCGATAGCCTCGTGTACCGTTATCCACCACAACCGCGTGTTGACGGATTGCCTGGCGAGGAGGGCACCTTCAACATGTGTTCGTTTTGGCTGGTAGAAGCGCTGACCCGCGCCGGTCAAACTGTTCCGGAAAAACTCGATCAAGCCAGACTCTTGTTCGAACGCATGTTGGGTTATGCCAATCATCTCGGACTTTATGGAGAGCAGACCGGGCCACAAGGCGAGGCGCTTGGCAATTTCCCGCAGGCGTTCACACATCTTTCATTGATCAGCGCCGCCTTCAATCTGGACCGCGTATTGGGCACCCGAACTTGAACGTTTAGGATGCAAGCCTTCTGTCATCCGGTGCTTCTGGCTTTGTCCAATCTGTTGAGAGCGGCTCAATCGCTTTGAGAACTACCTCAAACGGACTAATCACTCCCACTACCTTCCCGTTATCATCCATACTTACGACCGGCAGCAGGTCAACATCACCGCGGAGCAACACTACTGATGCGTCGAAAAGGCTTTGATTTTCCATAACAACGGGCGGATCTTTGCGCATAAACTCACGAATCTGCGTGTCTGATGGCCGCCCACCGCGCAAAGCGTCGAATAACTCGGTTCGCCCGCAATACCCTACCAATCGCCCGTTTTTATCAACTATTGGATACGCCAGAATGCCGCCGCTAAAGCGCCTGACGGCATCTCGCAACGAAGTATCTGGTGAGAGGGTTTCGGCAGGGCTTGACATCACGTCGCTAACGGTCAGTGAGGCGAGGCGAGGCTGTTCCTTGGCCATTCTCATTAATGCTTCATAACCCGTCAGTGCTGCTTCGGACCTCTGGGTCATTGCGCGCAATGAAGTAACGGTTTGCGCGACCCGCTCGAAATCATTGCGGCGGATGGTCATTAAATCGAGGGGCGTTTCGGCCTTCACGGACGCGCCATGGACGCGGTGTCCGTTGGCCGACTCCGACCGCTCGCCGAAATGCTCACCCGGTTTTAGGATTACGATCGGACGAGCAGATTCGTCCAGATACACCCCAGCAGTTCCCGATTGAATCGCGAAAACATTGCCTGTCGGGTCGCCCTTATGAAAGACGAACTCGCCCGGCGCGTAATGAGCGAGTCCCACGCTGCCAGTGCGCGACGTTTGTAATTGTATGATGTTGGGAGAAAACAACGCAGTCCACGTCCAATCGACCAGGACTTCCAGCCTTCGCGCCAGGCTTGGGAGTTTGGCGAGATAAATAGCACGCCATAAGATCCAGGCGATGAATCCCGAGATGCGTATGCCGAGAATCTCTGCGACCGCGCTACGATTGCCTAACGATGCCAGCATCCCCAGGCCTTTGAAAGAAAATGGCTGTGTTGGTTGACCTCTGAAGGTGCGTGCCAGGTTAGCAGCAAGTTGTTTTGCTTGCCGCATAGCGAATTGTGCGGTCGGTGGGCTAGGGCTTTGATCGATAGCGTTCGGGACCATCGCACAATCGCCTAATGCCCAGACATTCGACGCGCCTGTCACACTCATATCGGGATTCGTGACGAGACGCCCACGCTGAAGCGACAGGCCAAGTTTTTCGATCAAAGGATTGGGTGATGTCCCGACTGTTGATATGACAGTCGCAGCCTCGATCAATTCACCATTCTTCAATCGCACGCCTGCCGCTGTGACTTCCTGCGCGCCAGAGTTGAGGCGAACATCAACACCCGCCTCACCTAGTTTGTCATAGGCAAACTTCGAGAGTGACGGCGCATTCAATTCGGGGATCAGCAAGTTGCCATGTTGCAACAGGATGATGTGCGCTCGCGCGCCTTTGAGAGTGGGATAAAAGCGTAGCGCGTGGTGTGCCACTTCAGTGATCGCGCCTGCTACTTCGACGCCACTGAATCCACCGCCAATGACCACGAGGGTGAGCAGTCGCCTTCGCAGCGTGGCATCCGTCTCGACCGCCGCCTCTTCGAATCGTGATATCAAGTCGTTGCCGAGATAGAACGCATCTCCAAGCGTCTTCATCGGGTAAGCGTAAGCCGCGAGACCCGGCATCATATTCATGTTCACTATCGAGCCGCAGGCCAGTACCAGGTGATCATACGTAAGCGATGCGTGTTCGCCGCCCTCGCCGACGTAGCGAACAACATGGGTTTCGAAGTCGATGTCGGTGACTTGCGCCGTCAACCAGATCGTGCGACGCACCATCTGGCGGCCCGCGACTGCCATGTGCAGCGGTGAGATGGAACGTCCGACCACTTCGGCAAGCATTGGCGTGAAAACGAAATGATTCTCGCTGCTGATCAGAACGATCTCGATCTCGGGAGTAAGTTTTCGTTCGAGGTGCTGTGCGAGCGTAACACCGCCGAATCCGCCTCCCACGATAACCACCCTTCGTTCACTCACCGTTCGACCTCCGTCTGTCCGCATCAGTTGTCTTCGCCTAGAGCTTTTTCAAATTCGGCCCGTGCCGTCCAATAACCGAGCAGCGTCTGCTGGAACTGGTGATTGGCTTCGGCCAGCGTTGACTGCGATTGCAAAACATCTGACAGGAGCGCTGCCGTAAGCTTGTACTTGTTCGTATTGACGCGCAGACTCTCGCGCGCCGTTTCCTCCGCAAGTTGAGCGACGACGAAAGCCTGGCGAGTCTGTTGGAGCTTGCGGAATTTGTCGCTTACATCGATCAGGATGCGGCTCTCCGCCTCGCGCAAGCGCTCCTTTGTTTGCTCGATGGTCTTGTCTTTTTCCGCGAGTTCATCTCGCTTTCTTCCCCAGTCGAAGACCTCCCACTTCAGCGCAAGGCCAGCGCTGCCGAGATTTTTCGGAATGAAGTCGTCGAAATTCCGAAACGTCATATAGAGGAAGCCGGCGCTCACATCCGGGATATACTCGGATTTTTTGATACGGCGGTCTACTTCGGCTTGCTTGATCTTGAGTCTCGCCTCTCGTATTTCGGGCCGCTGCTCGAGCGCACGATTTCTTGCGTTCTCGAGGTCGGCAGGAAATCCATTCACATCGGCCGCTGGGTTCACGCGGAAATCGGTGCGAACGTCACGGCCGAGCAGGTCGTTGAGTTGTTCCTTTTTTGTGGCGAGTTCATTCGAGAGATTGAGCGCCTCATACTCTGCTTTGGCCAGGCGTGTTCTGACGTCAAGGCTCGCACTCCTTAACGACACTTGTTGTGCCACCTTATCGCTCGTGACACGGTCCAGTTCGCGATAGCTTGTAATGGTTTCCTGAGTGCTTTCGAGCGCGCTCTGCGTTTGCAGAATTCCGTAATATGTTTGCCTGACCCGGTCAATGGTGGACTGTTTGACGAGGCGCAGTCGTTCTCTTTCGGTATCCCGGGCTAATTTTGCATGTTCGACATTCAGACCGAGACGGTACTGCTGCGAGAGCGGCTGCAGAATGAGCCCCGCAAATACAGTGGTCGGTCTCCGAGGAATGCCGATGGAAAAGAAAGGACCGACAGCGGGAAAGATATTTGGTACTAGGCCGCCGACGCTGACCTCCTCCGGTTTTATGAACTGCTCCGCCGTCAAAGAGAACACATTCGTCGAAGGTAACCGGTGGGTACGGGTGGCAGCCACTATGTCTCCCGTTTTTCCGGCTTCCAACTCCGCGTCCCTGACAGAGCGATTCTCACGCAAAGCCAGAGCTATCGCTTGATCAAGCGTTAACACCTCATCCGACGCCGAAGAAATTTGCTGACACCAGCCACTGAGGGGAGTTACCAGCAGTAGCGGTAGCAACAGAAACAAACTAGTTCTTGTACACATGATCTTTCCCGTCACGTCGGCTGATCATTTGCCGGTCGTTCCGATCTTCATCTCAAACGGCGGCGCTTGACGCGCAGTTGTGCCAGTGAGCGGACTAATGAGGCATTGACGGAAGCCACTTCTTCGGAAGAGATCCTTTCGCGGAGACGGGCTGCGGCGCGTTGACGCGCTTCTTCGGCCTTGGCTTCGTCGATGTTTTCAGCGGTAACGGCCATATCGGTGAGGATATCCACACGGTCACTGCTGACTTCCACAAGTCCCTCTCCTACTGCCAAAAACTGATCGCGGCCATCTTTGCGCACCACGAGCTCGCCCGGCACCATTTGGGTCATCATTCGGATGTGCTGTGGAAGAAGGCCCATCTCGCCGTCCACTCCCTGAAGCGTAACCATGTCGACATCATCCTCGTAGAAAGTGGACTCCGGCGTGACGATTCGCAATTTCATGGTGTTGGTCATGGCTTGACTTCCTCAATGCCGCCCTTCATATAGAAGCTGGCTTCGGGAATATCATCGTGCTTTCCCTCGAGAATTTCTTTGAACCCTTTTACCGTGCCTTCCACAGGCACCTGCTTACCTTCGCGGCCCGTGAAAACTTGCGCGACGCTAAACGGCTGGCTCAAGAAACGCTGAATCTTCCGCGCGCGAAACACCGTCAGCTTGTCTTCCGCCGGCAGTTCATCCATGCCGAGAATCGCAATGATGTCCTGCAAATCTTTGTAACGTTGAAGCACCCTCTGCACTCCACGAGCAACTTCGTAGTGCTCCTGCCCAACGGTTTCGGGCGCAAGCGCACGCGAGGTTGAGGCCAACGGATCGACGGCTGGATAGATCCCGAGTTCAGCAATCGACCGATCCAAAACGATCGTGGCATCCAGGTGTGCGAAGGTCGTGGCCGGCGCAGGATCGGTCAAGTCGTCGGCCGGCACATACACCGCTTGAAAGGAAGTGATCGACCCTTTTTTGGTCGAGGTGATGCGCTCCTGCAAAGCGCCCATTTCCGCGGCAAGCGTCGGCTGATAGCCAACCGCGCTCGCGGTACGCCCGAGCAAAGACGAGACCTCTGAGCCCGCTTGAGAAAACCGAAAGATGTTGTCGATGAAGAGCAATACATCCTGATTCTTCTCATCCCGAAAATATTCTGTGATGGCAAGGCCTGATAGAGCCACGCGCAGGCGTGCGCCAGGCGGTTCGTCCATCTGGCCGTAGACTAGAGCGATTTTGGAAGCGCTCAAGTCTTTCTGATTGATGACTCCTGCTGCAGACATTTCGTTGTAGAGATCGTTTCCTTCGCGTGTGCGCTCTCCAACACCTGCAAAGACCGACACTCCGCCATGAAGCTTGGCAACATTATTAATAAGCTCCATGATGACGACCGTCTTGCCGACCCCGGCGCCGCCGAACGCGCCTACCTTGCCGCCCTTGAGGAACGGGCAAATCAAGTCGATGACTTTGATTCCAGTAGGAAGAATCTGTGGTGATACGGATTGCTCGACCAGGGGCGGCGGAAGCCGGTGGATCGGATAGTATTTCTCCGCTTGAACCGGGCCGCGCTCATCGACTGGATCTCCTGTAACGTTAAACATTCGACCCATGACTCCATCCCCGACGGGCATGCGTATTGGCGCACCGCTATCCACCACGTCAAAGCCACGTTTGAGACCCTCCGTCCCGGACATGGAGATTGCCCGGACCAATTTGTCGCCAAGATGTTGCTGTACCTCCAGAGTGATATTCACGGGCCGATCCTGAACCTTGTATTCGACAGCCAGCGCGTTATAGATCCCGGGCAATGCTTCCGGGAATTCCACGTCCACGACCGGACCGACGACCTGAACAATTTTGCCTTTGCTCATGTGAAGACCTCGTCAATAAACGCGTATTCAAATGGTTTCCTATCAGCCGGCCTCACCACCGGCGATCTCCAACAACTCCTTCGTGATGTTGCCCTGACGCAGCTTGTTGTATTCGAGCGTCAAGTCTTTGATCAGAGTGTTGGCATTATCCGTGGCGTTTTTCATCGATACCATGCGGGCGCTTTGCTCACTCGCCTTGGCATTCAGCAACGCCTCATAAATGTAGATGTTGAGATAGTGCGATAGGAGATAGCTGAGAATAGCCTCCGGGCGAGGTTCAAAGAGGCACTCCGCTTCGGTGCCCGTCAGGCGTTCTTCCGGTTCCGCTCCGGGGATCTCTAATTGTTTGATCTCGCCAACAGGCAGAAACTCTAGGCTGACGGACTGTTGCGTGAGCGTGTTGACGAACTGAGTCGTCACGACGCGCACTTCGTCGACCTCCTTCTTCAGAAAGAGATCGCGGGCAAACGAGGCAATCGCTCTCGCTTCATCGAATCGTGGCACGTCGCCGTAGTGAAACTCGGCAGCAAGGTTCCGGCGCGTCGCAGCCACGAACTGTGCGGCCTTACGTCCGGCCGTGATGAAAAGCGTGGACTTCGAAAACTGCAGCGCCAGCCGAAACACGTTGCTGTTGAGAGCTCCGCATAAGCCTCGATCTGCTGCGATCAGAATGACCGCGCTTTTACGGATCTCGCGCGCTTCGAGTAAGGGATGGTTGAGCTCCGCCATTCGGATCGTTGTTTCGCGCTGCATGCGATACAACAGGCGTACAAAAGGCCGTCCCGCAACCGCGGCCTCTTGCGCCTTGCGCATCTTGGATGCCGCTACCATTTGCATTGCTTTGGTAATACGCGCCGTATTGTCGACAGATCGGATATGGCGGCGTAGGTCGCGGGTGCTATGCATAATCGATACTCCGAAACTGAGGTGCCGCGCTCATCGCCACGTATTTTGGAAAGTGTCGGCCGCGGCCTTTAATTCTTCAGTTAACGGGGCGGTGAGCGCCTTTTCGTGTGCGATTTTCTGAAGCAGGTCGGCCTTGCGTGTGGTTAGAAAATCCGTCCACTTGGCCTGGTACTCTTTGACACGGTCCACGGGCACAGAATCCACATAACCGTTCTGGACTGCCCAGATCACCGATACCTGAACTTCAACGGGAATCGGATTGTATTCGGGCTGTTTGAAGATTTCGACGATGCGCTTGCCGCGGTCGATCTGAGCGCGCGTCCTGGCATCAAGTTCTGAACCGAATTGCGTGAACGCAGCCAATTCCCGAAATTGGGCAAGATCACCTTTGAGCTGCCCTGCAACCTGCTTCATGGCTTTGAGCTGCGCCGCGGATCCCACACGCGAAACCGACAAGCCGACCGAAATTGCCGGGCGGATCCCCTGATAGAACAGGTCGGTCTCTAAATAGATTTGTCCATCCGTAATCGAGATGACGTTGGTGGGGATGTAAGCAGAGACATCTCCAGCCTGCGTTTCAATGATGGGCAGCGCGGTGAGCGAACCGTTACCGTACTTCTCTCCAACCCGCGCCGCCCTCTCGAGCAGCCGGCTGTGAAGGTAGAATACGTCGCCCGGATAAGCTTCACGGCCAGACGGCCGCTTCAGAACCAGAGAAACCTGGCGATAAGCCACCGCATGTTTCGACAGATCGTCAAAGACAATCAATGCGTCCATGCCGTTATCCATGAACCACTCGCCCATAGCCGTTCCCGCGAATGGCGCCAGATACTGATTCGTGGCCGAATCGGAAGCCGGTGAATCAACGATGATGGTGTAAGGCATCGCCCCGGCCTCTTCGAGCACATTGATGATCCGGGCAATACTGGATTGCTTCTGGCCGATCGCAACGTAAATGCAGTACAGCGGCCGATAGTCCTTATCGCCGGCGCCCTCAGCCGCTTTGTTCAGACGCGCCTGATTGATGATGGTATCGATACAGATGGTCGTCTTGCCCGTCGAGCGGTCACCGATGATCAATTCGCGCTGGCCGCGGCCAATCGGAATCATCGCGTCGATCGGCATGATGCCCGTTTGCACCGGCTGCCCGACCGGCCGCCGTTGGATGATGCCCGGCGCGAGTTTTTCGACGGGATATGCCTTGTCACTGTTGATGGGGCCCTTGCCATCCACCGGCTGGCCCAACGTATTCACGACACGTCCGAGGAGGCCTTTGCCGACAGGTACCTGCAGCAGCTTGCCCGTAGCGCGGACCTCGTCCCCCTCGCTGAGTTCCGTGTAGTCCCCTAAAATCACAACTCCGACTTCATTCTGATCGAGGTTTAGCGCAAGGCCGGTGATGCCGTGGCCGAGATCGATCATCTCATTGAGCATCGCGTCGGAAAGACCTTCGATTCGAGCGACGCCGTCAGCGATCTCGCGGATGATGCCCTCATTTTGCTTCGCTGTCGTTGCCTTCGCTCCGGCAATTTCAGCTTCAATTTCCGTCAAAAGGTTAGCCATATGCTTTTCCCTTATCTACTACTGCTAAGATTCAAAAGCGTGTTCAAGAGCGGCCAACCTGGCCTTGACGCTGTTGTCATAAACATCACTGCCGACTTTGATGCGCATGCCGCCGATCATCGCCGGGGTATCCGCGAACGAGATGCTTAGCTTCGGGCCATATAGTCGCTTGAGATCCGACGACACGCTCGTTTGCAAATCTGCCGGCAGGGGTGTGGCGCTTTCGACTGTCGCAGTGTGCCGGGCACAATCGAGTTTCACCAAGCGCCGAAAATGCGAAAGAAAGGCGAAACTCCCACGCTGCTTGGATTCGAGGACTCGCCGAACAACTTGGCGAACGCGATCCTCATCCAGAGATCCATCGACGAGGCACAACCGGTACAGGTGCTTCGCTTCACTTTCGAGTTGCTTGATCGTTTTCATTTCGGCGTTCCTTCCGTGATCATGCGGCCAACTGCTCGGCGGTTTCCTCGGCCAGTCGCCGCTGATCCTCCTTTGTCAGGATTTTCCCGGTAACTGCGCTGGTGGTCTGTACAACCAGCCGGCCGACCTCTTGCTTGAGTTCGGCGAGCATACGAGCGTGGTCCTGCGCCGCGGCCTGATGTGCCTTGACTATGATCTCTTCAGCGGCGGCAATCGCCTTCTTGGTCTCCTTTTTCAGCAGGACGTCAGCCGCAGCGCGGGCTTCCTCGATGAATTGCGTCGCCTGAGCGTTAGCTTGCGCCATGACTTCCTTACGCTGTGTCTCCGTTCGCGCCAACTCCGCTTTCACCTTGTCGGCATTAGCGAGACTCTCGGCGATCAGTCGACGCCGATCCGCCAACATTCGGAGGACAGGCCCATAGGCGAACCGGTAGAGAAGAAAACAGACGATGCCGAAGCTGATCATCTGAGCTATCAAATGCGGCCAATCTACGCCGAACGTCCGGGCAATCTGTTCGATCTGCCCGCTACTCCCCGCTTCCGCCATCAAGACAAGTGCATTCATAAGCCTGTCCTACCTTACGAGGAACAAGGTGTAGAAGACGATCGCCTCAGCAAAAGCAATGGCCAGGATGGACTGGACCAGAACTTTGGTGGACGCCCCGGGATTGCGGCCGACTACATCCGCAGCTCTTGCGCCGATCATGCCCACGGCTATAGCGGCTCCAAGAGCCGCCAGACCTATGTGTAAATTCATAAACATTGTGTTAGTCCCCTTCTAAAGTCATTGTTTCAACGCGGAGCCGTTGTTGATCCCTCCTCCGCGGATGGACAAATCAGCAACGTGAAGACTGCGGTCAGCAACATAAAGACCAGGGCCTGAACCACACCCACCAGCAGCTCCATAAAGTAAAAAGGAATTGGTAACAACCAGCTGAAGGAAGGAACCAGATTGGCCATGGTTTCCAGCATCTTCTCGCCGGCAAACATGTTGCCGTAGAGACGAAAGCTCAGAGAGACAGGCCGGAATAAAATCGAAATGATTTCCAAAAACCCGGAGGCGAAGAACACGACGACCAGAACTACCTTCAGCAGTCCTGAGCTCTCGCCTTTGGGAGCAAACAGTTCCTTAAGAAATCCGCCCGGACCATTTTCACGAAGAGCCCAGAAGATCCAGCAACCAAAGAAAACCAAGGCCATCGCCAGTGTCTGGTTAACATCCGCATTGGCGCCACGGAACAACGGTTGATCGATCTTGAAACCATGATCGGTCGCGTGCCCGCGTCCAATCGTGCCGACGCCCGGAATGAGGCCCACCCAACTTGCAGAGAGAATGAAGATGAATACGGTCGCAAAGAACCAAAATGTCCGATCGACCAGGTGACGGCCAAGAAGTCCTTCCAGAAAGTTGTAGAGACTCTCGACGAGCCACTCGAGAAAATTCTGTGCTCCGTCGGGAACTTGCTTCATTTTGCGAGTGGCGGTCTGAACAAAGACGATCAAACCGAGAGCGACGATCCAGGTGGCGACCATTGAATTCGTGATCGGGAAGCCGAAGACACGCACGATTTCAACGGCCTTTTGCGACAGACCCTGTTCCTCTTCGTTCCCGATCGCCGCAGACCCAACATGTTCGGCAGCTTGCGGCACGATCAATGAAAGAGGCTCGGCCCCTGCACCCACTGCAAACATCAACTCTGCGCCAAGGCCGATGTACATAATCAAGAGTAACGGAACCCACAGCGTCTGAAGGTTGATCCGCATTGGTTCCCTCGCCCTTGACAAATGCCGTGCTGCCACATGCAACTGACTGTCTGCATTCATCTGGAACCCTTCGATTGTCAGCAACAACGACGAAAAGAAACTGGTTCTTGTGTACATGAGTTCCTTCCCCGGCTTCTACGGACGAAGGTGAGACAACGGCAATAGCGCGGAGCAATGCGGCCGTGCACAATCACGTTCGAAGTGTAGAAAGAGGACATACTTGCATTAATCCGTAGAAGTCCTTACCGTCGGTTCGATATTTGCTTGCGGTGGAATTGGGGCCAAATGAGCACATCAGGAGCAAACACTCGCCAATCCCGATCAGGAAGCTCCCGAAAGTTCATACCTGTTTCCGAGAAGTTTACCGGGTTGAGGAGTTCGCAGACGTTTTCTAGTCTTTTGAGATGCAGATGGGTTCCCTCTCCTATGAAGAACCAGAAGATGAAGCGAAAGGATTACGAAAAAGAGCTGCTTCGGCTTCAGGCGCAACTCTGCCTGCTCCAAGACTGGGTAAAACACAAAGGATTGCGTGTCATCATCATATTTGAAGGCCGTGATGGCGCGGGCAAAGGGGGCACGATTAAAGCCATCACGGAGCGGGTCAGTCCTCGAGTTTTCCGGGTCGTGGCGCTTCCGGCTCCATCCGACCGCGAGAAGAGCCAAATGTACATGCAGCGCTACGTGCCGCACTTCCCAGCCGCGGGCGAGATCGTTATCTTCGATCGGAGTTGGTATAACCGTGCCGGCGTGGAATATGTCATGGAGTTTTGCACGAAGGAGGAGCACAGGGATTTTCTGGAACGGTGCCCGATAGTGGAGAAATACATCGTCGCGCATGGAATTCACTTGATCAAGTACTGGCTCGAAGTCAGCAACGAGGAGCAGGCCCGGCGCTTCGAAGCCCGTTTAGACCGAAGTTCCCGCCAGTGTTAGGTAGTTAATAACGACGGATCAGGTGGATGCGGGCGTTTTTGGTAGAACGATGTAGCCACTAAATATGTAAAATAGCCGTTGACATTAGCCGATTGTGGCCTATTATTGTCGTCATGCCAATGCGGAATGGTTCCATGCATGTAGCCACCACCCGCCGCCACTATAAAGGAAAGACCTACGAGACGCACCTGTTACGCCGCACCTACCGCGAAGGCGCTAAGGTCAAGCACCAGACGTTGGGTAATCTGTCGCACCTGCCGGCGCCGATCATCGATCTCATCCGCCGCTCGCTGGCCGGTGAGACATTCGTGCCTCCAGAGGCAGCCTTCGAGATTGTGCGTTCACGGCCCCATGGACATGTCGCCGCGATCTTGGGCATGTGGCGCGGGTTGAAGCTGGATGCGCTGATCGATGACGCGCCGAGCCGGCAACGCGATCTGGTGGCGGCCATGGTGGTGGAGAGAATTTTGGAGCCACGCTCGAAGCTGGCGACGGCGCGAGCTCTGAATGAGGAGACATTGCACAGTACCTTGTCAGAGATGCTGGATGTCGCCGCAGCCGATGAAGACGAGTTATATGAAGCCATGGATTGGCTTCAGCCGCGTCAGGAACGGATCGAACGAGCATTGGCCAAGCAGCATCTATCGGAAGGAACATTGGTTCTCTACGATTTGACATCGGTCTATTTTGAAGGCCGACACTGCCCGTTAGCAAAATTGGGACACTCCCGTGACGACAAGGGAGGGAAGCTGCAAATAGTGGTCGGCTTGTTAACCAATCGCGACGGATGCCCGATCGCTGTTGAGGTGTTCGAAGGCAACACCGGCGACCCCAAAACCGTGGCAGGGCAAATCACTAAGATTCGTGAACGGTTCGGCATCCAGCGCGTCGTCTTGGTGGGCGACCGCGGCGTACTCACCAGCGCGCGTATCCGTGAGGATCTCAAACCCGCTGAAGGCATCGATTGGATTACCGCGTTACGCGCGCCTTCGATTCAACAACTGGTCGAGTCGGGTTCTTTGCAAATGGGTTTGTTCGACGAAAAGGATTTGGCCGAGATCTCCGATCCCGCCTATCCGGGAGAACGGTTAATCGCCTGTAAGAATCCCATCCTGGCTGAAGAACGCGCACGCAAACGAGAGGACCTGCTTAAAGCGACCGAAAAAGAGTTGGCGCAAGTGGCTGCCGCAACTCAGCGACCGAAACGGCCCCTGCGTGGCGCTTCCGCGATTGGTCTGCGTGTGGGTCGCGTGTTGGGTCACTTTAAGATGGCCAAGCATTTTCAAATCCGCATTGAAGACAATGGCTTTCACTACCAGCGCGACCAAAAACGCATCGATGAGGAATCGGCACTCGACGGGATTTACGTCATTCGCACCAGCGTGCTGCCAGATAAGCTATCGAGCTCAGATACAGTGCGTTGCTACAAACGGTTGTCGGCCGTCGAGCGCGCTTTTCGGAGTGTGAAAACCGTCGATCTGAAGATACGGCCCGTTCATCATCGGTTAGAGAAACGCGTTCGCGCTCACGTGCTGCTCTGCATGTTGGCCTATTACGTGGAATGGCACATCCGACGAGTTCTGGCCCCGCTGCTCTTCGACGATGAGCAACCCACAGCGATGCCTTCTCCTGTCGCGCCGGCCGAGCGTTCGAAAGGAGCCCTGCAAAAAGCGCATTCCAAACGCACCACCGATCAATTCCCCGTGCAGAGCTTTCAGTCCCTGCTCGCGGACTTGGCGACCATCGTCAAGAACCGCGTCCAGCCGCGCGACGCGGCAGCCGCTGCTTTCGACATCATCACTACACCCACTCCATTACAGCAGCGCGCCCTTCAATTACTCAACGTACGCTTGTAGCCAGAAAAGCCTAAACCCTCACTCGGCTCCCCGCTGAAAATCCGATACTTACGTTCACGGCTCGGGGGAACTTCGGTCTAAAGTGTGGAATAAAGGCTTTTGTGGTTCGGATCGTCCCCATCAGGTTTGTGTTGACCATGCGAATGATCTGTTCATCCGCGAGACCTTCCAGTGGGCCCGCCAGGCCATAGCCTGCATTATTG
>Ga0209058_1001949_pt1 | contig 17209 bp, 9 predicted proteins | sample GraSoiAngelo_147_FD_185904 | JGI IMG/M metagenome (GOLD analysis project Ga0209058, IMG submission 185904) | Grasslands soil microbial communities from the Angelo Coastal Reserve, California, USA - 14_1009_05_40cm (SPAdes) (version 2) | ecosystem: Environmental > Terrestrial > Soil > Grasslands ... | reverse complement strand
GATCGCGATGGAATTGGTGAACCGATTCAGCGCGAACAGCTGATGGCGCGTGGCGTCAAGCGCGAGTCCCGTGGGGCCGCGGGGTTCGCCCGGCGCGATCCCCGGAGGCGAGGGCGCGCCCCCGGTGGTGATCCGATTGGTAACATCGCCGGATGGACCCAGCACGCCCACCTTGCTCGACCCCATCGCCGCGACGTAGACCTTTCCGCCCGCGGAATTCACGACGATGTCCACGGGCTCGGCGAGGCTCAGGTCACGCTCGGACTGCGACCCGGTGCTGTCCGCGTAGTTGATATGATCGTTCAGGTGAACTGGGGTTACGGTCCCGGATCCGCCCGAGCCGATCAGGGTGACTTGGTCCCTCGCGAACCTCCCTCTCAAATTCGGCTCGAAGCGGGTGCGGTTCGCTGCTTCGGTGTTCGTGACGAAGAGCGTGCCGCTAGCGGGATCGACCGCGATATTGAAGTTGTTCGTGCCCACGTTCGACACATTGGCGGTCACTGCGCCCGTATTCGGGTCGATGACCACGACATCGACGTCGGGGAGAGAGAATCCCGGAGGGACCCCCGCGTCCCAGATCTTGGCGGTCGGCTGGCCGTCGTCGACCCAGTGGGTGCCGTTCCATTGGACGATCACGCCAACTTCCGGTGCCGCTGGGAGGCCGGAATTCTTGGGGGGACTCGGCGGCGAAGGGCCGCCCAGGGCGGTGACCGCCTGGGCGCCGATGACCGTCGTGCGATTCCCCGCGTCGAGCACGGATACATAGACCTGCGATCCCCCGGACCCGCCTACCGCGAGGGCGCGAGGGTGGCGGCCGAAAATCGGAGTCGGCGCGAACGCCGGCGCGAGCGTCGCGGGATTGAATGATTTGACCGCGTCCTCTCCGCTCACGCAAACGAACGCGCGCTCGGGGCTTCCCGCAAACGCCACGTCGGTGGGTTCGTCACCGACGCGCAGCGTTCCTCTTACGCTCAGGCTCCTCAAATCGACGACGCTCACGTCGTCCGAAAGATGATTCACGACCCATGCGATGCTGTCGTTTTGGGCGTGGACCGAGACGGGCTCGAGCCCGACGGGCACCTCCCCGAGTGTGTCGAGTGTCCCGGCGCCGATCGCGAATACCTCGAGACGGGCGTCGGGCGTGTTCAGCGCGAGGAGCTTCGTTCCATCCGGGGTGATCGCGAGCGGATGTACCTGGAACGATTCGAAGTTGCGGAAGTCCTGCGTCACCGGAGTCGAGGAGACCGAATTGTGAGTGCGGACCGCGATCAACACGAGGAGGGCGGGAGCCAGCGCCAGAAGAAGCCACGCGGCGCGGCGAGGGCGGACGTATCGGATGCGCTCTGCGAGCACTGAGGGGGACGCCTCCCAGGGAACGCCGGGCCTGCAGCGGCACGGAGAACCCTGACCTAAGCGGCTAGTATATCACATCTTGCTTGCGCGCGCAATCCCTGGCCGGGCGTTCCACAGCTCCCTGGTCCTCGTACCTTCTCCGATGCGCCGCGTACGCCTCCTCGAGCAGCCCCCGCATCTCGGACCGGTAGCGCTCGCGGCTGAAACGAACCGCCTGACGGCGCAGCGCCGCCGGATCGAAAGGACGCCGCGCCACCTCCCGCATCGCGCTCTCGAGCGCTGCCTCGGTCGGCTCGTCATAGAGAATGCCCGTCTCCCCGGTCACCGTTTCGAGCGCTCCTCCCCTCGCGAGCGCGATCGCCGGACGGCCGCACGCGAGCGCCTCCAGCGGCGCGATCCCGAAATCCTCCTCATGTGCCTGGACCAGAGCGCGACAGGAGCGATACGCGTCCCGGAGAGCCTCCATCGAGACCCACTCGTCGAACCTCACGGTCGGACCCGCAATCGAGCGGAGCCTCCTCAAGTCCGGGCCCGAGCCGATCACGCGAAGCTTCGCGCCCAGCCGATTTGCCGCGCGGATCGTGAGATCGACCCCTTTGTAGGGCACGAGCGCGGAGACCGTGAGAAAAGCCGCGTCCTCCCCCGGAGTCTCGCCGCCGGGGGTGAAGAATTCCGTGTCGACCGGCGGGTAGACGACGAGAGCGGGCCGGCGGTAATGCTTCCGGATCCGGTCGCGGATGTTGAGGGAGTTTCCGACGAACAGATCGACTCGATCGGAGCTCAGCCGATCCCACAATCGGAATCGATGCGCGATCATGGGACCGAGGAACCGTTCGAGCGTGCCCGCACGCCCGGGCGCGAAGTACTCGGGGGCGAGGTCCCAGAAGTACCGGACCGGCGTATTGCAGTAGCACACGTGAAGCGTGTCGGCGCGCGTGATCACGCCCTTCGCCGCGCAATGGCTGATCGAGACGACGAGATCGTAGCCGCTCAGGTCGAAGGATTCGATCGCCTTGGGATACACCGGAACGAACCACCGGTACCGGCTCCGCCCCAGGGGAACCCTCGCGATCCAGGATTCATGAATCGGATGCGACTCGATCGTCCGCGAGAGATGCCCTTTCCAATGGACGAGCGTGTAGACATGCGCCCGCGGGAACATCTCACAGAGAACTTCGAGGCACTTTTCCCCGCCGCGCATTCCCGTCAGCCAATCGTGGACAAGCGCGACCCGCAGGGAGTCGATCGAGGTGGACGCCGGTGCCGCGGTCCGCTCGCTCACGCCGTGGGTGCCGGGGACTGGGCGTTAAGCCGGTCCGCCGCGTCGCGCAGACGCTTCGCCGTCCGCTCCCGGCCGAGGAGCAGCATCACGTCGAAGATTCCGGGACTCACCTTCTTCCCCGTCAGGGCGATCCGTGCGGGCATGATCACCTCGCCCGCCTTCACGCCCTCGGATGACGCGAGCCCGCGGACCACCTTTTCGATCGGATCGTGCTCGAAGGGCTCGACCTCGGAGAGCACGGTCGCGAGCTTCCTCAGGCGGGCGGCCGCGTGCGGGTTTGCCACGAGCTCCGCCCAGGGCTGGGCCTCGGGCTCGACCCGGTCCACGTAGAGATACCCGGCGTACTCGAGAAACTGCCGCGGACGTTTCATGCGGTCTCCGACCGCGGCGACCGCGCGCTCGAGAGATCCCCGGTCGGCGACCGCCGACTCGGGCAGAGCGCCGGTCTCCTTAAGATACGAGGCCACCATGGCCGCGCGGGTCGAGAGCGGGAGCGCGCGGAAATACTCTCCGTTCATCCAGTCCAGCTTTTCGTAGTTGAAGATCGCGGGGTTTTTCGAGACTCGATCCAGCGTGAACACGTCGACCAGCTCGTCCATGGTGAACATCTCGCGCTCTCCGTCGAACGCCCAACCCAGGAGAGCGAGGAAGTTCACCATCGCGGCGGGCAGGATCCCGTCGTCTCGGAAGGCGGTGACCGAGACGGCGCCGTGGCGCTTGGAGAGGCGCGTGCCGTCCGGACCCAAGATCATGGGAAGATGCCCGAATCTTGGCGGGGATGTACCGAGCGCGGCGTAGAGCTGAATCTGCCGCGGCGTGTTCGAGATGTGGTCGTCGCCGCGCAGCACGTGCGTGATCTCCATCGCGGCGTCGTCCACGACCGCCGCGAAGTTGTACGTCGGATGCTGATCCGACCGCAAAATCACGAGATCATCCAGGATGCCGTTCTGGAACGTAACGGTGCCGCGCACCTCGTCCTCCCAGGACGTCTCCCCCTCAGGCATGAGGAACCGGAGGGCAAAAGGCTCTCCCTTGGCGACACGCGCGACGGACTCCTCCTGGGACAGCCGGAGGCAGGTGCGGTCGTACTTGGGCGGCTCCCCGCGCGCGAGAGCCCCCTCACGTTTCCGTTTCAACTCCTCGGGATCGCAGAAGCACCGATAGACTTTGCCTGCGGCGAGCAGGCGAGCCGCGGCCTCCGCGTAGCGCGGAAGCCTCTCGCTTTGGAAGTAGGGACCGAAGGGGCCCCCGACCTCGGGGCCCTCGTCCCACGGAAGCCCGAGCCACTTGAGGCCGTCCAGGATTCCACTCAGCGCCGCCTCGACGTTCCGGTCCTGATCGGTATCCTCGATCCGGAGCACGAAGGTCCCGCGATGCCGGCGCGCGAAGAGATAGTTAAAGAGCGCCGTCCGCGCCCCACCGACGTGGAGATATCCGGTCGGGCTCGGGGCGAAACGCACGCGTACCGGGGAAGCCATCGGTGGATCCTTTCCGTCTCGAGGTGGAATCGGCCTGAGCGATGCGCCGCTCAGCGCAACAGCGCCATTTTCCTTTGGAACGTAGTCGTTCCGATCGCGGCGCGGTAGAAATAAACGCCGGAGGAGAGGGGCCGCCCGTGATCGTCGCGCCCGTCCCAGCGAAACTCATGATAGCCGGGATCGAACGGCCGGGAAACCGGGGTTGCTACCAACCGCCCCTGCACGTCGAAGATCTGGATGGCCACACGCTGGGGCCCGGGCCCGGCGACGCCGAATTCGATCGACGTGGTCGGGTTGAAGGGGTTCGGCCGGTTCTGGCCAAGCGAAGAGCGCCTCGGGGTGAGCGGCGGCGTCTCCGGGCTGGGCGGCATCGAATCGACGGCGGTAAGCACGGGGAATGTGGCGTACCCTGTTCTCCAGCTGTCGTGGTGGAACATCGGCCATGCCATGCTGCTCGAGACGAACGTCCCGGGATAGCGCCACACGTGGACCCCGCGGTCCCACCCGGCGAACACGATGTCGGTGGCGCCGTCGAGATCCACGTCCCACACCGCGGGAGTGCTTCGTGCTTCGGCGCCAATCTCGATCGGGAAGCCGCTCACCGGGGTGCCGTCCGCGTGAAACGCATAGAGCTTCCGGTCCTCCGCGCCGATCAGAATCTCCAGCGTCCCATCGCCGTCGAGGTCGGCCACCGCGGGGGATGCTTCCGTCGCGGCGCCGAGAGTCAGGTTGGAAAATCCGGGCAGGATGTTGCCCTGAGGATCCCACGCCATCACGCGGCCGTCTGTGCCGCACACCACGATGTCCAGACGCGAATCCCCGAGCGGCTTGAGGAGCGGCGCCAAGGCCGGCGACGGGACGCGTCCATTTCCGGGGGTCAGCTCCAGGGGCCGGGGCCATCCCGGCGCCCGCTGCCCCGACGCGGTGAGCACATAGACGCTGTCATTGGCGCAACCAAACACCACCTCCAGGCCGCCGCCCGGAATCACGTCTCCGATCGCCGGCGAGGAGCTTGTCGTACCGCTAAGCGCCACGTCCCACACCGTGGAGGAATCGGCGTGGATCGCGTAGACGTGACCCGTCGAGGTACCGAAGATGATCTCGCGCACGCCGTCACCCCCCAGATCCGCGATCGCGGGAGACGAGATGACCGTCCCCGCCGGCGTGTAGAGAACGCCGCTCGTTCCGCGAACCGGTGCGCCGTTCGCGTGCCATGCATAGAGCTTGTTGGTGTTCGAGCCGATCACGATTTCGGGCACGCCGTCCCCGTCGATATCCCCCACCGCGGGGGTGGACCAGAAGGGTGCGGCTCCCTTCCTCGGCCAGCCCGGGACCATGGCCCCGTTGGCGTGCCAGACCGCCACGCTCGAATCGTTCCAGGAGGCTGCGATGATTTCCGGGATCCCATCGAAATCCAGATCGGCCGCGGCGGGCGAGGAGGCGAAGTGGTGGAGCGCCGTGCTGAATATGCCGGGCGTGGCGGTGTTCGAATCACCATCGTACCAGTCGGTGCCATCGGGCCGGAACACGTACAGGTACTCCGCGCCGGCCAGAATCTCCGGGCGCAAGTCCCCATCCAGGTCGGCGAGGCAAACGGAGGAGGACGTCGGCTCGGCCATGAATTCGGGCCAGCCCGTGAGCGCGGGCGGGTTCGTGCTGACGATGAGCGGCACGGACGCCGCGCCCTCGTTCCCTCCCGAGTCCACCGCGGTGACCGCGTAGCGATACCGCGTGAGGGGCGGCAGCCCCTGGTCCTCATACGAGGAGACGCGGCGGACCGGGACCGGTGTAAGAAGCGCAAGCGGGCTTCCATTGTCCAGGGCCCGGTAGAGGCGGTAGCCCGATTCGTCGCTCGCCACCACCGGGTCCCACACGATCCTGATCCGGTCCGATCCGGGAATCTCGCTTCGGAGACCCGAGGGAGAGGCCGGGGCCGTGTGATCGATCGCGAAGCTTCGAGAGTGAAAGTACGCGTCATCGACGCGGAGATCGAACAGCCGTCCCGCGGGCACGACCCCTCCCGTGTGGATTCGCACGAAGGCGCTCGTCCCGGTCCCACCCGGAAGAACGTCCCCGGAGACCGCGACCGAATCGAGAATGGCGACCCCCGCGGCCGGGTTTCTCGCGTGAACGGAGACGCCCCGTCCCCGGCCGCTTCCCTCGTTCACGATCGCGAAGCGATAGACCACGGTTTCGTTCGGATCGACGACACCGTTCCCATTCCCGCCTGCCGCGGGGCTGTCGTCGAATCCATTGGTCGCGAGGAGAAGCGACGCGGCGCCCACGGCGATCGGCATGTCGGTCGTATCGGATCGCGCGCCGTCGGTCACGATCACGCGGAGCCGTTCCCCACGCGGCGTTTCCGGGATCGCGAGCGCGCGGACACGGAGGCTGTCCGGGAGCGGTGCTTGGGCGCCGGTCCCGAGCGCGGGGAGTGTGGCGGCACCTTGGAGCACCGCGAGACCGCCCGTCAGCGCGGAGAGCGCGATCGTGACCGGTCCGGCTGCGGATCCGGTTCCGACGTTCTTCACGCTGCCTCGGATCGCGAACGCCTCGCCGGCGTCCGCGCAGCCGTCGCCGTCTCCTCCGATCGAATCCCGAACCCCGGCGTTCAGGAGAGCAAAATGCGCCGGAGCATCCGAGGCGACCGTGAGCGAGTCGAGGAAAGGAAGCCGGCCCGCGGCGGTCACGGCGAACGAGAATTTGCCGGTGGTCCCGGGATGAAACAGGACGGTCGCGTGACCCGCGGCGTTCGTGAAGGCCGACCGGTATTCCTCCCCCTGTTTCCAGGCCACCACGAGCGACGACTCGACGGGAGCGCCGGAGGCGAGCACCGTGACGGTGAAGCTGCCCGCGCTCAACGCAACGGTCGTGGGCCGCGTCACCGCGAGGGCGGTCGGAGGGCAGCGCCAGAGAGCGATCGCGGGGTCGCCCAGGAAAACCGTCTCGAAGTACCCCCACCGCTCCTGGCTCTCGCCTCGGGCCAGGGGCAGGAGGGCCGCTCGCGCGTTTTCGACCGCCTCGCCGAGCGTCGTCGGCGTTCCCTTTTCGAGAAGATCAAGAAGCTTCGTCGAGATCTTGGCGCTCACGCCCGGCCAATCCTCTCGGGTCGCACCGAGGTACGCCAGCGCGCCCCCGGAAGGATTCCGCACGACTTCCTCAGCCACGCACTCGTAATCCACCGCGGCTGAGGCGCAGTTCGAGGCAATCCAGAGCCCCAACGAGTCCCCGTTCGTGAGCGTCGCCAGGTCGGGCATCGTGACGATCTCGCTTCCAATCGAGAGCTGCGAGCGCGCGCCGTGCCCGATGTGGGTCACGATGCCGTACCCTCGGCCGAGCGCCGCCAGAGCGGCGGCTTTCGTCAGCTGCAATGCTCCCGGATACGGGCTCGCGTTTTCATAGTAGCGATCGACGGTGGCGCAGGCTGGAACCCGCACCTTGAGCGATTCTCCATCGACGGCACCGTCCACGGAGATGAGCTGCCCCGGCTGCCAACTATTCGGCACGAGCACCTCGGCCAGGATCAGATGCCTCGAGATTGCCGCCGCGAGCGGATTCGTCGCGTAGCGGAGCGCTTTCGAGACCAGCACCTGCGCATCCGCCCGCGTCGTCGCCGAAAGTCTGCCCACCGCGATGTCGGGGTTCATGTCCAGGCTGTCGGCCACTTCCCCGTAAATCCCGTTTCCGTTTCCGTCCCAGGTGCCGTCCAGATCCGCGTAGTAGGCGTCGCTCGGAATGTCGGTCGTTCCGCCGAAATTGACTCGTGCGTACCGCATCGGAATCGCGTCATGGTCCGCGGCAAGGATGGCCCACCGGGCGCCCCAGAGATCTCGGGCCGCCTTGATGAAGCTTCGGACGGCTTGGGCGAGGTCGTTCGAGCGGGGGTCCGCGGCGCGCACGGTGGAAAGGTTGCGGACCACGCTGGCGATGCCGATCCGGGTCTGATAGTCCGCGAGCTTCTGGTAGATGTCCGCGAGCGAGTCCGGGGCGACGATCACGCAGTCGACGGGAGAGCCGAGCCCGGATGGTTGGGTCGTCGGAAGAAACGGCGCCGCCCGGAGCGGGTTCGGCACCACGCGCGGCGCCCTCGGGGGAAGCTGAGCCTGGGCGGCCGACGCGACGGCGAGCATCAAGCAGACGGCGAGCGGGGCCCCGGGCGTGAGAAGATAAACGGGTCGGGGAACCCGATGCCCACGGGAGCCAAGCCTACGACAGAGCTTGAGCCCATGAGTGCAACTCTTTGTGCGTAAGATGTTTGTTGCCTCAACACGTCGCGAAGGTGAGCGGCTACAGCAGATTATACGCCTCTAGCCCCCGCCGGGCAACGAGCCCGCGTTGGTCCAGGAGGCGGGACCGCGTCGGGCGATCCGAATCCGGGTCTGGTCCACCACCTTCCAATCGATGGCATAGACCGAGTAATAGTAGGTTCTCGCGCGTGTGATCCCGAGGTTTGGGATCTCCCGCGCGAAGAGAAACCGGAACGGATTGGTTTCATCCCCGCTCTCGGCGAGCCTCGCCTTCACCGGGTGCCGGTCGATGAGGTATTCGGGCCTTCCGGCGCGCTCGAAGAGGAGCCGCTTCACGACCGCATCGTAGCCCTCGCGCACGACGACCGGCGCGATCTCGGGTGTGACCAGCCCATACAAATCCAGGACACGGCGGTCCGAGTAATACCCGAACGCGCCGATGTCGGGAATCGCGAAGGAGACGCCGGGCGGTGTCCGGTCCCGCGCCCATATGCCAATCGCGATGAGCGACGACCGCAATCCGCGCGTGTGGGTCCGCGCGCTCGGCACGGTTACGAGCGCCGTGGAGAGCACGTTCTGAAGCGCGAACGCGCCGAGAAAGACAGAGAGCGCCAGCGTGTATCGCCCCGGAAGGGTGGTGGCGATCACCCATCTCAACGAGGCCATACCCAGGAGCAGCACGCACGGGATCGCGGGGAGGAGGTACCGGGACACGACCTGCACGCCGCCAAGCGCGAAGGACAGGACCAAGAGCAAGGGCCAGGCGGCGCAGACGCTCCAGAAGACGCGCCGCCCGCGCGTCGCGGGGAGCGCGGTCGAACGGCTACCGAACGCGAGCACCAGGACGAAGAGCGCGAGTGGGAGCGCGTCGGTCGCAAGCTCGATCTGGACCACGGAGTGGATCGCGGCGACCGCGAGTCCGGGATTGGCCAGAGCCCCCGCCTTGGCGGCCGCCGTGTTGGGGAGCACCGCATGAAACCATCGCCACGCGGTGATAAGCCAGGGCAGGAGAAGGAGCGAGACTCCGCCGAGAAGCTCGAGCGAGCGACGGGCCCGGCGCTCGGCTCCCATCCCAACGGCGAGGAGCGCGAGCGCCCCGAGGAGGTAGCATTCGGGTCGCGCGAGCGCCGCGAGCGCGAGTGCGATCCCCGTTCCCCAGGCGGATCGGCCCTGGACCAGAACGCCCGCCAGTTCATAGAGCGCGAGCGCGACGCACGCGGTCGCGAGGGGCGATTCCATTCCGGAGATGGCCCACCGCACGGCCCACGCGTGCACCGCCATGAGAAGACCGAGTCCAAGGGAGGTCCAGACATCCCACCCGAGTCTCCTTCCGATCCGAACCAGGAACCAGATCGTGAGCAGCTGAAAGATGGCGCCGTACGCCTTCGCGACGCACGCGAGCGCCGGCATCGACCACGCATCCCGCGGAGCGGCAACCTCGATCGGCAGGATCTTCCCCGCCAGCGCGAGGAGGAACACCCAGAGCGGACTCGTCGCTCCGTAGGTGGGCTCGCCGGCGTTGAACGAGAAACCCTTCCCCTGCACCAGATGCTTCGCGAACTGGAAGTGGATGAACGAATCGTCGGTCAAGTAACCGATGAATGGCGCGAGCGAAGCTCCCGCGGCCACGAGGAGCAGAACCAGGAGCGCGCGCGAGCGCGCGTTCACGAAACGCTCATGAACGCACTAGCCAGCGTTCGATCGTCTCCACGACGGCTTCCGGCGTGAATCCCAGGTGCTCGGCGATCGCGGACGCGGGAGCGGAAGCGCCGAAACGATTCAGACCGATTCGCAGGCAGTCCGCTCCCAGAAGCTCACACCACGGTTCGGTACGAGCGGCCTCGATGACGACGCGGCGCGCGCCCCTCGGGATCACCGACTCCCGATAGGTGTCCGGTTCGGCGCGGAAGGCTTCGACGCACGGCATGGAGACGACCCGCGCGCTGGATCCTTTCGACTCGAGGCGCCTTCGAGCTTCCTGGGCGAGGGGCACTTCAGATCCGGTCGCGACGATCACCAGATCCGGCGATCCGCCTGTCGCGTCTTCCAGAACGTATCCGCCGCGCAGGACGTCCCGGCCGTCAAATCCGTCCCGCCTCGAGACCGGCTTCAGTTTCTGGCGCGTGAGCAGGAGCGCGGTCGGGGCCTTCTCCCGTCCGATCGCGCGCGCCCAGGCCATCGCGGTCTCCAGGGCGTCCGCGGGCCGCCACACCTCGAGCCCCGGGATCAGCCGCAGCGACGGGAGCTGCTCGATCGGCTGGTGGGTCGGTCCGTCCTCCCCCAGGAAGACGCTGTCGTGCGTGAACACATAAATCACGCGGAGCTTCATCAGGGCCGCGAGACGGATCGAAGGGCGCATGTAGTCGGAGAAGATGAGGAACGTGCCAAGGTAGGGAATGAAGGATCCATAGAGCGACATCCCATTCCCGATTCCTCCCATCGCGTGCTCGCGCACGCCGAAGTGGAGGACGCGGCCCGCGTAATTCACCGGAGCCTCCCACCAGGGACGGGATCACCTTGGCGGCCGCCTGGATCACGTTCCCCGAATGGGTCCTGGTCGCGGCCTCCTCGAGCGGTGCCGCGGCGGCGAGAAGCTCGCCGATCGTCTGAGGGACGGTGCGCTTCATGTAGGCGTCCCATGTCGCCGCGCCCGCCGCGTCCTCGCATCGAAACGCCTCGTAGCGCCGATCCCACTCGGCCCTCTCGTTCCTCTTCTCTTCCACGAGCCCGTGGAAGTGCGCGCGCGCTTCGTCCGGGATGTAGAACGCAGGCGAGAGGGGCCAGCCCGACGCCTCCTTTGCGCGGTTCAGCTCCTCCTGGCCGAGCGGCTCGCCGTGTGCTTTCGCGGTCCCCTGCTTGGTGGGCGCCCCTTTGGCGATAACCGTGCGCGCCATGATGAGGGATGGCCGCATCTCATCGGCCACCGCCCGGAATAAGGCCTGGTCCACGCGGTCGCGGTCGTTCCCGTCGACAACCTCGACGTGCCAGCCATACGCTTCGAATCGCCTCCCCACGTCCTCGCAGAAAGCGAGGGGGGTCGGCCCCTCGATCGAGACGCGATTGTCGTCGTAGAGATAGTTCAGGTTCCCGAGGCCCCAATGTCCCGCGAGCGAGGCGGCCTCGGAGGAGATTCCTTCCATGAGATCTCCATCGCTCACAATCCCGAAGACCCGGTGATTCAGAAGGTCGGCGTGGTGCTTGAGCCTGGACTGCATCATTCGTTGCGCGAGCGCCATGCCGACCCCGTTCGCGAAGCCCTGGCCGAGCGGGCCGGTCGTGGCCTCGACGCCCGGCACAAGGCCGTACTCCGGATGACCGGCGGTCTTCGAACCCCACTGGCGGAACCGCTGCAATTCCTCCATCGGGAGGTCGAACTCGAAAAGATGGAGGAGCGAGTAGAGCAGCATGGACGCGTGCCCGGCGGAGAGCACGAACCGGTCGCGATTCGGCCACAGGGGGTCGCGCGGATCGAATCTCATGTATTTCGCCCAGAGTACGTACGCCATATCCGCGGCGCCCATCGGAGCGCCCGGGTGTCCCGATTTCGCCTTCTCGACGGCGTCGGCGGACAAGAACTTGATCGTGTTGACGCACAACTGGGCCTGATCGACGGAAGTGGCGGGCATGGGTCTCCTCGATTCGCCTAATTTCCAGAGCGGGCACTAGATCGGGTGTTACTATAAACCGCGACAGGGATTCGTCGCTACCACCCAGGCCATGGGAGTGAACCATGCCCCGATGTTCGTGCCGCGCGCTCAGCCGTTTCGAGCCGGCAGTTTTGTTGTTCGTGCTCGCGATCGCGATCGGTGGTTGCGCGACCAATCCGGCCACCGGCAAGCGTCAGATATCACTCGTCAGCACGAGCAAGGAGCTGGAGATGGGGCGCGAGGCTGACCCGGCCGTCCAGGCGGAATACGGTCTCTACGGGGACTCCGCCATGCAGCACTACGTCGATTCGATCGGGCAAAAGCTCGGAGCGGCGTCCCACCTGCCGACGCTCGACTGGCACTTTCGCGTGCTCGACAGTCCGGTCGTCAACGCGTTCGCGATTCCGGGCGGTTACATCTACATTACCCGCGGCATCATCGCCTATCTGAATTCGGAAGCACAGCTGGCGGGCGTACTGGGCCACGAAATCGGCCACGTCACCGCGCGGCACAGCGCCCAGCAGATCACACGCTCCCAGATCGCAGGCGTCGGGTTGCTCGTCGGAACCGTCTTCGTCGGCGCCCTCCGGCCGTACAGCGGCCTGGCGCAGCAAGGGCTCGGACTCCTCTTCTTGAAATACAGCCGCGACAACGAATCGCAAGCGGACGAGCTGGGAGTGGGGTACGCGACGAAGGCGGGCTACGACCCGCGCGAGATACCCAGCACGTACTCGATGCTGAAGCGCGTCGCGGAGCGCCAAGGAGAGCAGCTTCCCGGTTTCCTTTCCACGCACCCCGACCCCGGCGATCGCGAGATCCGCGCCTCGCAGCTCGCGCAGGCGGCGGTCGCGGGCGGGCGGCGGGATCTCGCGATCAATGCGCCCAAGTACCGCGCCCGACTGGATGGTCTCATTTTCGGAGACGATCCCCGCGCCGGCTTCTTCGTCGGGAACCGCTTCTATCACCCCGATCTCGGAATTCAGGTGATCTTCCCGGACGGCTGGCAAACGCAGAATCAGCCCAGCTCGGTCCAAGCGACGAATCAGTCCCTGGGAGGAGCGATGGAGCTGACGCTCCAGCGAACCAAGGATTCCACGGCGACCGCGCAGCAGTACGTCCAGTCGCTCATCGCGGAGAAGAAGATCCTGGACGCATCGGGCAAATCGGAGACCTTCCGCGACTACCCGGCCTGGATCGGGGAGCTGCTTGTGAACGGAGGCGGCGGGAGGCAGAGCCTCATCGCGGGGTTCGTGCGCTATCGCCCCGGGCAGTTCCTACAAGTCCTGGGGCTGACGCGTTCCCCGAACGATGTCGCGGCCGAACAAATCCTCGCGTCGATCCGGAGCGTCGCGGCGCTCCGGGACCCAACCATGCTGAACGTGACGTCGGACCGCGTGGCGATCGTCTCCACCAAGCGGCAAGGAACGTTCGCCGACATCGTAGGCGGTCTGGGGCCGCAAGCCCTGAGCCTGGAGGAAACCGCGATCTTGAACAACATGCGGGCGACGGCAATCGTTCCCGCCGGCACGCCCATCAAGATCATCCGCAAGGGCCGACATCCCTAGCCCGAGGCCGACAGCAACCCCCCGAGGCGGATCAGACCGGCACCGGCCAGGGCGAGTGCGCAGTCTTTCGGGACCCGTCCGATCAGGACCGCCAGAAAAAACCGGTCCGGCTTGATGCCGATCATCCCGGCGACAAAGCAGATCGCGTCGGAGGGCGAGAACGGCACAAGGAATATCGGTACGAGCGCGATCCACCGCTTCCCCCCGACGATGCCCTGCGCCTTGGCGACGTTCTCCTCCCCCACCCATCGCTTGAGGAGGGGCAAGCCCGCTCGACCCCCGATCGCGAACGCGGCGCACGACCCAAGGACCGTTCCGGCGGAGACGATGAGCACGCCCACCAACGGACCGTAAAGGGCCCCCGCCAGAAGCGGCATGAAGACGCCCGGGATCGGAGCCACGAGGATCTGGGCGATTTGGAGCCCGAGCAGGATGAACGGGCCCCAGGGCCCAGCGCCGCGGACGAATGCTTCCAAACGCGGCCGGGTGAAGACGGGCGCCGCTTGGATGCCGATCCAAACGAGTACAGCCACGATCGCGGCCATCGCGATCGCATAGGTCCATCGGAACCGGGGGGATTGCTCGCGGGACATGGCCGCAGAATGTAAGCGAACGTGTCCCGATCCAGAAGCGGAGTTTGACCGATCGCCGCGACAAACGATGCATGCGGTTGGCTCCCAAGAGAGCGCCGCGATCGGGTATTCTCATTCCGTTTCCACGCGGCGCAATTCATTCCGCCGGCCGCGTGCCGGCGACTCCAAATGGAGCGAACCACATGGATGATCACTTCGGGGCACGCTCGACGCTCAAGGTCGGGGAACGGCGCTACGAGATTTTCCGATTGGAGACGCTCGCCAAGGCGGGCCTCCCGGCGGAGCGGCTTCCCTACTCCATGCGGATTCTTCTCGAGAACCTTCTCCGCACCATGGACGGCCGCGTCGTGCGCGCCGAGGACGTTGAGGCGGTGGCACGATGGAACCCCGCGTCAGAGCCGAGCCGCGAGATCGCGTTCACCCCAAGCCGCGTGCTCCTCCAAGACTTCACCGGCGTCCCCGCGGTCGTGGACCTGGCCGCGATGCGCGACGCGATGGCGGCGCTGGGTGGGGATCCGAAGCGAATCAATCCGCTCCAGCCCGCGGAGCTGGTCATCGATCACTCGGTGCAAGTGGACGAATACGGCTCTCGCGCGGCGCTCCTCATCAACGCGAAGAAGGAGTTCGAGCGGAATCGGGAGCGATACCTCTTCCTCCGCTGGGGGCAACGGGCATTTCAGAACTTTCGCGTCGTCCCGCCCGCCACCGGGATCGTGCATCAGGTCAATCTGGAGTACCTCGCGCGGGTCGTGTTCTCGACCGGCGGCGATCGTCCCCAGGCATACCCCGACACGCTCATCGGCACCGATTCGCACACGACGATGATCAACGGCCTGGGCGTTCTGGGCTGGGGGGTCGGCGGCATCGAGGCGGAGGCCGCGATGCTCGGGCAGCCCGTGTCGATGCTCCTGCCCCAGGTGACCGGGTTCCGCATGACCGGGTCCCTTCCGGACGGAGCGACCGCGACCGATCTTGTGCTCACCGTCACGGAGATGCTCCGCAAGAAGGGCGTGGTCGGGAAGTTCGTCGAGTTCTTTGGACCTGGGCTGGCCTCGCTGCCGGTCGCCGATCGCGCCACGATCGCGAACATGTCGCCCGAGTACGGGGCCACCTGCGGCATGTTCCCCATCGACGCGGAAACGCTGCGCTACCTTGAATTCACCGGGCGCGCCCCCGAGCAGGTGCGGCTGATCGAGGCCTACGCCAAGGAGCAGGGGCTCTTCCACTCCCCGACTACCCCCGAGGCGATTTACTCCGACACCCTTTCCCTGGATCTCGCGAGCGTTGAGCCGAGCGTCGCGGGGCCGCGTCGGCCTCAAGACCGCGTACGCCTTCGCGACGCGAAACGGAATTTCGCGGAGGCGCTCCCCACGATGCGGGTCGCGAAGAGCTCCCCGACCGCCGTGGGCCGCCCGCTCGAGCGATGGGAAGAAGAAGGAGGCGACGGCGCGACCGGCCACGCGACGGCGACGCTTCCCCAAGTAACGATGGGAGGAGAATCCTTCCCGCTTAGCGACGGCGCGGTGGTGATTGCCGCGATCACGAGCTGCACCAATACCTCCAATCCATCCGTGATGGTGGGCGCCGGGCTTGTCGCGAAACGAGCCGTCGAGCGCGGGCTTCGAACGAAGCCCTGGGTCAAGACGAGCCTGGCGCCCGGCTCCAAGGCGGTGACCGAGTATTTGAAACGGGCCGGGCTGACAGAGCATCTCGAGAAGCTCGGTTTCTACACCGTAGGCTATGGGTGCACGACGTGCATCGGGAACAGCGGACCGCTTCCCGCGCCGATCTCGAAGGCGATCGAGGAGGAGGATTTGGTCGTGGCCTCCGTCCTCAGCGGAAACCGGAACTTTGAAGGCCGCATCCACCCGGAGGTGCGCGCGAACTATCTCGCCTCCCCGCCGCTCGTGGTGGCGTACGCGCTCGTCGGAAAGATGGACGTCGACATCACCTCGGAGCCTCTGGGCGAAGGATCGGACGGCAAGCCGGTCTATCTCCGCGACCTCTGGCCGACTCGGAAGGAAATCGACGAGACGATCCACACGGCGGTACGCTCGGAGACGTTTCGCGAGACCTATCGCGACGTGTACACCGGAGATGAGACATGGCGGGGCTTGCCTGTCCCCGAAGGGGACCGCTACGCCTGGGAGGCCGAATCGACCTACGTAAAATGCCCACCCTACTTCGAGGACATGCCCCCCACGCCCCAGGCGGTGGAGGACGTCCGGGGCGCGCGGGTGCTCGCGCTGCTGGGCGACAGCGTTACCACCGATCACATTTCACCCGCGGGCTCGATCAAGAAGGACAGCCCTGCGGGGCGCTACCTGATCGAGCACGGGATCCAGCCACTCGATTTCAACTCCTACGGATCGCGGCGCGGAAACCATGAAGTGATGGTGCGCGGCACCTTCGCCAACACACGCATCCGGAACAGGATGGTTCCGGGCGTCGAGGGAGGAGTCACGATCCACCTTCCGAGCGGGGAACAGTTGCCGATCTACGACGCGGCGATGCGATACGCGAAGGAAGGGGTGCCGTCGATCGTCATTGCCGGAAAGGAGTACGGGTCGGGGTCCTCCCGCGACTGGGCGGCGAAAGGGCCCAAGCTGCTCGGCGTGCGGGCTGTCGTGGCCGAAAGCTTCGAGCGGATCCATCGGAGCAACCTGATCGGCATGGGCCTGCTGCCGCTTCAATTTCTGGACGGGCAGAGCGCGGAGACGCTGGGCCTCACGGGAACCGAGACGTACGACATCGAAGATGTCGCCGCGGCGCTGCGAAATGACGCGACCCGCGCCACCGAGCTAACGGTCCGCGTGCACCGACCGGGAACGGCGGCCGGACCCGATTCCTTCCAAGCCAAGGTCCGGCTCGACACGCCGCAAGAGGTCCGGTACTACGAGAATGGCGGCATCCTACCGTTCGTCCTTCGCCGCCTGCTCACGACCTCTTCCTCGCCTCAACCTTGAGGGACTGCAGCTCCCGGTCCATCGCGGCCCGGACCTTCTGTGCCGTCGCGTTGAAGTCCGTCGCGGGGCTCTCGTCGG
>Ga0209058_1001947_pt1 | contig 17229 bp, 16 predicted proteins | sample GraSoiAngelo_147_FD_185904 | JGI IMG/M metagenome (GOLD analysis project Ga0209058, IMG submission 185904) | Grasslands soil microbial communities from the Angelo Coastal Reserve, California, USA - 14_1009_05_40cm (SPAdes) (version 2) | ecosystem: Environmental > Terrestrial > Soil > Grasslands ... | reverse complement strand
CGGCCCAGCCGGCCCAGACGTCGCCGGCCCAGGCCCGGAGGATCTCGACATGCGCTTCGGACGAGCCGGCGAGCGCGAGGTCGGCGACGGTCAACCCACCCTGGAAGCGAGGCGCGGGCAGGAATGGCGGCCAGTCGCGATGGGCACGGGCCAGCGCCTGGTGCGCGTCGCGGACCACCGGTCCGTCCCAGCCCCGCTCAAGCGCGAGCTGGAGGCCGATGAGCGCGAACGCGGGTCCGATGCGCGGCGTGCGCTCGCCGACGTGCTGGGCGGCGTAGGTATCGACCAGCAGCTGGTGCCAGCGGCCGAGCAGGGCGACGTGCTGCAGCTCGTATCCGGCTACCTCGCCGTACACCGACCGGCACTCGACCGAGGCGGTCGAGCGGTGATCGAAGGGCTCGCCGGTTCCCGGGAGCTCGAGGCCGCAGCCGGCGCAGGCATGGAGTCGATCGGTCGGCGCCATGGCGTTCAGTATCATCCGCCGGTGGCCGGCCTCACCCGCGCGGACGTCGAGCACGTCGCGTTCCTCGCTCGCCTGCGCCTGACCGGCGAAGAGCTCGATCGGCTCGAGGGCGAGCTCAACCACATCCTCGACCAGTACGCGAAGCTGTCCGAGCTCGACACCTCGGCGATCCCGCCGACGGCCCAGACGATCGAGCTCGAGAACATCCTGCGCGAGGACGTCGCGGGGCCGTCCCTCGCCGTCGCCGAGGTCCTCGGCAACGCGCCGACGACCGACGGCGACTTCATCATCGTGCCGCCGATCCTCGGTGGCGACGCGTGACTGCGGTGCGCGAGGCGACGCGTCTGCTCGGTCACGAGCTTGCCACCCGGCTCCGAACCGGGGAGCTGAGCGCGCGTGAGATCACGCTCGCGCATCTCGAGGTGGCGGAGCGCCAGAACCACGCCCTGAACGCGTGGCTCGTGATCGAGCGTGAGAAGTCGCTCGACGAGGCCGATGCGGCGGACGCGCGCCTCGCGGCGGCCAGGGCCGACGGTCCAGACGCGCTCGATGCGCTCCACCCGCTGCTCGGGCTGCCGGTGGCCGTGAAGGACCTCGTCTCGGTGGCGGGCGGCCAGTGCACAGCCGGGTCGCGCATCCTCGACGGCTACGTCGCGCCCTACGACGCCCACGTCACCGAGCGGCTGCGCGACGCGGGCGCGGTGATCCTGGGCAAGACGAATATGGACGAGTTCGCGATGGGCTCCTCGAACGAGTATTCGGCCTACGGGCCGGTGAGCAACCCGTGGGACCTGGACACGGTCCCCGGAGGGAGCAGCGGCGGCTCGGCCGCGGCCGTGGCCGCTTACCACGCGCCGTTCGGGATCGGCACGGACACCGGCGGCTCGATCCGCCAGCCAGCGGCGCTGTCCGGCATCGTCGGCCTCAAGCCGACGTACGGGCGCGTGAGCCGCTACGGCATCGTCGCGTTCGCGTCGTCGCTCGACCAGATCGGCCCGCTGACGCGGGACGCTCGCGACGCCGCGGCTCTCCTCCATGCCGTGGCCGGGCGCGACGAGCGCGACTCGACGTCCGCGCCGGTGCCGGTTCCCGATGACCTGCTGCGCCTGCCAGCCTCGGATGACGAAGCCGCAGCGTGGCTGGAGGGCAAGCGGCTCGGGCTGCCGCGCGAGTACTTCGTCGAGGGCATGGAGCCGGGCGTCGAGGCCCGGATCCGCGAGGCCGTCCGGGCGCTGGAGGGCGCCGGCGCGACCATCGAGGACGTCTCGCTGCCGCACACGGACTACGGCCTGGCCACCTACTACATCGTCGTGCCTGCCGAGGCCTCGGCCAACCTCGCCCGCTACGACGGCGTGCGCTACGGCCGCTCGGTTCGGCTGCCCGGCGCCGATTTCATCGCCGACTATCTCGCGACGCGAGGTGACGGATTCGGGCCCGAGGTCAAGCGCCGGATCATGCTCGGCACCTATGCGCTCTCCGCGGGTTATTACGACGCCTTCTACCTCAAGGCCCAGAAGGTCCGGACGCTGATCAAGCGCGACTTCGACGAGGTGTTCGGGTCGGGCATCGATGCCCTCGTCGCGCCGACGTCGCCGTCGGTCGCATTCAGGTTCGGGGCGCGCACCGCCGATCCGGTCGCGATGTACCTCTCGGACGCGTGCACGCTGCCCGCGAACATGGCCGGGATCGCCGGCGTCTCGCTCCCGTGCGGCCTCTCGAACGGGCTGCCGGTCGGCCTCCAGTTCATCGGGCCGCCCTGGTCCGAGCTCGAGCTGCTGCGCTTCAGCCGGGGCTACGAGGCAATCACCGCGGCAGCTGAGTGGCGGCGCCTGGAGCCGGCCCAGCTGACGCAGGCAGACGACGCGACCGGTCCGACGCCCGCAGAGCGGGCGGCACGACTCGCCGCGGCCTAGATTCCGGTCATGACCACCGACATCCGAGGTGCTGCCCGGGCTCCGCTCGCCGAGCGCGCACTGTCGGAGCGCGTCCGAACCGTGCCGCCGTCGGGCATCCGCAGGTTCTTCGACATCCTGGCCACGATGACCGACGTCATCAGCCTCGGCGTGGGCGAGCCGGACTTCGATACCCCTCGGTCGATCGTCGAGGCCGGCGTCGAGTCGCTGCGCGAAGGGCGGACCCACTACACGTCGAACTACGGCACGCTCGAGCTGCGCCGGACGCTCGCGGCCCACCTCGAGCGGCTCTACGGCGTCGCATACGATCCGAAGTCCGAGCTGCTGATCACCGTCGGCGCGTCGGAGGCGGTCGACCTCGCCCTGCGGGCGACGTGCGATCCGGGCGACGAGGTCATCCTGCATGAGCCGTCGTACGTCGCGTACGTTCCGGCCATCGTGTTCGCGGGCGGGACCGCCGTGCACGTCGCGACACGCTTCGAGGACGATTTCGCCCTCGACCCGGCGGCGGTCGAGGCGGCGATCACGTCGAGGACCAAGGCGCTCTTCCTCGGCTACCCGTGCAACCCGACCGGCGCCGTGCTGCCCGACGCGGTCCAGGACGAGCTGGCCCGGATTGCGGATCGGCACGACCTGCTCGTGTACAGCGACGAGATCTACGATCGGCTCGCCTACGGCTCGTACCGTCACCGTGCCTTCTCGTCGCTGCCGGGCATGCGCGAACGGACGATCCTCATGGGCGGATTCTCGAAGGCGTACGCGATGACCGGCTGGCGGATCGGCTGGCTGGCGGCGCCGGCCGAGATCGTCGAGGGCATCCTCAAGATCCACCAGTACACGATCATGACCGCGCCGACGGTCGCCCAGGACGCCGCCCTGGTGGCCCTGATCGAGGGCGAGCCGGACGTCGCCCGGATGCTCGCCGAGTACGATCGGCGGCGCCGCCTCGTCGTCGACGGGTTCAACGCGATGGGCCTGGAGACGTTCGAGCCGCGCGGTGCCTTCTACGCGTTCCCGCGGATCACCTCGACCGGGCTCGATGCCGAGACGTTCTCACGGCGGCTGTTGGAGGAGGAGCACGTCGCCGTCGTGCCCGGCAATGCGTTCGGGCAATCGGGGGCCGAGCACGTCCGCGCATGCTACGCGACCTCCTACGAACGCCTCGAAGAGGCCCTGGCGAGGATCGGAAAGTTCGTCGAACGCTGCCAGTAGAGGCATGACGCTTGTCGGATTGACGAACGGCGTCTCCCCTTGGACGATCGCGGGCGCGCCAATCGGGCGCGCGTACAGGGGAACCATCCGACATGACGTTCCACGAGCGATCGCTCGACGATCTGCCGCTCGCCGCCTACTCCACAGGGGTCGTCCCGGACGAGCCAGAGGAGCTCGCCCCGGCCGCTGACCCGAGCGCCGCCGAGTCCGCGCCGGGCGTCCCCACCTCCACGTCACCCGAATCGGGCTCGCCTGCGGCTCCGGCCGCCATGCAGCCGCATGACGCGGCTCCCCGCGCCCGGCGTCGACTCTCGATCCGCCTGCCGTCCCTCCGACGCAGGAAGGTGGTCGATGCGGCGTCGGCGCCCTTCCAACCGGTGCATCCCTCGGTCGCTGCGGTCGGAGCGTTCGCGGCCCCGATGACCGCGGCCCCGATGACCGCGGCCCGGATGACCGCTGGCCCGAGCTTCGCCGCCTCGACACTGTCGGCGCCTTCGTACGGCACGCCGTCGATCACCGCGCCGGTTACTTCGTCGCCTCCGAACGGGAAGCCCTTGGGCGGTCTCGCGCGCAATCCTCGCGCGCTGCTCCGCGACCCGAAGGTCCTCGCCGGGGGGGTCGTCGCGATCGGTCTCGTGCTGCTCGGCGTCAGCCTGCTCGGTGGCGGCCCATCGTCCGGCGCGGGCGGTCCGAACTCGAGCCAGGGCACCGCGGTGGCCCAGCCCACCCCGGTCCCGCCCGGCGCGGCCACCGTCGAGGTCACGAGCGGCGGGAGCGGCATCTACGAGCTCAACGGCCAGACCGGCGCCGGGCCGGCCGTCAACTCCCAGGTCAACGCCACGTGGAGCGACGGGATCGGCGACACGCTCGGGCTCACTGGTCTGGCGTCGGCCGGCGTGCGCACGACGGACGCCAATTTCGTGCTGACCTGGGTGACATCCCTGGCCGGTGCGCCGGTCACGTTCACGTCCACCGGCGGCGAGTGCACGATCGGAATGGCCGTCGGAGCGAAGGTCGTGAGCGGCACATTCGTGTGCAAGAAGCTCATCAGCGACGACGGCAAGAAGACGATCGACCTGCAGGGCAGCTACCGGACCTAGCGCCTGAGCCGGCGGCTCGCCGCCACCGGAATCTGTGCCGTCGGCAGTGTGCGACACTCGCGGCCATGACCACCGCGGGTGCCGCTCGACCGGCCGGCGCGGCCCTCGAGCGCTACGAGGCCGTGATCGGCATCGAAGTGCACTGCCAGCTCCGGACCGAGTCGAAGATGTTCTGCAGCTGCTCGACGGCCTACGACGGCGCCCGGCCCAACAGCCACGTCTGCCCGGTCTGCCTCGGGCTGCCGGGCGCCCTCCCGGTGATGAATCGGCGGGCGGTCGAGCTGGTGCTCGCGACGGGCGCCGCGATCGGGGCTTCGACGCCGGACGCGACGCGCTGGGATCGCAAGAACTACTTCTACCCCGACCTGCCGAAGGGCTACCAGATCAGCCAGTACGACCTGCCGCTGGCGGCCGCCGGGACGCTGACGTTCGACACGTCCGAGGGACCCTTCACCGTGCGGATCACGCGGGCCCATCTCGAGGAGGACACGGCCAAGCTCGTCCACGCGGAGGGCCCGGCGGGCGAGCGGATCAGCCTGGTCGACTTCAACCGCTCCGGGGTGCCGCTCATGGAGGTCGTGAGCGAGCCCGACGTTCGAACTGCCGAGCAGGCACGGCGCTACGCCGAGGAGCTCCAGCTCCTGCTCCGCACCATCGGCGCATCCGACGCGGACATGGAGCACGGCCAGCTCCGCGTCGAGGCGAACGTCTCCCTCCGGCGGCGCGGAACCGAGGCGTTTGGAACGCGGGTCGAGGTCAAGAACATGAACTCGTTCCGCTCAGTGGAACATGCGGTCGCGTTCGAGATCGAGCGCCAAGCGGCGATCCTCGACGGCGGTGAATCGCTGCGCATGGAGACCCGCGGCTGGTCGGACGAGCGGGGCGAGACGTACCACATGCGCAGCAAGGAAACCTCGGACGACTACCGCTACTTCCCCGAACCGGACCTGCCGCCATTGCGGGTTGACGCCGCGTGGCTGGCGTCGATCCGGGGCGAGCTGCCGGAGCTCCCGGCGGCCCACCGGACCCGCTACCGCGACGCCCTCGGCCTGTCCGCCTACGACGCGGCGGTCCTCGTCGCCGATGCCGACGCGGGGCGCCTGTTCGAGGCGACGCTCGCAGCGGCGCCCGGGCTCGAGGCGAAGCCCGTCGCCAACTGGGTGACCGGCGATTACCTCCGGATCCGCAACGCCGCGGCCGGGCCCGTCCGCGTCGATCCTGCCGAGCTGGCCGCGCTCGTGCGGCTCGTTGCCGATGGCTCACTCAACCGGACGTCGGCGCGCCAGGTCCTCGAGGCGCACGCCCAGAGCGGCGAGGGCGTGGAGGCCATCGTCGGCCGCCTGGGCCTGCAACAGATCTCGGACACCGCGGCGCTCGGGGTCATCGTGGAGGACGTGCTGGCGGCGAACCCGGCGGCCGTCGCGGACGTGCGCGCGGGTAAGGCACAGGCCATCGGCTTCCTCGTTGGCCAGGTGATGAAGGCGACGCGCGGCCAGGCGAACGCGACGGTGGCACAGGCCGCGATCCGCGAGCGGCTGGACGCCGGCGATAGGACCTGATGGGCATCCTCAACTTCGCGCTGATCGCGCTCGGCGTCGCGTCGATGGCGTTCGGCTATTCGCGAGCGCGCGGGCCGTGGGCGCGCTACCAGGCGCTCAAGGCCCAGGATGCGAACATCGCTCGATACGAGTCGTGGCGCGGCGGCATCCGCGATTCCGGCACGACCGGCGCGTCGATCGCGATGGAGCTGCTCCGGAAGCAGGCCCGCGACGGCGCCCTGATCATGGCCGCGGGCTTCGCATTCGTCATCCTCGGCTTCCTCATTCACTGAGCCGGACGCCGGTGGGGTCGCGGCGGGCGCGCACGCATGGTTCCGGGTTCGCGACCCGCGCGATCCACGGGGGCGTGGACGGGATGGCCGCGCAGCAATTCCGGGTCAAGCACCGCCCGATGAGATGGCTCCCGCTGATCGCCTCGAATAATGAGTGAGCGACGATTCCAGCCAAATTGCCTGCTTTGATTACTCCTGGTAATGAGAAGGGCGAATCGATTAGGCGAGGAAGTCAAACTACGTTCCCAGTGCCAAATCGGCGCCCACTCATTACTGCGGCTAATCACGCCCGCGGGTTCACACGTCGTGCCGGGACGGACCCACATTGGCGGTGACGCGACCGGTGTTCGTTCCAGCGCGGGCCGTCAGGCTCCCGTTGCGCGGCCGAGCGCGGCGCCGGCGGCGAGCGCGGCGCCGATCGTCAGGTCGACGCGGCGGGTGACCTCGTCCTCGGGCGGTCGAAACCAGGCCTCGTGCCCGACCGCTGCCTCTGCCGCCTCGTCGCGGATCACGTCGGAGACGGTCAGGATGCAGCCGGCGCGGACCGGCCTGCCCTTCGCGCGCTCGCGCATGCAGATCAGGAACAGGGCCGCCGCCTCCATCTCGGCCGAGAGGTAGCCGCGACGAGCCCAGCGCCCGGAGCCGCCGGGTGTCGGGTCGTAGAAGTAGTCGCCGGTCACGATCGGGCCGACGTGGAACGCGAGCCCGTTCGCCTTGGCGGCGTCAACGAGGGCGAGCACGACGTCGAAGTCGGCGGTCGGGGCCGTGGCCTCGCCCCCGCCGAGGACGCGCCCGACACCGGTGTTCGCCGCGGCCGCGAGCGCGATCACCGCGTCGCCGATCGCCGTGCCCGGGTAGCCGCCGGTCGTACCGACGCGGATGAACGTCGTCGCGCCGAGCATGAGCAGCTCCTCGACCACGATCGACGTCGTCGGCGCGCCCATCATCGTTGTCTGCACCGACACCGGAACCCCGTCGACCTCGCCCGTGTAGCCGAGCAGGCCGCGATGCTGGTTGACCAGCCGGCTCGCCTCGAGGCCGCCGTCGAAGCGCGCGGCGATCCGCGTCGCCCGGTTCGGGTCGCCGGGAAGGAGCACCACCGGTGCGTAGTCGCCGGGCTCGGCATGAAGGTGGATCTGCGGCATCGGGGGTCTCCTCAGGCGGGTCGGGCGGGGGAGGGGCCGTAGGCGTCATCGGGCAGCGGTCGAGGCCAGGCCGTCGCGGCCGCGCCACCCATCATGCCGCGTGCGACGGCCACCGCGTGGTCGCCGCTGCGCCAGAGCTCGTCGAGGTACCAGGCGATGAACGCGTCGCCGCAGCCGAGGGTCGTGCCCGCGACCTCGAGGGCCCGGACCGGGAAGCGCAGATCGCTCGTCCCCGCCCGCCCGTCGAAGACGCGTACCGCTCGGGCGCCCATGGTCACGACGAGCACGCGCCCCAGGTCGTGGGCGACGGCACGCATGCCAATGACCACGGCGTCGTCCTCGTCGCCCGGCCAGCCGACGAACCCGAGGTCGACGTGGCGCATGGTCGCTGCCAATCGGTCGACCGTGTAGTGGCGGAAGCCGAGGAAGTCGGCCGAGACCTCGATCCCGTGCAGGGCATCTTCGGCAGCGAGCCGGTCGAGCTCGGCGATCGCGCCCTCGACGAGCACGACGTGCAGGCGCGCTGCGTTCGCGAGCGCCGCTCGCTCCAGTGCCGTGAGCCGGTAGTCTGCCCACACGCCCGGTACGAAGTTGTCCATCCATGGCTGGCGATCGGGCAGGATCTCGATGTCGATCGTCGAGGAGCGGCCGCGGCTCGCCAGCTCGTCGCGAGCGACGGTCGGGATGGCGTGGCGGTCGAGGAACCGCGCGATTGGAACGCCATCCTCCGCGCCGACACGGGTCAGGACGGCGAACGGGCGCCCGAGCTGGCGCCACTGCCAGGCCATGTTCAGCACGCCGCCGCCCGGGAGCACCTCGCCCGTCGCGAGGTAGTGGTCGAGGCTGATCGTGCCCATCAGGAGGGTGCCGGCGCCGGGCGCGTCCCGAGACGGCCCGTCTGCCGCGTCAGCCGCGCCCGCCGCGGGACGAACGCTGGTCAAGCGCCGCCGCTGCCGAGCGGGTCGGCGCGCGCCGCGCCGGCGGCCAGGAACCGGTCGTAGCGGACCTCGACGACCTTGCTCATCTGCCAGAACGCCTCGACCGAGAGGTGTCCGCAACCCTCGAGGTGGTACCACTCCTGTCGTCCGGGGAGGGTCGAGATCAGCGCCGGATCGTGCACCGGGACGACCGCGGGACTGAGCACGAAGCCGGGCGAATCGGGCTCGCGGATCTGGAGCAACGCGTCGCCGCGGAAGCCGTAGGCACGCGGCACCCGGTGCCGCCGACCCGTCCCGAGGTCGAGCAGCTCGACCTCACCGGCCTCCGTCTGCCGCACCTCCGGCCAGGCCGGGTCGTCGGCGAGCTCGGCGATCACCCGGCGCACGGCGATGTCCTGATAGTGGTTCGAGGCGGTGTGCGGCTGCTCGTAGGACTCGTCGAAGACGTTCTCGACCGACTCGTCGTAGACGTTGCCGCAGTGCTCGGCGAGGAACGCCACGAGCGGTCGGCGGGCACGGAGGAAGACGCGGTATGCCTCCTCGTACTCGCGGATCGCCTCGGCCGGCGGAACGACCCGGCCGCGGACGATGTGGGCGAGGCGCCAGCCATCCGGCCCGTAGCGGGCGTCGAGTCGCGTCTGCCGATCGACCTTCTGGCCGCCGCTGAACCCGGGCAGGCCGACTGGGATCCAGACCTGGGCGAGATCCGAGGCGGCGCTCGGCGGTAGCGAAGCGAGCCAGTCGGACCGATCGACCACCGGTGTGCTCGGCTACGCGCCGCTTCGCCAGTCGGCGACGCGCGCCTCCGCAGACGGCGCAACCGCGGCGAGCAGCGCGCGGAAGCCCGGAGCGGGGTCGATCGACCCTGCGGCCGTGCGCGCGAGCCACGCGCGGGCGATGTCGTCGGGGACGGCGCGGGCGGCGACGAGCTCGACCAGCGCGGCCTGCAGGGCGGTGATCGAGGGGTTGAACGCGACGCTCTCGAACGCAGCGGCGGCGAGCAGCCGCCCATCGCGCAGCTGAAAGGCAACAGCGCTCGGCGCGCCGGAGTAGGGAGCATGCGCCCGCGAACCGACCTCCTGCAGGAGATCCGCCACGTCGGCGGGCACGTCGTCGGCCAGGAGGGCCAGGTCAGGCCAGGCAGCTGCGCCGGCGCGGTCGCCCTCGACCCCCAGCGCGTCCGGCCGGAACGGCCACGGATAGAGCTCGGCGAGCCCGAGCTCGTGGCCGAGCGGGTCGATGATCCCGAGGTCGTCCGATGCCGCCGATTCGGCGAGCGTCTGCCGGCAGTGGGCGCACGGGTGGGCCTCGTAGACCGCAAGAGTCTCGAGGGTTGCGCTGCGCCGCCGGGCCCGTACCGCCACGAAGCCCTCCGCGTGGACGGTCAACCCGAGATCCGCCCCGGGAACCTCGAGGTTCGCACCCAGCACGAGGGCGCCGCTCTCGCGTTCGATGCCCACCGCGCCAACCCGGTAGCCGGAGATCGGCGGACGGGCCATCGCTCGTGCGACGGGGAGCGCCAGGAGCGCCAGCTCGCGCTCCGAGGCCAGGCCGTGCCGCTCGACGAGGTCGGCGACAGCGGTTGCGTTCACCGTCGACCCGTCGAGCGGATTCGCGCCTGGAGCCTCGACGAGCGCGTGGACCTCTGCCTCGACCGCCGACCCGACCCTCGTGCTGAGCTCGGCCATCCTGCGCGCGACCGTCTCGTCCGCGCGGAACGGAGCCTCGATCACGCCCTCGCCGCCGGCGTCACGGGCGCATCGCCTCGACTGCGAGGCATCGGTTCATGACCACGGCGAGCCCGGCGTCGTGGGCGATCCGCGCGGCCTCGCGGCTGGCGATGCCGAGCTGCAGCCACAGGCATCCCGCGCCGACCTCGACGGCTTCGCGGGCGTGGGCCGGGCACGCGGGCGGGAGCCGGAAGACATCCACGATGTCGACCGGCCCCGTCGCCTCGACGGCCTCGCGCAGCGTCGGGTAGCAAGGCAGCTCGACGACCTCGGCCGCGCTCGGGTTCACCGGGACGACGTCATATCCGAGGCCCACGAGGTCGAGCAGCACGCCGTGCGACGGCCGGATCGGATTGGGCGACGCGCCGACGATGGCGATCCGGGGGCGGGTGGCCAGGAGGGCCTTGATCCCGGCCCGGTCGAGCACCGGGACACCGATCCGGCCCTCCTCCAGGTCGAGCAGGTCGACCGTCCACTGCTCACGCTCGCGGCGACGCGCCGCGGAGTCCGATTCGGGGCTGCCAAGACCGTCGACGGGACCCACCGGCCTAGCGTATCCTGCGCCGGACGACCGGCGTTCCGTGGAGCGCCGGACCCTAGGAGGAGGACACCTTTGGCGATCTCCAGGCGGCTGCTTGGGCTCGGCGCCTCAGCGGCCATGATCTTTGCGGCGTGCGGACCCGGAACGACCGCGTCCCAGGCGCCCGCGGGAACCGCGACGGCGGCCCCGACGGTCGCGGCGACCCAGGTGGCGAAGCCGGTTGCGTGCGTCGCCTTCGACACCGGCGGCCTTGGTGACAAGGGCTTCAACGACCTCGCGAAGAAGGGGCTCGAGGACGCCGGCACGGCTGGCTTCACGACGCACTTCAGCGAGGCGCAGGGCGCGACCGACTACGCCAACAACATCCAGACCCTGATCGACCAGGGCTGCGAGGCGATCGTCACGGTCGGCTTCCTGCAGTCCAAGGCGACGGCCGACGCGGCCGCGGCGAACCCGACTATCGCGTTCGCGCAGGTCGACACCGCATGGAACAAGTGCGGCCCGAACTTCACCTGCGGCGACGCCGATGACACCCCCCAGCCGGCGAACTTCACCGGCCTCGACTACCAGGTCGACCAGGCCGCGATGCTCGCGGGCTACCTCGGTGCGGGCTGGAGCAAGACCCATAAGATCGGCACCTACGGCGGCCTCGCCTTCCCGGGCGTCACGCGCTTCATGGACGGCCTGTACGCCGGCATCCAGTACTACAACCAGCAGAAGACCGCCACGGTCAAGCTGCTCGGTTGGGACGGCGCCCTCAAGGATCCGAGCACAACCGGCACCTTCGTCGGCGGCTCCGGCGGCAACGACACGTGGGGCGATCCGGCCAAGGGCGAGCAGCTCGCGGCGACCTTCTCCGACCAGGGCGTGGACGTCGTGCACCCGGTCGCCGGCGCCACGGGCAACGGCTCGATCAAGTACATGTACGAGCACCAGAAGTTTGCGATCGGCGTCGACACCGACCAGTACATCAGCATCGGCCCGCCGACCAACGGGGCGCTGCTTACCTCGGCCCAGAAGGCCATCGACGTCTCGGTGCTCGACTTCTTCAACCAGGTCGCCACGGGGTACCTTGGCGGCACGGACTACTCCGGCACGATCAAGAACAACGGCGTGCTGCTGGCTCCGTACCACGACTACGACAGCAAGTTCTCGACAGATCTCAAGGCCGAGGTCGACGCGCTGAAGGCGAAGCTCGCCGACGGCAGCATCACGGTCTGCAGCTTCCTCGGGCGCGGCTGCTAGCCAGCCCGAGACCACCCAACCGACACTACCGACCGCCCCCGGCCCGCACCGCGGACCGGGGGCGGTCTGCATCCCCCAGACCGGACATCTTCTCGAGGCTCACCCGATGCGGCTCGAGCTCCGGCAAGGTGCTCGGCATGCTCGGCGAGAACGGCGCGGGCAAGACGACGCTCATGAACATCCTGTCCGGCCTGTACAAGCCGGACTCCGGCCAGATCTTCATCGACGGCGAGGAGCGGGTCTTCAACGACCCCGTCGGGGCGATCCAGGCGGGCGTCGGCATGGTTCACCAGCATTTCATGCTCGTGCCCGTCTTCGACGTGGTCGAGGCCGTGGCGCTCGGCGCCGAGACGGTCAAGGACGCCGTCGGGACCTTCGATCGAGCCGCAGCCCGGAAACGGATCGTCGAGCTGTCCGAGCAGTACAAGCTCGATGTCGACCCCGACGCGAAGATCCAGAGCCTGCCGGTCGGCGTGCGCCAGCGCGTCGAGATCATCAAGGCGCTGTATCGGCACAGCGACATCCTCGTCCTCGACGAGCCGAGCGCCGTGCTGACCCCGTACGAGACCGAGGAGCTGTACACGATCATCCGGTCGCTCGCCGCCTCGGGGACGACCGTCATCTTCATCACCCACAAGCTCAACGAGGTCCTCGAGGTCGCCGACGACATCGTCGTGCTCCGCCGCGGGCGGGTCGCCGGCAAGGCGGACCCGAAGACCGCCACCCGGCAGCAGCTCGCGAACATGATGGTCGGCCGCGACGTCGAGCTGATCGTGCCGAAGGGGCCGGCCAAGCCCGGCGAGGTCGTGCTCCACCTCGAGCAGGTGTTCGTGCGCGACGACCGCCTGGAGATGGCCGTGAATGGCGTAGATCTCGACGTTCGGGCGGGCGAGATCGTCGCGATCGCGGGCGTCCAGGGGAACGGCCAGACGGAGCTCGTGGAGGCGATCACGGGGCTGCGCTCGGCGGACTCCGGCTCGATCACGATCGGCGGGCGCCACGTCGAGAAGTCGAGCCCGCGTGGGGTGTCCGACCTTGGCGTCGCGCACATCCCGGAGGACCGCGGCCGCGACGGCCTGATCAACCCGATGACCGTCGCCGAGAACTACATCCTCGACAGCTATCACAAGGCGCCGTACAGCAAGAACGGCGTGTTCGATCTCAAGGCCGTTCGCGAGCGCGCCGCGCAGGGCGTCAAGGACTTCGACATCCGGACACCGTCCATCGACACCACGGCCGGCTCGCTGTCCGGCGGGAACCAGCAGAAGGTCGTCGTCGCGCGCGAGTTCTCGGTCCCGGTCCAGCTCGTCATCGCCGCCCAGCCCACCCGCGGCCTCGACGTGGGCTCGATCGAGTACATCCACCGGCGACTGGTCGAGCAACGAGACGCCGGTGCGGCCATCCTCATCGTCAGCACCGAGCTCGACGAGGTGCTCGCGGTCGGCGACCGGATCGCGGTGATGTTCGACGGCCGGATCGTCGGCATCCTCACCGGGGACGATGCGACGTACGAGAACCTGGGCCTCCTCATGGGCGGCGCGTCGTTCGGCGGCGGGGTCGCGGCGTGAATCGGCTGAAGGCGTTCCTGCGCCGGGCGGCCGTGCCGGCGCTCTCGGTCGTCACGGCGCTCCTCGTCGGGGCGATCGTCATCGTGCTCACGGACTTCGAGGCGCTCGCCGAGATCGGCAGCGACCCGGCGCGCGCGCTGTTCTGGGTCGAGACGGTCAACGGCAAGACGGTGATCAGCGGTGCGTTGGGCGGCGTCGTGAACGCGTACGGCGCGATGCTGTCCGGGGCCTTCGGGGATCCGGGCCGGATCATCACCGCGCTGCAGACCGGCAAGGAGCGGGACATCGCCACGGCGATCAGACCGCTCACCGAGACGCTGGTCGCGACGATGCCCCTCATCTTCACCGGCCTGGCCGTGGCGATCTCGTTCCGTGCCGGCATGTTCAACATCGGCGGTGGCGGCCAGCTGATGATCGGCGCGCTCGGCGCGACGATCACCGCGATCATGCTGGCAGGTCAGGTGCCCTCGCCCGTGATCCTGATCGCGGCGCTGACCGTGGCAACCCTGGCGGGCGGCTTCTGGGGCTTCATCCCGGGCTTCCTCAAAGCGCGCACGGGTGCGCACGAGGTCATCACCACGATCATGCTCAACTACATCGCGGCGCTCGTGGTCTTCTTCGCGTTGCGCTCGCCGACGCTGCGTGCCGCCGGCAGCACGTCGCCCGTCTCGAAGAACCTCAGCCCGATCGTCGACGTCCCGAACATCATCAACCTCCCGAACATCCGGCTCGACTATGGCTTCGTCGTCGCGCTGCTCATGGCCGTCGCCGTGTCGTGGCTGCTGTTCCGGACGACGAAGGGGTTCGAGCTGCGGGCCTCCGGCTTCAACCTGACGGCCGCTCGCTACGCCGGGATGAGCGCCGGCGGCTCGATGATGCTCGCGATGGCGCTCTCCGGCGCGTTGGCCGGTATGGGCGGTGGGTTCATGGTCATCGGCACCGTCGGCCAGCTGACCCTCGACCTGTCGGGCAGCATCGGCTTCACCGCCATCGCTCTCGCGCTCCTCGCCGGCCTTCGCCCGAGCGGCGTCGTGATGGCCGCGCTCCTGTTCGGCGCCCTCACCAACGGCGGCAAGCTGATGGGTGTCCAGTCCGGGATCCCGTTCGACCTGCTCGTCTTCATCATGGCGCTGGTGATCATGTTCGTCGCGGCACCCGGCCTGATCCGCTCGATCTGGCGTGTCAAGGTGGCGAAGCCGGCTCCGGAGATCGCGGCTGTGACGCCCACCGGAGCGCCGACCGTATGACCGCTGCTGCCGTCGCCGTCCCGGCGACGGGTGAGGGCCTCGCTGCCCGCCGCGCGCTCCGCGATGCCCGCATTCGCGGCGTCGCCTTCGCGGTCCTCGGCGTGATCGCGGTCTACCTCGCGACCAGCTCGTTCGCCATCCCCGCCTCGTTCTCCCTCTGGATCCAGCAGCAGGGCGGCGACAGCGCCGTCCTCCAGACGACCGTCGGGACGCTGTGGGTCGTCGCCGCAGTCGGCTCGGCGATCGTGGCGGCGCTGCAGCTCATCCGGGGTGCTGCATTCCGTTGGCGGCCGTGGCTCTTCGTGGTCATCGCCCCATGGCTGCTCGCCCTCCTCGCGAACCTGCTGTCGGGCAAGCCGGCGATCCTCACCAACGTGATCGCGGGCAGTCTCGAACTCGCCACGCCGATCGCTATGGCCGCGCTGGCCGGCATCCTGTCCGAGCGCAGCGGCATGCTCAACATCGCACTCGAGGGGAAGATGCTCATCGGCGCGTTCACCGCGTCGGTCGTCTCGAGCCTCGTCTACATCACCACGGGCAACGTCCTGCTCGCGACCATCGTTGGCGTGGCGGCCGCGATGGCGGCGGCCGGCCTGACCGGACTGCTCCTGGCGTGGCTTGGCATCCGCCACAAGGTCGACCAGATCATCGCCGGCACGGTCATCAACATCGGCGCCATCGGGATCACGAACTTCATCTTCCTGCGGGTGCTGCAGCACAACACGGAGTTCAACTCGCCGCCCTCGGTCGAGCCGATGCGCCTGCCGCTGCTGGCGGATCTGCCGGTGATCGGGCCGATCCTCTTCTCGGCGAAGCCGTACGTCTACGTCGGCTACATCCTCGTGATCTTCCTCACGTACATGATCTACCGCACCCGGTGGGGCCTCCGGCTCCGGGCCTCGGGTGAGAAGCCGGCGGCAGCCGGGACGGTCGGCATCAACGTGCTCGCGATCAGGTACCGGGCGATCTTCTTCGCCGGCCTCATCTCGGGCCTGGCGGGTTCGTACCTGTCCCTCGCGACGGCCGGCAGCTTTCAGATGGAGATGACCGCCGGCAAGGGCTTCATCGGGCTCGCGGCGATGATCTTCGGCGCGTGGCACCCGATCGGGGCCTTCTTCGCGGCGCTGGTCTTCGGGTTTGCCGACGCCGTGCAGTCGCTGCTGTCCATCCTCGGCGTCGGGGTCGCACCCCAGCTCCTGGCGAGCGTGCCGTACGTGGTGACGATCGTCGTGGTCGCCGGGGTCGTCGGCAGAGTGCGCGGGCCCGCGTCTGCCGGCCAGCCGTACGAGCAGGGCTAGCGTCGTCGACCGGATGCCCGCCGGAGTCTCCACCATCGGAAGCGCGCTGGCCGCCCCGACGTTCTTTCCCGCTCCTGCCGTGCCCCGCTCGGCGCCGGTCGGGACCGCCGAGAAGCCGCTGCCGCTGATCATCGACAGCGATCCGGGCCTCGACGACGCGCTGGCGATCGGCCTGGCCGTCGCGCGCCCCGAGATCGACCTGCTCGCGGTGACCACCGTCGGCGGCAACGCGGACGTTCGTCACTGCACCACCAACGCGCTGCGATTACTGCACCTCTATGGCGCGTCGGACGTGCCGGTCGCCGAGGGATCGGCGGGCGCGCTCTTCGGCGCAATCGTGCGAGCGACCGAGATCCACGGCGAGTCGGGCATCGGCAACACCACGCTGCAGCCATCGCCGTCCACACCGCGTCCGGAAGGCGCCGTCGACCTCATCGCTGCGATCCTGCGCGAGCACCCGGAGCCGGTTGTGATCGCTCCGATCGGGCCGCTCACGAACATCGCGCTGCTGCTCCGGTTGCACCCCGAGCTCTCCAACCGGATTGCGCACATCTGCCTCATGGGCGGCTCGATCGGGGAGGGGAACACGACAGTCTCCGCCGAGTTCAACGTCTACGCCGACCCCGAGGCGGCGGCGATCGTCTTCGAGTCCGGCGTGCCGATCACGATGATGGGCCTCGACGTGACCCATCAGGCCGTCCTGTACACGCCCGCGCTGGAGCGGCTGCGCGGGCTCGGCACGGCATCCGGCGGGATCGCCGCCGAGCTGGTCGACTTCGCCCTGGCCCGTGAGGGGCAGTGGTACGGCACGCCGCGGATGTCGGTCCACGATGCCGTGGCCGTCGCCCACCTCGCGATCGGCGACCTGGTCGACGTCGCCGAGTACGACGTGCAGGTCGACACCGGCCATGGCCCGGCCCGCGGCCGAACCGTGGGCGACGGGCTGCCCGTGCGCCGGCAGCGGAAAGGGCGCGAGCCGAACGCCCAGGTCGGCATCC
>Ga0209058_1001944_pt1 | contig 17255 bp, 16 predicted proteins | sample GraSoiAngelo_147_FD_185904 | JGI IMG/M metagenome (GOLD analysis project Ga0209058, IMG submission 185904) | Grasslands soil microbial communities from the Angelo Coastal Reserve, California, USA - 14_1009_05_40cm (SPAdes) (version 2) | ecosystem: Environmental > Terrestrial > Soil > Grasslands ... | reverse complement strand
AATGTCGCCCTTCCATTCGTCTTCGGCGGGATTAGCGTCTCAAGCCTTCGTCCCGCAGTCTTCCTCTTCTCCTTGCTAGCCTTCCTCTCTAACCTGGGAAGAGAGGTGGCGAAGGGAATAGTCGACGTTCACGGCGACAGCGTGCACGGAGTTAGGACCCTTGCAGTCTTGAAAGGAGCAAGAGCCGCAGCCCTAACAAGCGCTAGTCTCTTCGTCTCCGCAGTCATCGTCAGCCTAGTTCCGCCGATTCTAGGAATCGTCTCGATCTGGTATATCCCGATCGTCCTCGTCGCTGATATTGGTTTTATCGGATCATCGGCCTCCCTCGCCTCCAAGCCCGAACCGGAGAGAGCCAAAAAAGTGAAGAACATTGTCCTGTTGTGGATGTTGCTCGGACTAGTTGCCTTCCTTTTTGGCGGAATTGCACATTAGTTATGTGATCGTTGGCTCAAGAGTTCCTTCGCTCTATCCAAACGGATTGCATGTTCCTCGACCATTATCCCTGCTATGCGATCCACTTCTTTTCCCTCGGCACCTGCCATCGCAGCAATGTTCCTCGCGTGAAGAGACATGTGTCCTCTCTGAATACCCTCCGCGGCAAGGGCACGTAGCGCTGCAAGATTCTGTGCCAATCCTACGGATGCCATAACCTCACCCAATTCCTTGGCACTCTTGACTCCCAAGATCTTTAGCGACACTTTCGCTATCGGGTGCACCGCGGTTATTCCTCCGATTACCCCTGCCGCAATCGGGATTTCGATCCATCCTTGAAGGTCTCCATTCTTGTCCTTCTTCCAAGTGGTCAAAGGAGAATAGTTCCCGTTCCTGGCACAGTATGCGTGGGCTCCAGCCTCGATAGCCCTAGTATCATTCCCAGTTGCCAGGCAGACAGCTGTGACCCCGTTCATCACTCCCTTATTGTGAGTCGCACAGCGATACGGATCCGCAGCGGCAAAAGCATAGGCTTCGACTATCCCGTCCACAACTTCTTCGCCCCCCAATGCCTCCTTTGGAATCAGAACCCTAGCCCTAGCGAGCCTCTTGTCCGCGAGGTTGGATATGATTCGAAGCCTGACCTTGCCGCCTGTTATCTTCTCAAGTCGCTGGGCTAACGCCTCGGCCATCGTGTTGACGGTATTCGCTCCCATAGCATCACGACAGTCGACAAGAAGTTCGGCCACGACCATCGTCCCGGCCAGTGTTGGCAATATGCGGACCCTCAGATCTCGGGCCCCGCCTCCCTTTGAGACAAGCATCGGATCCTGCTTGTTGGCGAGCTCGATCAGTTCTTTTTTCTCTCGAAGGGCACTTTTCTCGACGCCGTGTGGGTCTGGACAGTTGACGATCTGGACTTGTCCGATCATGATGGGTTCAGTGCTTTCTGCAATGAACCCTCCCGTTTGTCTGGCCATTTTTGCAGCGTGGCTTGCGGCTGCAACGACTGATGGCTCTTCAATTGCCATCGGGACAAGGTAGTCCTTGTTATTGATCAGGAAGTTTGTCGCTATACCCAGCGGGATCGGAAACACTCCGACAACATTCTCGACCATTCTCTCTGCTCGATCGAAACTAAGACCACCGACTCGGAGAGCGTTCAACTCGTCATCAGTAAGCCCCGCAAACTGCTGCACCTGCCTTAGCCTCTCTTCCGCACTCAACTTGTAGAATGATTGGATGTTGGAAGATTGTCTAGTGACCGTCATAATAGCTCGAGTCCCAGTCGTTTCAGAGGAAATAAAAGCCTGAGGCTGAGAAAGTCTTATTGGATGTTCAAAAGGGCTCGTGGGGTCATGAACGAGACGATTATCCTCGTCGATCAAAAAGATAGTCCGATTGGGTACGAGGAGAAGATCGCGGCCCATAAAAATGGTGGACGACTTCACAGGGCCTTCTCTATCTTCATCCTGAATTCCAAGAACCAACTCCTCCTCCAGCAGAGATCAGCTGAGAAGCCCATATTCAGAAAATTATGGAGTAACTCGTGCTGCAGCCACCCCTTGAAGGGGGAAGAATTGGAGAAAGCGACTCACCGAAAATTGCAGCAGGAGTTCGGTTTTGACGCCAACATGGAAGAAGTCTTCAGCTTCACGTACAAGGCCAAGGATGAAACCAGTGGATTAACCGAACACGAGTTCGACCACGTCTTCATCGGAAAATACGATGGATCACCAAAGCCGAACCCAAGCGAGATCGCCAATTGGAAATGGGTTTCAGTCGCAGACTTGAAGAAGGATCTAAATAAGAACCCGGACCGTTACACCCCATGGCTGAAGCCTGCCTTGGACAAGCTTGTCCAAGAAGCTAGGCTAGCCTAGATGCTCCAAAGCAATAGCCAGACAATATGCCGCAGTGGCGGGCTTTCTTGACCGAGCAAAAGTCGAGCAGTCTTCACAAAGAAGTCACACTACGATATGCCACTGCACTTTACATGAGTTCAGTGCTCGGCTCAGGGATACTCATACTCCCAGGGCTGGCAGCCCAGAAAGCCGGACCCGCGTCTCTCATTGCCTGGGTCGGCCTGTCGCTTGTAAGTTATCCACTCGCCTACACTTTTGCAAGTCTCTCGTCAAGAAGGCCAGAATCGGGCGGCGTCTATTCCTTCGCCCGCGAAGCGTTCGGTCAAAGCGCGGCGACCTCGGTCGGCTGGTTATTCCTTCTATGGTATGCGGCTGGTGCCCCGGCCGTCACCGTGGTAGCTGCATCTTATCTTGCGTATGCGGTTCCTCTCAACCGAATCGAAATCTATCTAATCGCAGCATTGTTGCCGCTCGGAACTTTCTTGATCAATTATCGAGGGATACGTGTTAGCGGCCGGGTGCAGATGGTTGTGATTGCCGCAATCACCACGCTCTTGCTGGCCGCCGTTGTCGCATCGCTACCCAGAATCAATCTGGAGAATTTCTCGCCCTTCTTCCCGCATGGGATAATTCCGATAGGAGTGGCGGCGGCACTGATCTTCTGGTCATACCTAGGCTACGAAAACGTGTCCAATGTTGCTGAAGAATTCAAGAATCCCGAGCGTGACTTCCATCGCAGCATACTTCTCAGTGTTCTAATAATCAGTGCGCTCTACGTTTCAGTCGCCTTTGCCGCGGTCGGGAGCAGGGCATACGAGGCCGGAGGTAGCGTAGCTCCTTTCGCCGCAATGCTCTCAAACGCACTAGGACCTATGGGTGCAATAGGAACAGCGATATTGGCGGTTATCATAATTTTTGGGACTGTGAACGCTTACACGACCGGGATGTCCCGGGTGATCTATGCAACCGCGAAAGAGGGAGGTCTTCCAAGAATCCTGAGTCGAATCGACGCCAAGTCTGGGGTCCCTCGTTCCTCGCTGGGCCTGCTCTTGGGATTATCATGGCTCTCATTGGCCTTCTTCTATTTCTTCAACGCGACTCTAGAGACCGCTCTTCTAATTCCGAGCGGAGCCGCAATCCTCGTCTATGTAGTAGGCTCGGCCAGCGGAATCAAACTCTTGCACGGCAAAGGATGGGGAGGCCTACTTCCCTGGATCTCACTCGGAGTGTCCCTGATTATGCTTCCATTCGTCGGCATGTTTCTCCTGATAAGCATAGCAGTTGCTATCGCTGGTCTTCTATACAGAGGAGGAGTCAAGAGCTCACCCAATAGAGGGTCAGCCGGAGAAAATTGATAGGTTGAACGTCATCTCATCACATCGATTCCATTCCTAGACAAACGCGATACTGGTGACAACACGGACTCATTCGGATGCAGGGTAGGTGGTCGAACATCTGCCATGAAGTTGCTTTCAAAGATCGAGAAATTCATCGACATCCTGATGAGCTTCTCGACACTCATAGGCTTCTGCAGCACATTGTACCTCGTCTGGTTATTCATCAATACGTCACCACAAATTACTGTCAGTACAACGAATGTGGGAGCGCCGGGTATCCCAGGCTACAAGATTACGTCCTACGTAATCCAGGGTGTTCCATTCTTCTGGATCTTCACTAGTCTCGTCTCGTTATCAGCGGGTCACGCCTATAGATCTGCAAAGCATCTGATTCTGACAATTTCGGGAAGGAATCCGGTCTACAATCCTCACAATGCACACGGCCTCATCGCACCAAAACCAATAACACCCCAAATCTCACAGGTAGACACAAAAACCCAGTAATCCTTCGATCTAGTTCGCTAGGCGAAGGCCAAAGCGCAGTTGTGAAGACCGATAAAGATATTTCATGCGTTCCAGGTTTTTGTACACGCTTGAACTCATTGATATTGCGAGGTTTTCGCGAACGGGCGAGCGATTGGTCAAGGCTCCTAACAGAGGTTTCTTGATTCAACCAATCATTCCTCAGAAGGACCAATGGTTGTCTCGACTGATAATGATAGCTCGATCTAGCGTGCTCTTCAAAGGCATAAGATCCTTGAGATGTCGCAGAGACGGAGAGATGCAGAAATGACTCAACTGCTAGACCGGACAAACCCGAAACTGAAAGAACTCAGGATCTTTGTCCAGTTCAGCAAGGAAGAACTTCAGAAACGACGATATTTGTTGCCTCCAGCGACCATTGTCAGGTCTTACGCGGGGAATGACACTGCTTCGGAAACGGTATTCCACGTTCTTCAACTGGACGGTGAAACCCCTTTCACGCCAAAAGACGAACCTGTCGCCGGGAAACCCCGGCTACGCCGAAGGTGGATTCTTGCTCGCTCAAAAGCGGGAGCCTTAGAGAATCTCCTGAAAACATCAACTCAATCTGAGCGACTTGACGTTGTACTCTACGTGAGACGAGATGATTGCCTTCCGTGCTCTGACATTCTTGACACTGACAGAGATACTCTAGAAATTTGTCCGGGAGTCATCGCGCTAATGCCCGTGGAGAAACGCGGCCGAACGAGCAAAATTCCTCAGACGAGCATACGTGGAAGGACGCTCACGATTGGAGTGGATAATAATGAATGGCTTGATCTCGCTCCCAAGGTCCAGTTGAACACCGTGATAGAAGTCCAGCTTTGGATAGGATCGAGTCAGCTTCTGAACCACTGGGGGACTAATAGTCCTAACAAGGAACGTCAGCATCTTGGAATTAACCTCGCCGGCGTCATTCCAGAGTTGAAGCTTGTTCAGCTCAGACAGGAAGCTAACCTATACCATTTCGCCGGAATCGCAAGACGAGTTTTTTTGAGAAGTTATTTCGACCCAACGTGGCAGAGAGACAAGGAAAAGTATGAAGTTCTGCTTGACTGCGGGTTGCCGATGGTTTTTGAGGAAATAGTTGACCCTGGAGAACCGAGCATCCATGTTCAGAAAGATGGAGACACCTTCATGGGCTTGTGTTACCTATTCGGATCTATCGCGTTCTCTGGAACGCGATTCCGAACCTCTCTGGTGGCAAGGGTCATTGGGATTACCGAGATGGACTTTGTGCCTCCTTTCGTATTGCTTGACGTTGAATTGATGCCCCAGTCTACGAAGCCAGAGATTAGAGTCGGGTACTATTCCAAGGAGCAAGAATCGCTCAAAGGCATTGAGCTTAGTGGATATGTTCCTCGAGCCTGAGACCTAGGTGGACCTGAATGTTTGTGTAGCCGCTTACGAGAATGCAATTCCCAAGTTCTGGGAAAAGTAAACGGTATAATGCCCTGTAGGTATTCCCCTCCTACTCCAAAATAATAACGTGTTGCAGATTGCTACAAGTCGGGTGGAATGTTACAACGACATCCAAAGATGGGTGGTCGGTAAATAGTCGGGGTAGCGACAAGAATTACGAAAGCCACTATGACAACAATTGCGACTATCACAACCCACCTTGTTATTTGCAATTCTGATGAAAATCATCGGGTGTTTCAGACTTGTAGTCTTTTCCGCTGATCTTTCGGTGCTCAGGTGGTTCAGATCGTTTACGTTTATATCGAACCGTAGCTAAACGACGACCGTTGCGGAGACTTCCTATGCCCCGTTTCCCTGCATTCATTCTACTTGTGGCTATAGCTTTCCTACTGCTAGGCTCCTGCTCCAGCACTGTTTCGGGAGCATCGGGACCAGGGACACAGCCGAACCATGGCTACGTCACCTACCAGATCTCTTTGAACAAAGCTGATAGTCCTGTTGAGGTTTTTGTTGTAAACGAGACCGGCGAGCCGGCCGGCCAAAATGGACTCGTACAGCTGACTTTTGCTCTATCGTCAGGCGAGAGGCACTTGACTTATTCGAAGGTTGTGAATAGTAGCTCGCTGCCGGAAATATTTCCTTACTTTCCCGAATTGAACAACCAATCCCTCTCATACTCAAGCCACGGCATCAAGCTTAGTGCCCAAATCAGTCGCAGCGGTACTGCCCAAGTAACGTTCAAGGGTCAAACCTACACCGCAGTGAAACATGCGCTCTCGATCTCAGTATCGAGAACCAATGGGGAGACATATTCTGCAGCCGGAAACATCCTCACGATGCCCTCGGGCTTGGTCTACTCCGTAGAATTGCAGGCCATTGGGCCTTATGCCCTCACCGCTACGCTTGTAGCGACGAATCTCCCGTTAACAAGTCCATCCGGGACCACTACAATGTTCGGCTTCGCCCTGGTTGGTCTCGGCCTAGCTGGAGCGGTTGGTCTCGCTGTCCCGTCCGTTTTCGCACTCGTCAGAGCAAAGGCTGGGACAAGAAACACTATGTCAATAGCCGCTGAACCGTCTAAGGCTCAAGACAAGCCTTCACACTGGGTCGACTAACGGAAAGTCATAGAGAATTTCTTGATTACGTATGAGTAATCCAAGTTCTCAAGGACCTTCAGTATTACAGTTTCAAAATACGGTGAAAGATTACGGTAGTAAGAAGATTGGCCCGGTCGATCTTAACATTGGCAAGGGCGAGATCGTGGGTTTCCTCGGTCCCAATGGGTCCGGGAAAACTACCTGTATGCGCCTCATGCTTGGATTAATTCGACCCTCATCCGGGAACGTCCGCGTAAACGGGTACGATCCTATCTCAAAACACGTTGAGGCGCTCAACCATGTCGCCTATTCCCCCGAGCTGCCCAACATCCAAACCTTTCTCACACCGACTGAGCTCCTTACCCTTGTACTGCACGAGCTAGGATTCCAAGGGGACAAGCAAGATGAGATTAGGCGTGTGCTTGAGCTTGTTGGACTGATCGAGTATCGAGATACCAAAGTTGGCAAGCTAAGCAAAGGGATGGTGCAGCGACTCAGTGTTGCCCAAGCTCTAATCGGCAGTCCCGAACTATTGATTCTTGACGAGCCGATGCTTGGGCTGGATCCTGCGGGCTCGGCTCACTTCAGAGAAATCTTCCGAGAGTTCGTAATGGGAGGGAAAGGAACTGTGTTCATGTCATCCCATATGATGAACGAGGTGGAATCTCTCTGCACATCTGTACTAATCATACACAGCGGCAGGATACTCTTCCGAGGTTCCAGCTCCGAAGTCATCAGAAAGGTGTTAGACTACTCGGTTGTGACAGTAGAGGCACAGGGACTACAACAAGAGACGATAAACAGCATTAAGGAGATGCCCAACGTCTCCCAAGTGACAATCAACAATCAGACTATTGAGATTATCATCAAGGGACACGACGACATCAGACCCGCCTTATCCGACTTGATCGTTAAGAGCGGAGCCAAGCTGTACACGATCAAGACAGCTGACAATATGATGGAGAGAGCGTACATCGAGGCTCTCAAAAAGAATGGAGTCGATCGATAAAATGACCCGGGTGGACATTATTATCTCCTTCATCCGTTACGAGATGAAACGGGCAATCGCAAAGCGGAAGGTTCTCGCCCTGCTTGCCTTCACTATCCTCCTAGATACATTCCCGTACTACGCATTGTCAACCGCGACAAACGGGACCGGATTTATCCCACTCGCCGCCTATCCTTACATCTGGGTCGCAGGAGTCTTTGGGCTCCAGCCACTATTCCTCAACTTCACCGCAATCCTGATCGCGGCAGGCGCAATGTCTGAGGAGTATGAGCAGGGAACCGCAGAGTTGTTGCTTTCGAAGCCGGTCCGAAGAAACGATTACTTTGCCGGAAAATTTCTCGGGGGTTTCATCCTATTCCTGATAATTCTAGCGTTCAACATTTTGCTCAGCGTGGGTTCCGCCTTTACATTCTTCGGTCCTCAGGCTAGCTTGGAAATCCTTCCAGGCCTCTTCATCGTGCAAGCCTTCTCTTCATTGATCTTCTATTCGCTGGCATTCATGCTCGGCGAACTCGTAAGAAGATCCTCACTCGCCTACATATTCTCCTCCGCTGTCTTCTTCGCTAGCTTCATAATCAGCGGTTACTTGGGCCTCATCTTCTCATTAACTGGAAAGGAGTTCTACGGGACCGTTCAGATCTATCTGCCGACTTCCCCAGCAAATTCCCTCCCGGTGCAATATGCATCTCCCCTGCTTCCCCAGACGGTCGGGATCGTTCTTCGATTCGTCGGTGCCGACAATACAATTGTCCCTACAATAGAATTGTCCGTGGCGATCTTGCTAGCTTACACTCTGGTGGCGATAGGCGTCGCGGCGGGTTACTTCTGGTATGCAGATATCTCTCGGCGAATGGGTTGACACCGGGAGGAATCAAGTTGTTTCTTGAAGCTTTCCGAGGAAGAACATCCAGCCTTGAATGTGCTCATCTCTTATCTTCCGGTCTTCCTTGTTTTTCGCGTAGCCTTCATGCTGGAGTGTAAGTCTCGTTCCGTTTTGCGGTACGGACATAAATGACAATGTCACCCTAGTCTCGTTGACGGATTCATGATCCCATTTCCATGTAAACCCAAGTTTCTCCCCTCTCTTGAACATGGTATACTTGCCTCTGAGATGCCAGTCCTGATTGGGCCAGGAAAAGTGATATTTTCCACCGAGCCTCGGCTCGAGCTCCGCGACAGGAGGCCACCATTTCTTCAATTGTTCAGGATTGGTCCAGAGGTCGAAGAGAGATTCCCTGTTTATGCGGGGAAACTCTGCCACAATGGTGATCCTGTCAGTGGACGTTTCCGTCTTTTCAAGCAGAGGCTTGTTAGTGGTCAAAGGGAATAATCCTACCAGAGTAAATTGGCAGTCTGCTGGGAAATTATTAATCCATACGTTTGGGAGTCTTTGTACGAATTGCTGGTCGTCCCGGCAGGTTTCGCAGTTCTCTTCGCGCTAGCGTTTGTAAACGGAGCGAACGATGTGGGCAAGATTGTGGCTGGTTTGATTGTTGCTACCAAAGGCGATCAACCGAAGCCTGCATCTATCACCCGGGCTGTCGTCTGGGGCGCTCTTTTCAGCGGTGTCGGAAGCATAGCGGCAATCTATGTTTCAGGACGATTGTTCCTAGTATTCACCCAAGACCTTGTCAAGGTTCCTCTTGGAGAATCGTTTGCTCTCTCGGTTCTCGTTGCGGCAACCGTCTGGGTTGTTGCCACGACCCTTCTCCGTATTCCAGTCTCGTCTACTCACACCATTATTGGAGCGATGGTCTTCCTACTCATCTATCTCTACGGTACAAGCGGTATCCAATGGAGTGTCCTCCTGCTAAGGGTTCTATTGCCCATGGCAGCCAGCCCATTCCTCGCACTACTCGCAACCTACGTCTTCCATCGGCTAGCGCATGGTCGTTCAGCGATTAGCGGGCTGGGTCCAGGAAGAGTCAAGATTCTTCACTGGGGCTCCGCAGCTCTAACCTCGTTCTCTAGAGGAAGCAATGACGCGCCAAAGATGGCAGCTCTAGGCTTCTTCCTCCTTCCCTTCTCGTCTCAAGACTCTCTCTGGCTTCCATACGCCTTTGTCAGTCTAGCCCTATTCATCGGTTCAATCTCTTGGGGCCGCAAGATCACAGAGTCACTTGTAAGCAGGGAGGAACAGCTGGATGATGATCAACGTCTCAGAGCCGGCCTAACCACCGCCGCCCTAGTTAGTGCGGGCGCGATATTCGGAGCTCCCATCTCGACTACTCATGTGGCTGCTGCCGCGAAAGCGGGAGCTCGGGCTAACGACAGAGAAGTCTTCTGGAGCACTACCGGGAGCATAATACTCGCATGGGCAATCACTTTTCCCGTGGCAGGTCTCTTGGCGATCCTAGCTTCAATTCTCCTACCTCTCTGAGCCTCGACAATCACTCCCGCCAGACGGTACAAACTCAGCGATACTGAGGACGATCGGATTGTCAACAGGCGACCCATTCGTTTGTATAGTTGCATCGCTTTTAGAAAATTTATGACCTTCTTACCCGCCAGGGAGGAAATCGTTCATTTTGAGCCCTGATCGGCAATCGGAGCGCATGTTTTCTGGCCCCCGATGTCCTCCTCGTGAATTTCCGCTATGTTTAAATGAATAAACCCATTTCCGCAAAATGCTTTTCCACGCATAATGGAAGAATTAGCCTAGATCTCCCTCAAATGAGGCGCTTAAAAAAATAAAGTTGGAAAAAAGGGGGGGGTAGATTGTGAAGTTTCAAGACGCGAAAGAGACATTCCCGAATGCATTAGGACAGACCACGACTCTGCCTCTGCCGAACCAAATCGACATCCAAAAGCAAAGAACCAGCGAAAGAATTCGCTAGAAAAAAGATTTTACAGGCATTTTTCAAATTCACCCTAAGAATTGTTATTGATCCCCACCCCCCATTATTTTTCTCCAGCCCCAGAGAACAAACAAGAACCCTCCCGGCCCTCTCCGAATGCCGCAAAAAGCCCTAGTCATTCAACTGTGGGGCCCATATCGCGTCCTCATTTCCTTCTAGAGCCCAGCATGGCAGAGCTGGCAATTATCGAGGGAAATAATATCCCAGCACCCGCCAAAAAGATCCATTGAATACCATACTCCCCAACAAAACCCCCAACAATATTACCAATAGCCAAACCCAGGCTCAAAACCATACTATACAATGCATTCGCAGAACCCCGCTTAGCCTTACCCGAAATATCACTCACATAAGCCAGAATCGTAGGAGCTATCGCAGACGCAAGAAAGAACAAAGGCGCCAGAACTAACTCATAACGTAAGAAACCATTATTCGGAAACGACCAACCAAAAACACCAAGAAAGCCCAGCTCGCCAAACGCACCGAGTATCATTATCTTGGTCCGTCCAAGCTTATCCGAAATATGACCAAAGAGTATGCTCCCCAACACAAACAACCCACCAAGAACACCAAGAAAGATCAAAACCTGGGTAGTCGGAACATAACTCGCATCCTTGAACGCCTTAGGAAGCAAAAAGTACATACCAAGAATCACCGTCTGCGCAATCCAGACCGGCATTATCGGACGAATCCTTCCCCCAATCTTCCGCTCACGAACCTCAGGCCTCCTCAGAAACTCCTCCACCTTCACCGGCTCCTGAAGAAACCGCATCGCAATAATACCTGTGACCAGAAAGATCGAGGCGGTGAGCCAGAATGCATAGTTCAGGTGTCCCTGAAAGAAGCTCAAGTTCACCAAGACCGATCCAACACCAAAACCTACACCATAACCCGCAAGATTAGCAAGATCAAAACCACCCATACCTTTCCCACGATTCGTCTGCTTTGTAGCATCTCCCAATATTGTAAGGGAAGTCACGGCCGCCGTTGCAGCCGAGAAACCCATCAAACCATGAATGATCGACACCTTGTACAGATCAGTCGTGAATCCTATCGCGGCAGTCAAGATAGTAATGAGGAACATTCCGAAAACATGCAGCCTCTTTCTACTAAACCGGTCCGCCAAACGACCCACCGGCATGGCAGACGTTGCCTCAGCTATGGGATAGAGCGCTAGAATCAACCCCACCTGGAAGCTTGCTGCGTGCAGATATATCGGGAAGATTATTGTGACGCTTCCGAACCCGATCCGTGTCAAGAAAACCGCGAGGTAAAGATATAGAATCGTTCGGAGACCGGTTTTTCTTGCCATGGATGAAAAAACTCGAGGGTGAGTTGTAGCAATCGTGAAACGGTCGAGATTCCGTAATAGGCGACTTGGTCCGTGAGGAGAGAACCGTCAGATACTAGCCCAAAACTTCTGGCTCAATTCGACAACCTCCCTCCCGAGACGCAGGGATTACAAATGATTCAAAATATTCCCGATTGGCATTTGTGATGAGGAGTGAACCTAAGTTTTTATCAAAATTACCAGTTCTCTAGTATAGAAAATGCGGCCAGTATTATCGACATCTCTACTCGACTATCGACCGAAGAAATGGACGGACAGATGGTGCTCAATATGCGGCGAACGTCTGAACCCGAGAGGAGTATGCGAGCAGTGCACCCTCAGAGACTTACGGGTTTCACTAGCACTACTCGCTTAAGACCATCTTTGATACCATAGGCCGGTAGGACTCGAAGGACAGCGACTTTCCACAGAGCATAGACCCTGTCTAAAGAGTCTAGATCTTGTTTGAAAGCTGTAGCGCGTTCAGACCAATCTTCTGATCATGGGCCTTCACAAGCTCACCAGGCAGTCCACGAACAAAAACCTCGACCATGTTAGCCTGTGATCCATCGTCAAGATGACCACCAAGAACCGAGAAATCCTTTCGCCCCAGAGCCACATGAACATGCGGAATGTATCCAGCATCCTTCGTCGACACGTTCCCAGAGAGATTGAGAATCTCCATATCCTCTTCAAACACCTGCCAAGAATACTTGCGCGTCTCAAAATCATAATATCCCAGCCTCACCTTCTTCAACGAGCCAATCCCTTCCAACAGCCCAGCCCGAATCCGCTTAACCTCCACAAATCTTCTCAAACTCATTAAGATATCATCCCCATCCTCCAAGCGAACCGCCCACAAGTCCGATGACAATTGCGAATAAATCAATGGATTCCCGAATTCCCCTTCCTCCAAAAGTGATGATGCTTGGATAAAAAAGATGCACCTGGACAACCTGATTCATAGAACTCCAACTTTCGAACGATGAATTAACCCGATTCAACACAGGAATTAGATATAGCAGGCACCAACAAGCCTCGGAGGAGTAATGATAATTCTGGCCGATTCATAGGCGGGCAGATCAAATTCGCTTCAACTGTTCAGATGAAATGCTAGGAATCTCAGACCGATTTCCCCTGAAAAGACTAGTCCCGATTTCTTGTCTCGGATCTACTCCAAGAGTTAGGCGCTTCTAAAGGTCGCACCATGGTCTTGGCAAGATACGTGTTCTTGGTGCGGGAGGTGGGATTCGAACCCACGAACCCCTACGGGACAGGAACCTCAATCCTGCGCCTTTGACCTGGCTTGGCAACTCCCGCGCTTAGACAAAGCCAAAGCGCCCAACAATGGCCCTAATTGGCTTTCTCTGCTCCCAGCCGTCAACAAACCAGTTCTCACAAGTTAGAGGACTTTGACGATTCTGGAAAAAGTTTAAACCCGCCTAAAGGCTCCAACGCCCACCAGAAAGGAAACAGGTTACTTAGCCAATTCCATTCGCTCAAAGGGAGAAAACCTAACAATGCCAACCCGCTTTCGCAAAGTTCGCACTCTGAGAGGCTCCAGAACTTATGGCTGGGGACGCTCCGGCCAACACAGGGCAGGCGGAGGCCAAGGTGGTCATGGTAAGGCCGGATGGAAACGCCACAAATGGTCAAGCGTCATCAGATACGGATGGACCATCAGCGAAAAAGGATTCAAGTCTACGAACCACAGGACCAACAGAACCATCAACATAGGACAGTTGAAGCTCCAGATGGACCGGTTGCTCTCCGAAGGATACGCCAAGCAAAGCAATGGCAAACTCGAAGTGGACCTCAGGCGGGCCGGCTACGACAAGTTGCTCGGCGACGGACGGATCAGAACCGATCAGCCATTACGCGTGCTCGTCGAAAAATCGTCCGAGAAGGCGACAGCGAAGATAGGCGAGGCCGGCGGCGAAGTGATCCTTCCCAGCAAGGGGAAGGAGGAATGAGTAGCCTACGGTCCGTTTCATAGAAATATTCAAACCGCTTACAAGAATTCTTCCAAGCGTAAAATCACCCGAGCGCAAAGTCGGCTTCACCGAGAAACTACTCTGGACCGGACTCTCCCTCATCATATACCTCATCATGGCCGAGACTCCCATCTTCGGAGTCCCGCCCACCTCACAGGGAACCGATCCGTTCGGGCCACTCCGAGTCATCTTTGCCTCACAACGCGGCACCCTAGTCGAGTTGGGAATAGGACCCATCGTCACCGCAGGCCTGATCCTCCAAGTATTACAAGGCTCAAAAATGATAGATGTCGATATGGCACATCCCGAAGACCGAGCGCTCTTCACAGGAGCGAGCAAGGTGCTGTCGATAGTAATGACATTGTTCGAAGGATCGGCCTTCATCCTCGGAGGCGCCTACAATGTCAACGGGACCCTTCCATCAATCCAGAACCAGTTCCTCATACTCTTACAACTAGTATTCGCCGGGATAGTTATCATACTCCTAGACGAGATGCTCCAGAAAAACTGGGGACTCGGAAGCGGAATCAGCCTCTTCATAGCCGCGGGCGTAGCCCAAACAGTAGTCTGGTCAACCTTCGCCCCCATTCCAGGCAACCTCACATCAGACGGAAAATACCTCGGGGCGGTGATAGCCTTCGCGCAAGCCTCAGGGCCATTATTACAGAACCTGTTCAGTTTCAACGCATGGTACGGAGCGCTCTACCGCGGAGGCAACCTGCCCGACATGCTAGGACTAATAGCAACAGTCTCAGTATTCCTGATCGTCATCTATCTGAACGGATTGAGAGTACAGATACCTGTCTCTTATGCGAGATATAGAGGCTACAGAGGCAAGTTCCCGATCAAACTCTTCTACGTCTCTAACATACCAGTCATCTTCGCAGCTGCACTCTTCGGCAATGTCTACTTCATTGGTCAACTGGTCTTCCAAAGATACAACGCGGCATGCAGCAACTTTTGGCTGAACATCATCCCAGGGTGCTACGCGCAGATTCCGAACCAGCAACAATTACAACCAACCAAAGGAATAGCATACTATACCTTCTCTCCCAGAACCTTGTCCACTGTTCTCCATGATCCGGTCCAGGCGGGAATCTACACAGGTCTCTTCATTCTAGCCTGCGTATTTTTTGCAGCAACATGGGTCGAAGTCGGCGGGATGGACTCAAAAACGGTCGCCAAACAATTGATTGATTCCGGAATGCAGGTTGAGGGATTCAGACGATCCGGAGAACCAATACGGCAAATATTACAACGGTACATCCCAACTGTAACCATTCTCGGGGCAATCGTCATAGGATGTATTGCGGTCGGCGCAGACTTCCTCGGCGCCTTCGGGACCGGGACAGGCATACTGCTGACCGTGGGTATTGTGGAACAATACTACCAGATACTCGTCAAAGAAAGGATTACCGAGATATATCCGGGCATGAAGGCCATCCTCGGCACCTAAAACCCCGGAGGAAAATCATCAATGCCCGGTACAATCATAGTCGCAGGCATACCAGGAGTAGGAAAGACTACTGTACTACAGGAAGTTGAGAAAATAAGTCAAGAGAAAAGGGTGCCGCTGAAAATCGTCAACTTCGGCAGCGTGATGAACCAACTATTCAACCAGAGCGGACGAGAACTCCATCGCGACCACATGCGACGTCAGGACATCAGCCTACAATCCAAGATCCAGCTTGAAGCCGCTCGCCAGATCAGGAAGATGGCTCGGACCAATTTGCTGATAGTAGATACGCACATGTTTGTCAGGACAAATGATGGATTATGGCCTGGCACACCAGAAAAAGTCCTCGAAGCACTCGGACCCGACGCAATCATTCTTATCGAGGCCGAGCCCGAAGAGATAGCCAAGAGGCGCGCACAGGACACGACTAGGGAAAGAGAGACAAGCAGGCCAGAAGATGCTGAGCAAGATCTCGAATGGTCCAGATACATGGCAAGCGCGAACGCGGTCATCGCGGGCATACCGATTCAGATTGTCAATAATCATGAGGGAGGACAACGAAAGGCTGCGATGGACCTGTTGAGGCTAGTAGAAAAGACGAGAGAGCTTGAACACGCTTGACCTTCATAGACGATCTTCTCAATACACTGGCGGCACCGTTGAGAACTTTCAACCCGAATTACAATCCGTCAATAAGTCCCGACGCAATCATCGCTCGAGCTCTCATAGTACTTGGCGCAGCCTTCGTCCTATCCCTCACTTCCACTCTCGCCAACCGATTCCTCGTGAATTACAAGATGGTCAACAGTTATCGAAGAGAGTACATGTCGTGGATGAAAGCCGTCAACAAGGCCAGGAAGGAAGGCGACGAGAAGCAATTAGACAAGTTGATGAGACGTCAAGGTGCCGTGATGAAGATGAACACTCGAGCAAGCCTTGAGACGCTGAAGACAATGCCATTCACATTGATACCGTTCTACCTCATCTACACTGTTGTCAGAGTCGCTTTCAACGATCTCGCAGTGGCCTACGCTCCATTCGTCCTTCCTTATGCAGCTCTACTCGGCGACAAGGCGGCTGTGCTAACATTATTCTACTGGTATCTCATCTGCTCGTTCACAATAAGTATCCCGCTCTCGAAAATATTTGGAGTAAACGCCTTCTCGATGGGCGGTAGTGGCGGAGATTCAAAGTAACATGAAAGGCACTAGAAGAAAATCGCGAAGTCTAGCTCGAACTTCAGTTAGATTACCATCAGGAAAAGCCACATTTCATTATCGACGTCGCTCTGCAAGAATGGGCACATGCTCAAGCTGCGGATTGCCTCTCAGGAGCACGCCAACAAATAGAGCCTGGAAACTAGCGAAAAGCAACCGTTCCCCAACCAGACCCTACGGCGGTTCATTATGCCACCGATGTCTATCTTCTGAAATACGGCGCCTTGCCCGCGCGTCCAATCTGGCGTAAAATGATCATAACAGTCAGCGGATACCATGGAACCGGCAAGACCACCTATGCCGCCCATTTGGCCAAGGAAATCGGATTGAGACACGTATCCGCAGGAATGCTCTTCAGAAAATTGGCTCAGGAAAAAGGGATGATCTTGGAAGAGTTCGGGCAGGTCGCATTGAAGGATCCCACCGTCGATCGACTGATCGATGAACGCACGATGTCAGAGGCCGAGAAGGGAAATGTCGTCATAGATGGACAGATAGCTGGATGGGTCTTGAAAGAGATCGCCGATCTTCGGATTCATCTGATAACACCGGAACCCATCCGGATCCAAAGGATAGCTGAAAGAGACCGATTGACTGTCGAGGAGGCCAGAAGGCAAACAGTTACTCGGGAGAGAGTCCAAAGTGAGAGGTACAAGTTGCACTATGGGTTCAAGGTCGAAGATTTCTCAATCTACCAATTGATCTTGGACACCAGC
>Ga0209058_1001942_pt1 | contig 17264 bp, 12 predicted proteins | sample GraSoiAngelo_147_FD_185904 | JGI IMG/M metagenome (GOLD analysis project Ga0209058, IMG submission 185904) | Grasslands soil microbial communities from the Angelo Coastal Reserve, California, USA - 14_1009_05_40cm (SPAdes) (version 2) | ecosystem: Environmental > Terrestrial > Soil > Grasslands ... | reverse complement strand
ATGCAGCAGGTTGGAGACAAGGGTGCGGCTGTCCTCCAGCGAGAGGGGTTCGAGCCTTATCTCGGTCAGCGCATCTCCGAACACGTCGCGAGCGCCGGAGATCAAACGCCAGCCGGCCGATGCGCGCTCGACGCGCGAGCTGAGGATCAGGAAAACCGGGAGCGCCGCGAGGCCGGCTTCTACCTGTAACAGCACGTCGACCGATGCGCTGTCAGCCCAGTGCACGTCGTCGCACACGAGGACGACCGGACCGCGCGCGCTCATGGCACGAAGCACGTTGACGAGTGACGCCACATAACGCTTGATCGCCTCCATCTCGAGAATGGAGAGGCGGGCCTGCATCTCGGGAGCCAGCGGGAGTGAGAGCAGGTGGGCGAGGTATGCGTAGTTCTCGGCCCAGGTGTCCCCGAGCAGGTCTCGAAGCTGGGACTCCAACGCCTGCGCGACGTGCGCCTCATCGGCGGCAGCATTGACGCCGATCATCGAGCGCACGACGTCGACGACCAGGTGGTAGGGAACCGTCTCCCCGTAGGAGAGGCACCCTCCGTCGATCCAGCGGACGGGGGCGCCCGAACGGCGGAGACTGGCATGGAGCTCGGCCAGCAGCCGGCTCTTGCCGAGTCCGGGCTCGCCGAGGACGCACGCCACGCGGCCCTGGCCCGCGCGGACGATGCTGAAGACCTCCTCCAGCTTTGCGAGCTGCTGGTCGCGGCCGATCATCGGCGCGCGCACGCCGAGCAGCCCGCGCGACTTCACAGCGTCGGCCCTCAGGCCCGTGATCTCGTACGCGTGGACCGCGTCGGACTTTCCTTTCAGCTCGAGCATGCCGACGTCAACCGATTCGACGAGCGCCGACACAAACCGGTGCGTGGCCGAGGTGACGAGGACGCTGCCCGGCCGGGCGTTGCCCTGCATGCGGGCGGCGACGTTCACCGTGTCCCCCATCGCGGTGTACTCGTTAGCGCTCTCGGTGCCGACCACGCCGACGACCACCGGCCCCGAGTTGATGCCGACGCGGACACGCAGCGAGTGGGCGTCGGGAGACTTCTGCGCCGCGCTCAGCTCGTCGATCTCTCGGACCATGTCCAGGCCGCAGCGCACCGCTCGCTCCGGATCGTCCTCGTGCGCGGTCGGCGCCCCGAAGAAGGCAAGCACGCCATCGCCCATGAGTCGCGCGATCGTGCCTTCGTAGCGCTCGATCGTGCTGTTCATCCGCCGGAACGCTTCGCCGACCAGCACGGTCCAGTCCTCGGGGTCCATCCGCTCGGCTATCGCAGTCGAGCCGGCGATGTCCGCGAACAGCACCGTGATCGGGCGCCGCTCGCTGGACGCCGCCGGGCGGGCCGGGGTGGTTGCGTCCGAGACGCTCATGGCGGCAATTTAAGCTAACCACGATGATTCGGCCCGAAGAAGCGCCGCGCCCGCTCACCGTGACCGAGCTCGCCAAGGAGATCCAGCGCGAGTTGCGGCCGCTTACGGCCGTCCTGCTCAAGGGCGAGGTCACCGGGGTGAAGCGCAGCGCCGCCGGGATCTTCAACTTCACGATCCAGGACGGGTTCAGCAAGATCGAGGCCGTCCTTTTCGCCGACAACGCCCGCCGGGTGACGACGCTGCCCGAGGACGGGCAGGTGTTCGTCTTCCGCGGCCGGATCGATTTCTACAACAAGACCGGGCGGCTCAGCTTCAATGTCGACCAGATCGAGTTCGACGATGTGGGCAAGCTGCGTGCCCGCCTGGAGGAGCTGAAGCGCCGCCTCGAGGCCGAAGGCGCCTTCGACCCGAAGCGCAAGCGGCCCCTCCCGTTCCTGCCGCGGGCGGTCGCGCTGCTGACCTCGCCAACCGGCGCGGTCATCCACGACCTGCAGGAGACCATCTGGGAGCGCTACCCCAACATGGGCGTGGTCGTGTACCCGGTGCAGGTTCAGGGCAACGCGGCGCCCGGCAGCATCTCGCGCGCGCTGCGCCGGTGCAACGCGGAGGGCTTGGCGGACGTTCTGATCATCGCGCGCGGCGGCGGGAGCTTCGAGGAGATGTTCGCCTTCAACAACGAGGTGATCGCGCGGGCGATCCTGGCGTCGCGGCTGCCGGTCGTGACTGCGCTCGGGCACACGTCCGACCGCACCGTTGCCGACATGGTTTCCGACGCCGAGTGCCGGACGCCGACCGAAGCCGGCGCCCGGGTGGTGCCGAAGAAAGCCGACCTCCTGGCGCAGCTTCGCGAGCGCGCGCGTCGCCTCGACCGCGAGCAGTCTCTGCGCGTGGAACGCGAGGCGGAGCGGCTGCGAGCGCGCCGCGAGCGGCTGGTGCAGGCGCTGCCCGCCTTGCTTCGCTCGCGCACTGAGCGCCTGGCGCGGGCGCGGGCGGAGGTTGCGCGGCTCAGTCCCGTGCAGCAGGTCGCTCGCCGCGCCGAATCGCTGCGCGAACGCGGGCGGCGGCTCGAGGCGGTGGCTTTTGCCCGGGTCGACCGCGGCGTCAATCTGCTGGCCTCGCGACGTGCCTCGGAGCGGCTCGACCGCGCGCTCGCCGCTCGCTTCGCGTCCGCCGAACGCGGCCTGGAGCATCGCCGCGAGCGCCTCATCGCGCTGAGCCCCGACTCGGTGCTGGCCCGCGGTTACAGCATCACGCAGGACGCGGACTCGGGCGCGGTCGTGACCACCGCGACCGCGGTGAAGAGCGGCGGGCGGGTTCGCATCAGCCTCGCCTCGGGCCGGCTTGGTGCGCGAGTCGACGAGGTCGAGCCGTGAGCCAGGACCTGACGTACGAGCAGGCGCTGATCAAGCTCGACGAGAAGCTGAAGCTCCTCGAGGACGGCGACCTATCGCTGGAGGACGCGCTGAAGGCGGTCGACGAGGCTCGCGTCTATTTGAAGATCTGCACCGAGCGCCTGGAAGCGGCGCGAAAGAAGATCGAGGTCCGCCCGGAAGAGTAGGTTTCCCCTCTCCCGCGTGCGGGAGAGGGCAGGGTGAGGGCTGTAAAGAAAGGATCGCAATTGAACTCCCTTCGGTGAATGCTTGGGCCCATGCGACCACCACTGCGCGTGACCCGAGCCCGCGAGCAACGCCAAATAATGAGCGACACGGAGCGCCGTCTTTGGTACAACCTTCGCGACCGCCGATTCCTCGATTACAAGGTTCGGCGCCAGGTACCGATTGGGCCGTTCATCGCCGACTTCGCATGCAAATCAGCGCGGCTGATCATCGAAACCGACGGCGACCGCCACGGATTCGACGACCAGCAGGAGCGCGATGTCAGGCGGACCCTGTGGCTTAGCCAGAACGGCTGGCGCGTGCTTCGGTTCTGGAATGGAGAACTCGCCAGCGACATGAACAACGTGCTCGAGCGGATCTTCAACGCGTTGGAGGAGCAACCCTCACCCTGACCCTCTCCCGCACAGCGGGAGAGGGGAACCTTAGGGGGACCTCACCTGACCCTCACCCTAGCCCTCTCCCGCTTGCGGGAGAGGGGGAGCTCCTCCTTCGATGCGTGCGTCCATCTGGCGGATGCGCTGGCTCAAGTTCTTGACGAACTCCAGCAGCACCTCTGGATGCTCGTGGACGATCACCTGCAGCCGGTCCTTGCGCAGCACGCGCACCGTCGTGTCCACCGTCGCCTCGGCGCTCGCCGAGCGCGGCTGTTCGTCGAAGACGGCCATCTCCCCCACCACCGTGTTCGGGCCGAGACGCGCAATGGTCACGTCGCGTCCGGCTCCATCGAGGTGGATGCGAATCTCTCCCTCGAGCACGACGTAGAGCTCGGAACCGACGTCGCCCTCGCGGAAAACCAGCTCGCCCTTCATGTAGTGACGCGTGACCATTAGCCGGTCGATGCTTGCGAGCTGCTCCAGCGTCAGGTCGCTGAACAGCGGGACCTGCTTGAGCGCGATGAGCTCTTTCATGCCCGGCCCCGGTCCCACCAGGACGGCCCTTGCGCCTTCTTGGACCCACCTGTCGGGATGCTTTTCCAGAGCCTCCAGCTCGGCCTTCGAGAGGCCACGCGTGGTTGTCGGGTCAAAAGATTCACGGTCAAGAAGCTGCGCCAGCGGTGCCGCCAGCCAGCCGGGGCCGAAGTTTAGCAGCGTCTCCAGGCCCTCGGCCTTCGCGCCAGGCTCGATCGAGCGAACGCCACGCTCGACCGTCGCGAACCCTCGCTTTCCGTGCAGAGCGCGCATGGCGGCGAGCCCGCTCTCCGCCACGAAGTCCACGTAGTCGTCCAGTGCGACGTGCAGGAAGACATGCTGGGCCGAGCCGTTTTCGCCGCGATGATGCGCGGCCGAAAGGCGCGCTCCAATCCTGGCCAGGTGCACTCCCTCCGTCATCTGGTGTTCGAGGTGGCCGCGCGCGTGCTCGAACAGCTCGGGCCGGCCGCTGCGCACCAGCGCTTCGATCGTCGCCGGCGCCGCGTCGCCGCGACCCTGGAGGAGCGGCAGCGTTTGCGCCAGCGCGGCGGCAGGCTGCGCGGCCAGCGCTTCGGCCGCCAGGCGCCGCACCTCGCGGTCGCCGCTGGCCAGTCCCTCGACAAGGGCGGCCACGAAATCCGCCTCGAGCTCGGGCGGGGACGACCAGCGCGTGGCTTCTCGGAGCGCGGCCCGTTTGACGTCGCGCTCGGGATCGCGCATGCAGGCAATGAGTGCGGCCGCCGATCCGGGGACGCCCGCCTTCATCTTGGCGAAGCTGCGCAGACCCTCGAGACGCACGCGGGGCTCGGGATCCGCCAGCGCCATCGCGACCCTCTTGTGATCGCCCACGAACGAAGCCGCCCACACCGCGGCCGCGCGGTGCTGAACATCGTTCGCGTCGACCAGGCGGTCGAGGACGGCAGGCGATCCCTCCCACGGCGGCCGCTTGCTCGTGCCCGCCACCGCCGCCGCCGCGCGAACCCAGGGATCAGGGTCGAATGCCGCGGCGCCGAGCTGGTCGGCGCTGATGACCTCGGGCGGCGCCATCTGGAACGCCAGGCGGCGCAACATCGCGTCTTCGGACGCGGTCAGCTCCGGGAGCATCGATGCGAACGCGTCAGGAGCAAGCTTGCCGAGCGCGGCGGCCGCGAAATCGCGAACCTTGTCGTCACCCTGGCGGATGAAGCCCTGCAGCTCGGCGATCTGCTCGGGCGTGGGCGCGCCGAGCGCCTGCTGGAAGTCGGACAGCGAGATGGCGTGCGTGCGCAGGCGTTCGTAGATCGCGCCGACATAGAGACCGCGCACGCGAAGCGCCGCGAGGATGAAGAAGCAGGCGACGAGCATCCCGATCACCGCGAGCACCTCGAGGCTGCCCGCCGTCATGCGCTGGGTTACGACGAGGCCGACACCGCTCAGGACCGCGCCGCCGGGCAGCACCAGGTTGTCCAGCAGGAACTTCAACTTCGGCCCGATCTGCGCAGGCAGCGCGCTGCCGAGGACGTTCTCAGCGGGATCATCGAGGCCGGTCTGCAGTCCGTTGCGGACGATGAAAAGGAACAACGATGTGATAAGCACCGGGCTGACGGCCATCAGCGTGAAGCCGACGAGCGTGAAGACCGGCAGCGCGAGGATCGAGTTCTTGACACCGAGCTTTTCGAGCGCGATCGGAGCGATCACCAGGCTCACCACAAGCTGCACCACGTAGCTCGCGAGCCACGCGTTGCCGAGGAGGATGGTCAGCGCCTGCAGGTCGCCGTGCGTGGCGTTGACGAAGATGAGTGCGACGAGGTAATCGCCGACGCGGCTCGCCACTTGGAGCACCAGCGCGAGGAGGATCAGCGCGAGGACAAGCCGGCTGCCGGTGAGGTACTGGACAGCCGCGCGGACGGCCGTCCCGAATCCGTGGCGGCTCCGCGCGACGTGCTCGTCGGCGAAGAACTGCTCGGCGTCGTCGTCGAAGGCCGGCCGGTAGAGGCGCTTCTCGAGCCATGAGGTCACGTAGATCGAGACCGCCGAACCGATGGCCCAAACGAAGATGAGAGGCTCGGTGGCGAAGATCGCGATGGCGGTGGTCGTGACTCCGGACAGGATGTAGCCGATGCTCGATCCCGCAGCGATCACCGGAAAGATGCGCTTGCCCTCGAGCAGGTTGAAGTGCTGCGTGACGAACAACCAGAACTGCAGCATCACGAGCTCGAAGGCGACGGAATAGATGACGTAAGCCGTGAAGGCGACGGCGGGCGATTCGTCGACCTCGTACGCGATGAACACGCCAATCGCGGCGACCACGTTGAGGGCGAGGATCACGCGGAAAGCGCGGGTGACCCCGATGCGGCGCGTTAGCGCGCCCTGCAGCGCGACCATCGGCCAGACGGCGAGGGCCAGGATGATGAAGAACAGCGGGTACGCCTGAGGGCCGGACTTGGTGAGGAAGATGGCCTGGACGCCGTTGAAGGCGGTGTACATCGCCCAGCCGAGGACCATCGCGAAGCCGGCGACCTGCAGCGTGCGGTCGAGCTCCGACCGGCGCACGTGCAGGAACTTCGCCAGGAACGGCAGAACCGCGCTCACGAATCGGGATTATCCAGTGCAGAGTGGAGCCAGAGGCCGGATTTATTCCGGCCGTAACCCAAGCGTGCCACCTTCCAGGCGCCTCCCAGGCGTGGCCGAGGAGAGGAGGGGGTTCCGCGGGGGAGGACACCTGTCCTCACCCGCGCCTTTAGGTTTGTTGGACGCTTGCGATCTTCTCCAGGGTGGCTATCCGCTCCTCGATTGGCGGATGTGTTTCGAAGAGGCGGCTGAAGAAGCTGCCGTGATGCTCCTCCGGGTTGTCGATGCACATCGCCGCGACCGCGTGGTTGAACTTCTCGGGCGGCTTGTCGTTGGCGGCGATCTTCTTCAGCGCGTTGATCAGGCCGACGGGGTTGCGTGTCAGCTCCACCCCGCTCACGTCCGCCAGCGATTCGCGGTCGCGTGACAGCGCCAGCTGCATCAGTGGACCGACCAGGAAAGCGATGAGGGTGAAGATGATCCCGATGGCGAAGATGATCAGCATCGCCTGACCAGAGTTGCGGCCGCGGAAGTTCATGCGCAGCGCGCCCCGCCAGAAGATGCTGGAGATGATCGCCGCGAGTCCGATCATCGTCGTGACGACGAGCAGCAATCTCACATCGTAGTTCTTGATGTGGCTCATCTCGTGCGAGAGCACGCCTTCGAGCTCCTCGCGGTTCATCATCTGCAGCAGCCCGGTGGTCACCGAGACGGCCGCGTGCTGCGGGTCACGCCCGGTAGCGAAGGCGTTCGGGCTGGGGTCGTCGATGACATAGACCTTCGGCAGCGGCAGGCCGTCTCCGATCGCCAGCGTCTGCACGATGTTGTACAGCTGCTGGTACTGCCCGGGATCGGCCTCGTGCGCGCCCATCGCGCTCAGGACGGTCGGGGCGCCGAGGTAGTACGCGTACAGGGCGGCGCCGACGCCCAGGAGGCCCAGAACGACCGTGCCGACGATCGCGCCGCCGGTGCTCGCGCTGCCGATCTCGCCGATGACGAAACCCGCCAGCAGCCACACCGCCAGGAAGCAGACCACGACGATGACGCTCTTGCGCTTGTTGCTGGTGATCTGGTGATACATCGGCGCAGCAGAACTCTACGGGCTGGAACGCCGCCCCTGGCCGACGGTCTGGCGCATCGCCGAGGCCGCCCAGCGGCCCCAGATCTGCGCCCAGACGAGTCCGTTCGCGAACGCCGAGATCTCGTCGGCGTGGTGCTTCGAGTGGTACGCCCACATCGCGCGGTGCCGCTCGTACAGCATCTTGCTCTCGGCTTGTCTGGTCGCAGCTCCCTTGTGGTGGATGGCGCTGGCGCTCGGCAGGTAGAAGACCTTCCAGCCGCCCAGCTTGAGCCTGTAGCAGAGGTCCAGGTCTTCGCCGAACATGAAGTAGCGGGGGTCGAAGAAGCCGACCCGGTCCAGGGCCGCCATGCGGACCATCATGCAGGCGGCGCTGCCGGCATCCATCTCGTGGACCTCGGTCTCCGACATGTGGCCCATGTTGTGGCGCCCAAACACGCGGCTGCGCGGAAAGAGCCGGCTGAGCCCGACCGTGCGGTAGAAAAGCGTGCTCGGCACGGGGAAGGAGCGGCGCGCGTCAGGGTCGATGCGGCCATCCGGAAACAGCAGGCGGGGTCCCACCACGGCCGCGTCGGGTCGCGTGATCAGGAAGTCGGCCATCCGGCCGACGGCCAGGGGGTTGACCGTGACGTCGGGATTCAGCAGGAGCACGAATCGTCCCTGGCACCGTTCGAGGCCCACGTTATTGGCGCGACCGAAGCCGAGGTTGCGCTGCTGCGCCAGCACGATGGCCTTCGGAAATTCGCTCGCGACGGCCGCCGCCGACCCGTCGGTAGATGCGTTGTCGACCACCACGGCTTCGACCGGCACGTCAGCGTGCCCGAAGAAAGCCTCGAGGCACTTGAGCAGCAGCGGCTTCACGTTGAAGCTGACGATCAGGGCCGACACGATCGGCTTCTCGGCGGGCATGGTGCTCGTGATTATCCAACGCTTAACCGCGCCAGTCGTTTTGGCGGCGGTCGATAGAATCCGTGGGATCGTGCTGAGCGTCGGGCGTCTCGATCTGCGCGAGCGCCTGGCCCAGGTCCGGCGCAGCCGGTTGGTCCGCCAGAACCTGATCCTGTTCGTCGGCGGCCTCGTCGCGGGAATCGGCGGCTTCGTCTACCACGCCATCGCGGGCCGCGTGCTCGGACCGGCGACGTACGGCCAGGTCGCGTTCCTCATAGCCCTCTATGCCGTGGGCACCGCGCCGGCACTGATCCTCGTCGTCGTGCTCGCGCGCTATACCGCGACGCTGGCTGCACGCGGCGCCGAGGGCATCAGCTCGCTGCTCACTCGCACGATCCGGCTGATCGCGATCCCCAGCCTGGTCGCGATCCTGTTCACGACCCTGCTCGCGCGGCCGGTTGCAAGCTTCGAGCACCTCGGTTCGACGATCCCGGTGCTCATCCTCGGCTTCTCGATCGCGCTCATCTGGCAGGTGTCGATCCCGCGCGGCATCCTGCAGGGCCTGCAGAGGTTCACCGCGCTTTCGCTGAACCTCTCCCTTGAGCTGGTCGTGCGGACAGCTACTGTGGTGGCACTTCTCGCCGCCAACTACGCGGTCTCAGGCGCGATGGCCGCGGTGCTGCTGGGCCTGGTGTTCGCGTTCGCCCTCGGATTGATCGCGCTGCGCGACCATCTCGGGCGCAGCAAGACGCGCGTGCATCTGCGCGTCATGGCCGGCTTCTCGCTCGCGGCCGCCGCAGGAATCATCGGCGTGCAGATCCTCTACAACCAGGACGTCATCCTCGCCGAGCATTACCTGAGCAGCCACGCCGGCGGCATCTACGGCGGGCTCAACAAGATCGGCACGATCCTCTTCTTCCTCACGCTGAGCGTGAGCCAGGTGCTGTTCCCGCGCGTGGTCGAGGCGGTGGCCAAGGAGGAGCACCCGGGCCGCATCCTGCTTTACTCGGCCGGGCTCCTGACGCTGCTCGGCGCCGGCGCCCTGCTCGTGTTCGGCGTGCTGCCAGGCCTGGTGGTGGGCGTCCTGTTCGGACCGTCCTTCAGCGACGCAGTGCCGTACGTGTTCGCGGTGGGCGTGATCGGGCTCGCGCTGTCTCTCAACAACCTCCTCGTGCAGTTCTTCATGGCCGTGCACGACCTTGTCTTCCTCCCCATCCTCGGCCTCGGCGTGGTCGCCGAAGGGGTTGCGATCTTTCTGTTCCACGCCAACGTCGGCCAGGTGGTCGGGGACGTTCTGGTCACTCTGCTGGCGCTGCTGGTGCTGCTTGCCGTCCGCTGCTACCTGCTGCTGCCTACGCTGCGGGCGTCGAGCCTCGGCGAGGCTGAACCTAAGCCAGCCCTCGGCTAGACCGCCGTCCGGTATCCTGTTGCGTCGTGCGGATAGTCGTCAAGGATCCCGAGGAGTTCGAGCAGGCGCTCCGCGAGTTCCGGCGCAAGGTGCAGGAGCAAGGGCTCGTGCGCGAGATGCGCCGGCGATCGCACTACGTGCCGCCCGCCGAGGCTCGCAAGATCAAGAGCCTCCGCGCCCGCCGCCGCCGCACCCGCTAGAGCGGTCCGGGCGCGCAGCATTCCCAGCTTTTGTATACAAACGCGGCCTAAATCGAGCTGAATTCCCTGCGTTTGTATACAAAAGCTAAAGTCCCGCCACCCTCGCGGGCGACGGGACTTTATAGGTGCTCGGCAACGACCTACTCTCCCATCGGGTTACCCCGACAGTACCATCGGCGCTGGAGGGCTTAACTTCCGTGTTCGGAAAGGGAACGGGTGTCTCCCCTCCGCCATAGTCACCGAACGCGCGAAATTATACCGGCTACCCGGACGCGGCCTTCGACTCCAGCCTGTGGAGCATCCCGTAGAAGCCGATCGCGTCGATGGCCTTCTTGAGCAGGTCGATCATGTTGCCCTTTCCGCCTGACCGCACCCACTCCATGCTCGCCTCGAACGCGGCGCCCACGAGCGCCATCGAGATCACGCGCACCTCGAGGGCAGACGCAGGACGGCCCGTACGCGCGGCGATGATCGATCCGATCAGGTCGCGGGCCTTCTCCAGCTCTTCCCACGCATGCGCGCGCAGTTCGGGCACCTCGAGCGACAGCTTGGCGCGCTCGTAGATGGCATCGTGATCTGCCTCGAACAAACCGCCGAGCGTCCCGATCAGCCTCTCGATCGACTTCGCAAGCGGCTCGTCGTGCTTGCCCGTCGCGAGTGCGGCGAAGATCTGGGGGTCGTACTCGTCATAGATGACGACGTCCTCCTTGGATGGAAAGTAATTGAAGAACGTGCTTTCCGAGATGTCGGCCGCGGCAGCGATCTGCTCGACGGTCGTCTCCTCGTAGCCCTGGCGCTTGAAGAGACGGAGTGCCGCCCGCTGGATCGCCGCCTTGGTTTTCTGTTTCTTTCGCTCGCGTAAGCCGGCCACCGTCATGAAGCTACTCCGGCGAGACGCAGGTCGCCAGCATCGGCCCCGGCGGCGAGGGCCGGCATGAAGGTCGCCATCAACACCGAGCCGACGAGCATCATGCCCGCGGTCACAAGGAGGACTTCGGACATTCCGTTGACGTACGCCTCCCGTGCCGCGCGCAGAACCTGTGCCGCGATCGGGCCCGGCAGGTGGTGCGCCACCGCCGCGGCGACGGCAACGCCCGACTCGGCAGCGCTCTGCACGGAAGCGGGCAGTGCAGCGAGCCGGTGGTGCACGTCCGACTGGTAGGCGCTGTTCAGGATGCTGCCCATGATCGCGACGCCCAGCGATGCGCCAACGTTCTGCAGAGTCCGCGTCAGCGCGCTGCCGCCACCGGTCTCGCCTTCGGGCAGTGCACCGAGGATCGCATCGAGGGCCGGGATCATCGCCATCGCGATGCTCGCGCCCATGATCGCGAGGGCGACGGCCACCAAGCCGTAGCCGCCATCGACCGTGACACGGGACAGCAGCAGCATCGAAATCGCGCCGCCGAGCAGGCCGGCGCTCGACATCACCTTGGTGCCGAGACGCTTGTTCAGCCAGTCGCTGCCTATCGCGGCGGCCATCATGGCGATGACTAGCGGCAGCAGACGCAGGCCGGTCGCCTGCGCGTCGTTGCCCTGGACGACCTGCAGGAACGGCGAGATGAGGAACATCACGCCGGTCATCCCGAAACCGACGACGATGAAGGCGACGGTCGCCCACGAGAACCGCGCGCTGCGGAAAAGGTTCAGGTCCACCAGCGGAAACGCGACGCGCAGCTCCCACACGACGAACGCCGCGAGCAGCAGCGCCCCGCCGATGAGCGGCGCGTAGACCTGCACGTCGCCCCACCCGCGCACCGGCTCCTCGATGATCGAGTACACCACCGCGGTCACGCCGACCACCTCGAACACCGCGCCGAGCCAGTCGAGGCGCCGCGGGTTCGGGTCCTTGCTCTCCGGCACGAAGAACCACGTGCCGATGAGCGCGAGGACCACGACCGGGCCGTTGATCAGGAAGATGGATCCCCAGTCGTAGTGGGTCAGCAGGAACCCTGCGACGAGCGGACCCAACGGCAGGCCGAGAAACGCGCCGGCGCCCGCAAAGCCGAGCGCCCTCTGCCGCTCGTCCGGGGCGAACATGACCGGCAGCATTGCCTGCATCAGCGGGAGGATCACCGCCCCGCTCACGCCCATGACGGCGCGCATCGCGATGAGCCCGTTGGCGGTCGTGACCTGGCTCGCGGCCACCGATGAAATTCCGAACGCGACAAGCGCGAACAGCAGCAGCCGGCGGCGGCCGAACCGATCGCCCAGCACCCCGGCCGGCAGCATGAACCCGGCCAAGGACAGCGTGTAGGCTGCTGACATCCACTGCAGCTGGTCGGTGGTGGCACCGAGCTTGGCCGACAGAGTCGGCAGCGCGGTGACAAGCACCGTGATGTCCAGGCCGAGCACAAGGCCGCTCACAGAGAGTGCCGCAAGCCCGAGCCAGCGGCCGTCCATTCGTTCCGTCCGAGCCTCCGTGTTGACGATGCCCATGACCTGCAGCACCTCCTTATTCGAGTGATCTAGTCGCAGTATAAATGGGGTAGCTCTAAAAATCTAGTCTCTCCATCCTCGGGGCCACAGCGCTTGATCGAACGGTGGTACAAATGGGGCTCGTAGAGAGGCAGACCGGGGATTCACGGAGGTAGTTGCCCTATGGCTGAAACCAAGACAGCGGTGGCCAATGTGCCGATCTGGCTCGACCTGTCGAGCGGCGATCCGGCCGGGTCACGAGAGTTCTACGGCAAGCTGTTCGGCTGGCACGTTGAGGTCAACCCCGACCCGCAGTACGGCGGCTACGCTCTCGGCAAGCTCGGCGGCAAGGACGTCGCCGGCATCGGGCCGAAGCAGTCGCCTGAAGGCCCGTCCGCCTGGCTGGTCTATGTCGGGACCAAGAACGCGGACGACACGGTCAAGAAGACCAAGGCGGCCGGCGGTCGGGTGATCGTCGAGCCGATGCAGGTCGGCCCGCAGGGCAGGATGGTCGTCATCCAGGACCCGGCGGGAGCTTTCATCGGCGCATGGGAGCCGGGCGAGATGAAGGGCGCGCAGGTCATGAACGTCCCGAACTCGTTCAGCTGGTCGGAGCTCAACGCGCGCGGCATCGACAAGTCGATCGACTTCTACAACAAGGTCTTCGGTTGGTCGCCCAAGAAGAGCGAGATGGGCGGGCAGGGCGATATGCCCGAGTACATCGAGTTCCAGGTCAACGGAGACAGCATCGCCGGCGGTATGGAGATGAACTCCATGGTCCCCGCCGAGGTACCTAGCTACTGGATGCCGTACTTCGAGGTCGCGGACGTCGACAAGGCGTTCAAGAAGGCGACAGACCTGGGTGCGCGCGAGATGGTCGCGCCGCAGGACTTTCCTGGCGGGCGCTTCGCCATCGCGACGGACCCGCAGGGCGCAACGTTTGGCCTGCTGAAGACCAACCCGCGCCGATAAGCGATTTCCACGGAACGGGCCGGCATCGCGCCGGCCCGTTTTCTATTTCGAGGGCTGCGGCGGCGAAGGCTGCGCCGAGGGCGACTGCTGTGGCGAAGGCGACTCGCTCGGGCTCGACGACGGTGACGGCGACGCTCGCTGCACCGGCGCCGGCGGCGCCTCGCTCAACGGTGGCGTGATGGCGACAGTGGCCAGGGACGTCATCAGCCACAACACAAGACCGATCGCCGCGACCGCGGCAGGCACCGCCAGCAACGAGTTGCCGTAGGCGGGCCACGCGCCGGTGCTCTGCGCCGAGCGGCGGTAGGCACGGCGCAGCGGCGTTAGGTGGATGCCCTCGGCCGCCGCGCTTGCCCAGGGGGCGTTTGCGTAGACGCTCGCCTGGAACATCAACAGGAACGACAACGCCGCGGTTGAAAGCGACGGCGCGCGAAGCAGCATCGCGATCGCGGCCGCGAAACCCGCCGCCGCCAGCATCAGCTCGACCTGCGCGGACTTGACGACCTGGAGCGCTGTGGCCTCCCCCTCCTTCTGCTTCGGCGTGCGCAAGAACGCGGTCTTGAACCGCATCAGCCCGCGGACGCACGCGATTGTCACCACCCAGCTCAGCGCAAACCACACCTGCAGGCCGGCGATCGCGTCGCGCCACGTGCAGCGCGTCTTGAGCTTCATCGCCCACACGGCGCGCAGAAGGCCTCCCGCGAGAAATGCGATCGGCAGTCCGAGGATCGCGCCGGTCATCGTCCTGATCGGCAGCTGGTGATGGAACGCGGTTGCGGTCGCGGTCGCGAGCAGGAGCAGCGTGAAGGCGGTCATCAGCGGGTCGCCGAACCACTGCACGCTTCCGAGCAGGTAGTGGATCTTCTGGCCGAGCGTGAGCTTGCCCCCGTGTCCGGGCAGAAGCAATCGCTTCCAGTGCAGGCGGAGGATCTGCATGCCTCCGAGCGACCAGCGAAACCGCTGCTTCTTCAAGCCGTCGAATGTCAGTGGCATCAGGCCGGCGCCGAAGGTGCGCGGCTCGTAAACGCCGCTGTAGCCTCGCGCCAGCATGCGCAGGCTTGCCTCGGCATCCTCGGTGACGACGTCGGAGTTCCAGCCGCCTATCTCTCGCAGCACGCTAAGCCGGATGAGGCCCATCGTGCCGGCGAAGATGATCGCGTTGCGGTGCCGGCGGCAGGGCATCGTGATCTCGAAGAAGTACTGGTAGCTGTAATACAGCCCGCGCAGGTACTGGTCGTCGGCCCAGTCGCGATAGTTCTGCGGCGTCTGCACGAAAGCCACGCGCGGATCCGAGAAGTGGTCGACCACGGCGCGCAGCCAGTCAGGATTGACGACGTAGTCGGAGTCGACCACTCCGACCACCTCGACGTTGGCCGGCAGGCGGCGGTTGGCTTCGTTCAGCGCCCCCGCCTTGTAGCCCGGCCAGTTCTCGAGATGCATGAACTGGAAGCGGGAGCCGAGCTGATTGCACAGTGACTCCAGCGCGCGCCAGTTGGCCTCCTCGGGCGTGTTGTTGTCTACGACCTGCACGATGAGGTCCGGATAGTCCAGCTTCGCCAGTGCGTTGAGCGTCTCGGTGATGACCTCGATCGGCTCGTTGTATGCCGGAACCTGGATCGCCACCTTCGGCAAGTAGCCAGGGTCTCCCTGGTGCTGCGGCTCCCGGCGCCGCGCCAGCACATCGACGATCTCGAACAGATAGGACGCGGAAAGCGTCAGCGCCGCTGCCTCCAGCAGCAGGAGGACGGTCGAGCTGACGAGGTACACGGGTCCGCGCACGTTGTCGTACGTGAGCTGAGCCGCGTACGCCAGGTACGCGAGCGCCGCCAGGCTCGCGGTCGCGAACAGCGCGGCCCCGACCCAGCTCCATCGCGGCTGCCACACGCGCGTGAGCACGACCGCCGTGAAGGCGATCAGGGCCAGCCGATTGTCGAGCCCGGCATCGCCGCTGAGCACTGACGCGACTGAAGACGTGGCACCGATCAGCGCCAGCTCGAACGGCACGGACACCGGCCAACGCGCAGAGATGAGCCTCGGCGCGAGCGAGCCAACCGTCGTCCCGGTGGCAAGAACCCCGAAGAACAGCGCGGAATGCAGGAGCAAGAGGGTCCTCCTCACCAAGCGTGCCCGCTTCGCACGCGCGATTGATCTGGCCGGCGGCCTGTGCTGAGAAAACGCGGACAGGGCGTTATGTCCCCGTGGTCAAATGGAGATCTAGGCCGATGAGCCTCCTCCTGACGCGCGGGCTCGCGGTCGCGGTCGCGACCCTGTCGCTGGCCGTGATGAGCTCGTGCGGCGCCAATGTGACCCCGGCCGGACTTGCGCCCACGCTGGGTTTCCAGCTCGTGGACGGAGGCCGCGTGGCCATGCAGTCAGGCCAGCCTGTACCGGACTTCGGCTATCAGCCACGACCACGCATGGATCTGAACCAAGGCTGGCGATTCCAGCGCGCAAGCCTCGACGCGGACCTGACGTTCACTCCGCGCACCCAGTCCTTGAGAGCCATCGATCGCGAGGCTGCAGGCCGGCAGCTGCCCGGCTTCGACGACGGTCAGTGGCAGCCGATCGAGGTTCCGGGCAGTGTGGACCCGCCACCGGACGGACGGCCGACTGACGGCTGGTATCGCGTGCATTTCACGCTGCCCGACAGCTTCGCCGGCGCTGCGGTGACGCTGAAGTTCGGCAGCGTCAACTACCTCGCCGACGTGTGGCTGAACGGCACGTATCTCGGCTATCACGAAGGCGGCTACACACCATTCGCGTTCGATTCCAGCAAGGCGCTCGTCGACGGTCAGGACAACGTGCTCGCGGTGCGCGTCTACGATCCGCCGAAGGGCACGCGCCTCGACGTGGTGCCCTGGTACTACTCCGACTGGTGGGAGTACGAGGGCATCACCGCGCCGGTGTGGCTCGAGGCGTCGAACCTGCTGCACGTCGTGCGCGCCGACGTCATCCCGCACCTCGACGCAGCCGATATCAGCGTGGTCGTTGAGAACTCGAGCAACCTCGACATGAGTGGCGTGGCGGTGAACGTCGAGGTGCTCCCGGCTGAAGTCACCGACTCGAACCTGCTCAACCTGGACCCCCTGAGCCTGGTGCGCACCGACGCGCCCACCATTGCCGCGATGAGCATCGGCGACATCACCTCGAGCGCGCACAACACGTTCGTGCGTGATGGCAGCTTCGTCTTCGCCGGCGCCGACAGGTGGAACGTCAAGCGGCCCGCGCTGTACGTGCTGGGTGTATACGTCTCGGTCGACGGCGTCGTGGTCGACAGCTTCTACGACACGTTCGGATTGCGGCGCATCCAGGTCGACCCGACAGCCCCTCGGCTCCTGCTGAATGGCGACCCGATCGCCTTCACGGGAGCGGCGGTGCACAACGAGCAGGTCATGCCTCCGGCGAACGGAGCGCCCAGAGGCGGCACGCCGCTAACGGCGCCTGACCAGCTGCGCATCGTTCAGCAGGCGCAGGCGGTCAACGTCGACCTGCTGCGCACCAACCACGTGCCCGCCAACCCATTCCTGCTCATGCTCGCCGACCGACTGGGTCTGGCGGTCTGGGAGGAGATACCGCTCAACCACTTCACCCCGGAGACGTTCTCGCTCGTGATGCAGCGCGGTCTTCCTCAGCAAATGCTGGCCGAGATGGCGCTGCGGGACTTCAACCGGCCTTCGGTCCTGTTTCACGGCTTCGCCAACGAGTCGACAGGCGTTGACGAACGGACGAGCGCCATGACGAAGCTGCGCGACCTCGACCGGCGCATCGACGGCACGCGCCTCACGGGCCAGGCGATGTACGGATCCGATCCGACCGACCCGACCAGCGCGCCGCTGGACGTCGCCGGCTACACCTTTT
>Ga0209058_1001941_pt1 | contig 17264 bp, 14 predicted proteins | sample GraSoiAngelo_147_FD_185904 | JGI IMG/M metagenome (GOLD analysis project Ga0209058, IMG submission 185904) | Grasslands soil microbial communities from the Angelo Coastal Reserve, California, USA - 14_1009_05_40cm (SPAdes) (version 2) | ecosystem: Environmental > Terrestrial > Soil > Grasslands ... | reverse complement strand
CTCGATGCTGCGTCGCCAGCCCAGGTGGCGCAGCCCGGGACGCGGGATGAGACTCAGAAGCATGGGGGCGACCAGGAGGACACCCATCGCGTCGCCCGCCCACCACACAGCCCACGTCGAGGCGAAGCTGGACATCGGCACCGCCCCGGACAGCGTCAGCACAGAGCTGCCAATGGTGGCGCTGATCGTCATCCCGATCAGGGCTCCCAACACCACGATCGCGATCGCGTCGCTCATACGATCCAGCTGCCGCCGGAAGCCCGCGCGCCGGAGCATCTCGGCCGACACCAGCGGCGCGAGCGTGTTGCCGCACGCGATGACGGCAGCTCCGAGGGGCGAAGGCCCGAGCGGGAGGTTGACCGCAAACGCGCCGAGGACGATGGCCGGCCACATCCGAGGGCCGAGTATGAGGAAGGTGACCAGGGCGATTCCGGTCGGCGGCCAGAGCGGCGTGACCTGTCCATGGACCAGCGCCAGGTTCAAGCTGAGGCGAGCGGCCGCCCAGTAGACGAGGGCGACGGCCACGAGAGCCAGGAGGTACCGAACGGGTTGGATCCCGCCTGATCGTCGGGCTAGTTCCGCGGACACCGCCTTCATTTGCGCAGTGACCCGGCAGCCTTGCGGCCCTGGCGTGGCTCCCGGTCTGGTTCCCTTGGCTGCACTCGGCTTTTTTGGCGGCGACAAGCCCCCAGAATTTCCGATCCCTTTGTCTGCCAAGTGGCGCGCCTATCCGAAAACGGCATGATTGTTGGCGCCGTCAACCTGTCGATGGATCGCTTGGTACTTCGTAGCTTCAGGAGAGAACACCATGCCGAACCAGTCATCCGCAACGGGACTTCTGCTCCCGTCCCGAGAGGCCTTGCTGTGGGCCGACGGCGACCTGCACTTCGTCGTCGAGGCGGCGCAGCACGCGGAACGGGACGGCTACGACTCGGTCTGGGTCGGCGACTCTCTGCTCGCGCGTCCACGCGGCGAACCACTGACTCTTTTGGCCGGCATCGCCGGGGCGACGGCTCGGGTCACGCTTGGTACGGCGGTCCTACTACCCCTGCTGCGGCATCCCCTCTCCCTGGCGCATGGCCTCGCCACCCTCGACCGCATCGCGAAAGGCCGCCTCGTGGTGGGAGTCGGTCCCGGGGCCGAGCTTCCTGGCACACACGCGGAGCTGGCGGCGCTGGGCGTTCCAAGCGACCGCCGGGTCGGCGCCATGCTGAGCGCCATCGAACGATGCAAGCGGTTGTGGGGGAACGAGGAGCCCGGCATCCAGCTGCAACCTCGACCATTCCGACCAGGTGGCCCTCCGATCTGGCTGGGCGGCAGCGGTCCCCGGATGCTGCGCCTGACCGGCCGAAGTTTCGACGGCTGGCTCCCGTTCAGCCCGACGCCCGCCGACTACGCGTCTGGCCTTAGAGCGGTACGGGAGGCGGCTGAAGGAGCGGGCCGAGATCCAGACAGCGTCGCGACGGGCGCTTACCTGACCGTGGCCATCGCCGACACCCCACGGGAGGCCGCCGACCAGCTGGAGATCTACATGCAGGCTTACTACGGTGTGCCCGCCGCCGTGATGAGCAAAGCCCAGGCATGCCACGCAGGCACAGTCGACTCAGCCTCGGAATGGTTCGCCGCATACAGATCGGCCGGCGCACGCCACCTCGTGGTTCGACTGGCTCGTCCAGGCCTCACCGACTACAGCGACACCGCGCGTGCAATCCTCGTGGCGGCGCGAGGCAAGGTTACGTCTCGATAGGCTCGGGTCGTCCGCACCAAGGCCGCCGCGTGTCTAGATCGCGTCTCGTCTTTGAAAGGTGAGCAGTGCGGCAGGCGCCTCGAAATCAACGTTTGGCGGATCGTGTTCCGAGCAGTCCGGACGGTCCGAACGCCGCGAGGTAGACATGACCGGCGATCAGCGCCGTGACGGCAAAGCTCGCAAGCACGTGCAGATCGCGTGCGCGCTGCACGACCTCGCCGGCGAATAACCACCACCAGTACATCGGCACACCGCTGACGACAAGGAGCACGAGGGCGCTCGCGACCAGCGCTGCCAGCAGCTTCTGTCCCGCGTTGAAGCGCCGCGGCTCAGCTGCCGGCTCGTGGTAGGTCGACAGGAACACGTCCCACGGCCGGCGAAACCAGTCCCAATCGGCCCGGTCCCAGAAACTCAGATCGCGCTCGAGGCGGCGCAGCTCGCCCCGGCGAAGCGCCGGCAACACCAGCACCACCGCGACGAGGACGATCGCGGCGACCAGGTGGGACGTCCGCACCCAGAACCGCTGGCCGACGATCTGGCTCAACGACGGGACGTACATCACGACACCCGTGACGAGCAGCACCAGCACGGCCGCCGCGACCGACCAGTGCAGCGCTTTCTCAGTCGCGGATGCGGGCGTCCGCGTCATAGCCCCGAGCCTCCCAGTAGCCAACGCCGGCGGACTCCACGACGGTGATCCGGCGCAGCCACTTGACACCTTTGTAGCCGTAGTAGAAAGGCACGACCAGCCGCGCGGGCGCTCCGCGCTCCGAGCTGAGCGGCGTGTCCCGGATGCCGAGGGCGACGATCACGCCGGGTTTGCGCGCGACCTCCAGGTCGAGGTAGTCCACGTACGCGCCGTCCCCCGACTCGAGGCGCAGGGCGCGCCCGGCCGGCCGCACCGCGGCGAGGTCGACGAGGGCGGCGAGCGAGACCCCGCGCCAGCGCACGCTCGAAACGGACCACCCGCTGACGCAGTGGAAGTCGGCGGTCACGGTCTGCAGGCCGATCGATGTGAGCTCGTCCAGGCTCAGCGAGAGCGGCTTGTCGACGAGGCCGTCGACGGCCAGCCGCCAACCCGCGCGGTCCCAGGATGGGATCGACCCCGTGACGCTGTAGAAATGAAAACCGTCGCTGGGGCTCAGCTCGCCGAGCGGCCCCTCGAGCCAGGAGCGAAGCGCGCCCGGGAGGCGTCCGCCGAGCGCGATGAGCGCGACCCCGCCGGCGAGGCCGGCGAGGAACAGCCGGCGTCCTACCGGTTGGCTCAAGCCTCCAGGCGGCGCCGGCGGATATAGCGTCCGGCCGGCTTCTCGCCCACCCACCGCCCTGCCGACACCAGCACCTCGCCGCCCGCGACGACCGTCTCGATCCGCCCCCGGATCTCCATGCCTGCGAAGGGCGTGTAGTCGGTCGCCATGTGCAGGCCATCGAGCCGGTGGCGCGCCCGCGGGTCGACCACGATCAGGTCCGCGTCCATGCCAGGCAACAATGAGCCTTTGCCCGGCATCCCAAACAGTCTCGCCGGCTCCGAAGAGCACAGCCGGACGACATCGGGCATCGAGAGGCGCCCGCTCAACGCGGCCGAGATGAGCAGGGGCATCCGGGTCTCCACGCCGGGCAGCCCCGGGGGTATGCGCGTCGAGTCGGACGCGTAGACCTTCTTCTGCTCGCTGTCGAAGCAGCAGTGGTCGGAGTGCACACCGGTGAGCGACGTGCCCAGCGTCCGCCAGAGGCCGCGCGCGGCAGTGGCGGACCGCATCGGGGGGCTGCACACGAAGCGCTCACCGTGCGGGGTCGAATAGACCGACTCGTCGAGGAAGAGATAGTGCGGACACGTCTCGCCGTAGGCGCGGACACCGTCGGCGCGCGCCCTCGCGATCTCCTCCGCCACCTCGGGCAGCGTGACGTGGACGAGGTAGACGGCGGCGCCCGTCTCAGCGGCGAGGCGCAGGACGCTGCGCGCGGCGTCCAGCTCGGCGATGCCGGGCCTGGCCTGCGGGTGGTGACGAGCGTCCGCGATGCCGCGCTCTCGCAGCTCCCCCACCGCCCGCTCGACGATCGCCTCGGTCTCGGCGTGCACCATCACCAGCGAGCGCGCTTTTGCGGCCTCGCGCATGACGGCCATCACGTCCCCGAGCTCGAGCATCATGATCCCGCGGTAAGCGGTGAACACCTTCACCGTGGGCGCGCCGAGCTTTGCCGCGCGCTCGATACCGGCCAGCGCGTCGGCGTCTGCGTGCTGGGCGATCGCGGCATGGAAGCCGAAGTCGATCACTGCCTGGCCGCTCGCCTGCGAGATCCGGCGCTCGACAGCCTCCGCGGGGTCCTCACCGGGCTCGGGAAATGCAAACTCAAGCAGCGAGGTCGTGCCGCCGAAGGCGGCGGCCCGCGTGGCCGAGCCGAAGTCGTCGCGCGTCGTGAACTCGCCGAACTGGATGCCGATGTGCGTGTGCACGTCGACGCCACCCGGCAGCACAAGCAAGTCCGAGGCGTCGATCACCCTGGCCTTGAACCCGGCCGACTCGCGCGGGTCTAGCAGTCCGGCGACCCTGCTTCCGCGGATCAGCACGTCCGCGCGCAGCCGGCCCGACTCGAGCACGACGGTCCCGCCGCGGACCAGCGTGTCCATCAGCCGGCTTTGTAGGCGAGGACGAAGCCGCAGGCGAGCGAGAGCCACAGCAGCGGCGTCGGCTTCGCCGTCGACGCGGGGTGCAGGTCCGTCCAGCGCCCGACCGAGTAGGCGACTACGCCGACGCCCAGCATCAGCTCGACGACGCCGAAAGGCAAGAGGCGGGCGACCGCAAACGTGACCGCGAACGCGACCGTGGCCAGCAGTCCCGCGAGCACGGCGACCGGCCGGGGCACCTCCTCGAGCAGCGTCGCGGCCGTGCCCGCGACCGCGGCCGGCACGAGCACGAGCAGGAAGCCGAGGTGGACCACGGACGCCGGGATGAGCGCAGCGCCGGCGCCGATCGCGATCACCTCGTAGACGTGCGCGCGCGGCGAACGGATCCGCCGGGCCGCCCGCGACAGTCCGTAACCCGCCACGCCGACCGCGGCCGTCCCGATCCACGCGCCCTGGGACACGAGCAGCTGCTGCAGGATGTCGGTCCGGTCGGTCATCGGAATCGCGGTGCCGAGCGCGGTGCCGGCCTGGGGGACCGCAAAGAGGAGCGCGGCGAGCATCGCACCGACGCCGATCCCGAAGGTGACCACGTGGTCGCGCACGCGGGGCCGGTCGCCGAAGAGCCATGAGAACAAAAGCCACGACCCGGCTCCCAGGTAGACCATCAGGCCGCCGCCAGCTCGCTGACCGTCCGCTCCATGCTGATCGGGTCGGGGAACAGGATCGGCAGCTGCAGCCCCGCGTCGCGGTAGGTGGCGAGGCGCTTCCTGCACTCGTCGACCGGACCCACCAGCGCGTGCTGGGACACGAGTGAGTCCGGCAGGTCGGCGAACGTCGCCTCCAGCCCGCCGGCGCTTGCCTTCTCCCGAAGCCTGGTGAGGAACTCTGCGTCGAGGCCGGTCTCCGCGGCCAGGTTGGGAAAGTAGACGAGATAGGTCGCGAGGATGGGCCGCACACGCGCCGCCGCCTCGGCGACGTCGTCGGCGAGGGCGACGACCAGGCACTGGGCCAGCTCGCCTCTGTACTTGCCGCCGGCCGCGGCGTCGAGGCGGGCGATCGAGCGTCGCGTGTAGGACGCCGGCATGAACGCGTTGAGGACGACGCCGTCGGCGACCTGCCCCGCGCAGTCCAGCGCGCGCGGGCCCGTCACGCAGAGGTAGATCGGCACCGGCTGGGCCGGCCGGACCTCGGGCATCAGCCGGGACAGCCTGTGGTGGCGTCCCTCCAGGGTGACCGGCACGGGCTCGTGCCAGGTGGCGCGGATCGAAGCCACGTACTCGCGCAGCCGGCTGACGGGAAACTCGAACTCAAAGCCCTGCTGGGCGAGGGGGTCCGGAGAACCTGGCCCGATCCCGAGCACCACACGGCCCGGCGCCGCCTCGGCGAGCGCCGCCCACGTTATCGCCGTGAGCACCGCGCCCCTCGTGTACACGTTGATCGCGGCGCTCCCCAGCCGCACCCGTCTGGTCTCCATGGCGAGCGCCGTGAGCGCGGTCACCGAGTCGCGCGTGATCCGCGTCTCGGCGTGCCACAGCGAGTCGAACCCAGCCTCCTCGGCCGCGCGCCCGATCTCGACGAGCGAGCGCAGGTCCGGACCGCCGAGGAACCCGAGCCCGAGCTTCACGAGTCCTGGTAGGCCAGCCGGAAAAGCGTGCGCACCAGGACCTCGATCCCCGAGCCGATGTCCTCGAGCTCGGTGTGCTCGTCCGGCCGGTGGCTGTGGCCGCCCTGACTCGGAACGAACAGCATCGCCGCCGGGCAGACGGTGCCTATGACCTGGGCGTCGTGGCCCGCGTGCGAGGGCATCCGGCGCCAGCGCACCGACGATTCTGCGCAAGACGCTTCCAGCGCGGCGCAGACCTTGCCGTCGAACTCGATGCCGGCCTGGCTCAAGACCTGGCCCAGCCTCACCTGTAGCCCTCTCCGCGCGCTGACCGTGTCGATCAGGCTGCGCAGCTCGCGCTCGAGGCCGTCGAGGACGTCGCTGTCGGTGTGGCGGAAGTCCACCGTGAAGGTCGCCTCCCCGGGCACCTGGTTGAAGCCCCCGGGCTTGGCCGCGATGCTGCCCACCGTCGCCACCGCGGGCGGGCCCATACGCCGCGCGATCGTCTCCGCGCCGCTCATGATCTCCGCCGCCCCGGCCAGCGGGTCGTGGCGATTGGCCATCGGCACCGTCCCCGCGTGGCCCGAAACACCGTGCAGCGTGACCCGGATCACGCGCACACCGACCACCCTGTCGACGACCCCGATCACGTCGCGCGACTCGACCAGGACCGGACCCTGCTCGATATGCGGCTCCACATAAGCACCGAGATCCTTGCGGTGAGCGCTCGGAATGGACGCCGGGTCGAGGCCGCACGCGCGCATCGCGCTGCCGATCGTCTCGCCGTTCTCGTCGGTGAGCCTGTCGGTCTCGCCCGGCGCGATGCGGCCAGTGAGCGCGCGGCTTCCCCAGAAGTTGGACGCGAAGCGGCTCGACTCCTCCTCGCAGTTGGCAAACACCTCCAGCGTGCGGGCGGGTTTGCCCATGTTGCGGGCGAGCCAGCCGATGGCGCAGCCCGCGATCACCACGCCAAGCGTGCCGTCGTAGGCGCCGCCCTGCTTGACCGAGTCTGTGTGCGAGCCGCTGAGCACGACGCTCGAGCTTTCGCCCTGAAGCCGGCCGAACCTGCTGCCCACCGCGTCGTGGCGGACGGCAAGCCCCGACTCCAGCAGCCACTCCTCGATGTCGGCCATCGCCGCCTGCCACTCCGGCGAGTAGACGAGGCGCGTCACCCCGCCGTTCGGCCCTCCGCCGTGCTTGCGCAACCTCTCGATCAGCCGGCCGGCGTCCGCGGCCAGCTGGGCGCGGTCGCTCGCGCCAAAGCGGCTCAGGACGGCGGTGGTCGCCATGCTCCTAGGCCTTGCCCGCCACGCCCTGCTTCGACATGGCCGCCCTCAGCTCCTGCGTCCCCCGGTGGTCGATGGTCTTCGACTCGATGTCGACGACCACGCCGTACAGGGTGCGCGCGGACTCGGGACTGATCATCTCGTCGAGGACGTCGTCGAGCACCCTCTTCGGGTCACGCTCGAGCGGGTCGCCGTACCCGCCGCCGCACGGGCTGACGGTACGGATGATGTCGCCGGCCTCCGCCCACCTGGACTGGAACTTGGACGGGAGGTGCTGCTCCTTGCCCGCGCTGATGAGGACCACGTCGCCTGGCGTTCCGTCGTAGCCGCCGAAGCCGCCCTTGGGAGCGTGCCGGTGACCGTCGCCCTCGAGGCTCATGTGGGCGCGACCGAGGAACTGCATGTCGCGAATCGAGCCGTTGCCACCGCGCCACTTGCCGGCGCCGCTCTTGTCGGTGCGCAGCTCGTACCGGCTGATGCGCAGGGGGTAGTGCGCCTCGATGTCCTCGATCGGGTTGTTGCGCGTGTTGGCGTAGAGGACGTCGACCGCGTCGACGCCATCCTTGCCGAGCCGCCCGCCGTAGGCGCCCTCGGTGATGTCCATGTAGACCCAGTAGTTCTGGTTCACCACGCCGCTGTAGGCGATGACCTTCATGTTCGCCATGCCCGCCGCCACGCGGTCGGGGCAGATGGGCGCCAGGGCGCGCATCAACGTGTCGGCGACGATGTTGCCGGCGCAGAAGCGCGCGATCGTCGCGGAGGGAAACGTCGGGTTGGCGAGCGAGCCCCGCTCCGCGACGATCCGGATCGGGCGCACGATGCCCGAGTTCTGGGGCACGTACTCATGCGTCGCCTGGTCGAGGAGGATGCTGCGCAGGGTGACGTAGATCGCGATGTCGACCGTGCCGACGAACGGCATGTTGATCGCGCGGTCGGCGACCTGCGGCGCGGTGCCGGTGAGGTCGACGGTCATGGTTCCGCCGTCGACGGTCACGGTGACCTTGATCACCTGGTCGCGTTTGGAAGGGTCGGGGTCGTCGGCGAACCCGTCGATGTGGCCCTCGGCGCTGTAGGTACCGTCCGGCAGAGCCTCGATCTGCTGGCGCATCATCCGCTCGGAGTAGTTCATCAGCTCCTCGGTCGCAGCCTCCACCGTGTCGCGACCGTACTGGTCGAGGAGCTCCGCGTAGCGCTGGGCGCCGATCTGGCACGCGGCGACCTGCGCCTCCATGTCGCCGACGACCATGTCCGAGGCGCGGATGTTGTCGCGCAGCATCCGCCAGACCGCCTCGTTCTTCTTGCCTCGCTCGTAGCACTTGATCGCCTTGAGCTGGATGCCCTCGGCGTACGCGTCGACGGCGTCCACGATGCCGCAGGACCCGGGCGACATCGAGCCGACGTCGAGGTGGTGCGCGGTGGTGAAGCTGAATCCGACGACCTCTCCCTTGTAGAAGATGGGCACGCAGAAGCCCACGTCAGGTCCGTGCGACGCGCCGTGGTACGGCGAGTTGTGGATGATCACGTCGCCCTCTTCGAAGCTGTCACCGCGCTCCTTGAACAGGCGGAAGATGCCCTGCATGTAGCCGGGGATCGGCCCGAGCTGCAGCGGGGTCGAAAGCGAGCACTCGCAGATCTGGCGGCCCTTGGCGTCGAGCAGCGCGACGCCGAAGTCTTCGGATTCGCGGATGATCGACGAGTACGACATCCGGGTCAGCTTGTGCCCCACCTCGAGCGCGATGCTGTCGAGGGCGCCCGCGATCACGCGGGCCGTGATGGGATCGATCGGTTTGGCCGGAGGCTTTCCCCGCTCGAACTCGATTACGTCTACTTCAGGCGCTGCGATCGCCATGGCTTTGGCCTCCTAGACCTTGATGAGCAGATCGCCCGTCTTCAGCACCTCGGCGGTCGCGCCGGGTGGGACGAGCGTCGTCGAATCGACCTGCAGCAGGACCGCCGGTCCCTCGATCTTCGCTCCGACCGGGAGCCTGGTCCTCTCATAGAACTGCGATCTGTGCGCCTTCTGCTTCCCGTCTTCGCCGGCAAAGTACACGTCGGCCGTATCGAGCTGGGCGTCCTCGAGATTGCCCCCCGACGGCGGCGGGACCTCAGGCATCTTGGGCAGCCGGCCGGTCGCCACGACGCGGATGTTCACGAGCTCGATCGGGTTGCCGGGGAAAGCGTGGCCGTACTCATCTTCATGCAGGCGGTTGAAGTCGTCCCAGAACTTCTTGATGCCGCCCGCGGTCAGCTCTGTGGTCGGCATCGGCACCCGCAGCTCGTAGCCCTGGCCCACGTAGCGGCAGTCGGCCGCGTGCAGGATCTGGACGCTGGTCTCAGGCACGCCGTCACGCTGCAGCTGGGCGCGCGCCTCGGCGTCGAGTCGCTTGAAGTCGCGGTTGAGACGGTCGAGGTCCGCGTCGCCGTCGAGCATGAACTCGTTCTGGATCAGGTCGTACTTCAGGTCGGTGGTCAGCAGGCCCATCGCGGAGGTGATGCCCGGGTAGTTGGGGACGATCACCTCGGGCACCCCGAGCGAGCGCGCGAGGTCGGCCGCGTGCAGCGGGCCCGCGCCGCCGAAGGCGACCAGCGTGAACTGGCGCGGGTCGTGCCCCTTCTGGATCGTGCGCGAGCGGACGGCGTTGGCCATGTTGTGGTTGACGAGCGTGATGATCCCGGCCGCCGCGTCGAGCGTCGACAGGCCGAGACGTGACCCGAGCTGCGCGACGGCGTTCTCGGCGAGGTCGCGCTTGACCTGCATCGCGCCGCCCAGGAAGTGGTCGGCTCGCAACCGGCCCAGGACCAGGTTGGCGTCGGTGACCGTGGGCTCGGTGCCGCCCAGCCCGTAAGACGCGGGCCCCGGCCGCGCGCCGGCGCTGCGCGGACCGACCCTGAAAGCGCCTCCCGGGTCGGTGTAGGCGACGCTGCCGCCTCCGGCGCCGACGGTGTGGACGTCGATCATCGGGATCAGCACCGGGTAGCCGGCGATCCAGGTGTCGCGGGCGGTCGCCTCGCTGATGCCGCGCGGGGTGACGATGCCGATGTCAGCGCTCGTCCCTCCCATGTCGAACGTGATGAGCCGGTCGCGCCCGCACGCGTTGCCGATGTGCGCGCCCGCGAGCACACCGGCGGCGGGGCCGCTGAGCAGCAGGGTGGCCGGGTAGCGTGCCGCGAACTCCTCGGTGGCGACCCCGCCGTTGGAACGCATGAGGCGAAGCTCGGCCTTCACGCCCTGGTCCTGCATTCGCTCGCGCAGGTGGACGAGGTAGTTGCGCACCTTCAGGCCGACGAACCCGTTGATAGCGGCGGAGGTGAAGCGCTCGTATTCGCGGAACTGCGGGAAGAGGCTTGACGACGTGGTCACGAACGCCCCGGGGTAGACCTCCTCCACGATCGAGCGGGCGCGTTCCTCGTGCTCAGGGTTGCGATAGCTGTTGAGGAACCCGATCACGATCGACGAGACACCCGCCTCCTTCAACTCCCTGGCCGCGGTCGCGACCTCTTCCTCCTCGAGCGGCGTCACGACCTCGCCCTTGGGACCGAGGCGCTCGGTCACGACCTTGCGGTGCCGGCGCTTGATCAGGGCGCGGTCCTGCCACGGCACCTCCATCTGGATCGAGTAGTGGAGCGGCCGTTGGTGGCGCGCGATGTGGAGCACGTCGCGGTAGCCCCTGGTCGTGATCATGCCGACCTGGGCGCCGTCGTACTGGAGCAGCGAGTTGGTGGCGATCGTCGTCCCGTGGGCCAGGAACTCGACACCCATCGAGTCGTCGCCGGCCGAACGCAGGCCGTCGATCAGCCCTTCCGAGGCATCGTCCGGCGTGCTCGGGACCTTGTGGATCTTGACCGCCTTGGAGTCCGTGTCGACGACGATCACATCGGTGAACGTTCCTCCTACGTCAACCCCGGCGAGCTTCATCTCTGACCTCCGTTTCCCATCCTCTTAGACGCGGGCGGCTTCCTTCTGGTAGATGGCGGCGAACGAGACCGGGCAGGCCACGAGCTCCTTGCGCTCGGGGTCTTTGTAAGCGGCCACCTTGGAGGAGGTGATGCCGTAGCTGTGCAGGTCTTCGGCCAGCTTCACGCCGCACGCGACCCCGTCGAGGACCGGCACGCCGAGCTGCTGCTGCATCCATTTGTCCAGCGGCCCAAGGCCGGCGCAGCCGAGCAGGATCGCCTCCGCCCCGTCCTCCTCGATCGCCTTGCGGCCTTCGTCGACCATCATCCGCTTGGTGCGGTCGATGTCCTCCTCGATCTCGAGCACCGTCAGAGGCGTACACCGGATCGAGGCGCACTTGGACTCCATGCCGTTGCGGTGGACCAGCTCCTCGAGCAGCGGCTTCACGCGCGGAAGCACGGACACGATCGACCACTTGTAGGCGACGAGGCCCGCCATGTGGAACGAGGCCTCGGCGATGCCGATCACAGGCACCGACGACACCTCGCGACATGCGGCCAGCGCCGGGTCGCCGTAGCAGGCGATGACGTACGCGTCGTACTTACCCTTCGTGCCCGCGACGACGTCGAGGGTGTGGTAGGCGGCCAGGACCTCATCCGCGCTGCCCTCGATCGAGCGAGGTCCCGCCTTGGGCTGCACCGTCTCGATCTCGGTCCCCTTCGACGCGGCGGCCTGCGCCACCTTGTCGATCTCGTGGGTCATCGCCTCTGTGGTGTTCGGGTTGATGACGAGGATGCGCATCTCAGACCTCCTAAGGATTTCCACTTATCTCGGGAACCAGCCAGTGAACTGCCGGGCGCTGAAGAGCGCGACGAGGACCGCCACGGAGGCGCACATCAGCGCGATGTCGATCGGTCGAAGCCGGACATCGCGGAACAGCACGCGCGGCTTGCCCAGCTCGTCCGGAAGGTTCAACCCGCGCAGCTCCATCGCCATCGCGATGTCCTGGCTGCGCCGGATCGCACCCAGCCCGAGCGGCACCGCGGACGTGACGACGCCGGGGAAGAACACGAACGGGTTGAAGGAGCTGAGCGCGTTGGAGCCGCGCGCCTGCAGCGCCCGCTGGATGACCAGGAACTCCTCCTGGATCAGGGGATACAACCGGATCGCGAAGGCGAACATGAACGCGACCTTGTAGGGCAGGCCCCAGCGGTACATCGACATGCCCCACTGGAACGGCTCCGTCGTCATCGCGAAGAGCGTGAACGCGAGGCCCATCGTGCCCAGGCGGAAGCCGAGGTCGAGCCCGACCTGCAGGCCGGGCGCCGAGGCGCTGATGTGCACCGGTCCAACGGCTGCCGTCCACAAGTACGGCGGACCCTCGATCAGGAAGAGGTGGACGAGGGTGATCGCGGTCATGATCGGCAGCATCAAAAGCAGGAAGGGGTAGTACTCCGTCGGCGGGATGCCGGCCAGGAACCAGATCGCCGCGATCAGCAGGAAGAAGAGCACCCAGGGCTGCGGGACCAGGAAGCTGATCAGCAGGTAGCAGAGGACGAAGATCAGCTTCGTCCGCGGGTCGAGCCGGTGGAGGAACGAGTCCTGTCCGCTGAACTGGTAAAGGGGCCTCACCGGGGGTCCCCGCAAGATCGCAGAATCTGCGTGTTGGTCATGCCTCGGCCACCCTCAGCGAGGGACCCGCGAGGCGCTCCAGGGCATCCTCCAGCGTGAGCGGTCGCGGCTCCATGCCGAGGCGGTTGCCCAGCGCGGTCACCGCCGGCGGCTTGACGTATGTGCGCCGGAGCAGCTCCTCGTCGCGAAAGACCTGGTCCGGCGGCCCGAACGCGATGAGACGGCCTTCGCAGAGCGCGGCCATCAGGTCGCAGTGCTCGGCGACGAGGTGCATCGCGTGCGTGATCACGATCACGGTCTGGCCGACCTCGCGGGCGAGGTCGACGAGCAGGGACATGATCGCGTGGGACTCCTGGAGGTCCTGACCCGTGGTCGGCTCGTCGATGATCATCACCGGCGGCTGCATGACGGCGATCGCGGCGATGGCCAGCCGCTGGCGCCCGCCCTTCGACAGCCGGAACGGATGCACGTCGCGCACGTCCCACAGGTCGAGGGCTCGCAGCACGCGCTCGGCTGTCCTGGTCGCCTCGGGTCGTGTCGCTCCGAGGTTCATCGGACCGTAGATGACGTCCTCGACCACCGGGTCCTTGAAGATCTGGTGGTCCGGGTTCTGGAACACGTAGCCGACGGTCGCGGCGCGGTTGCGCACCGACATTCGCCGCACGTCCTTGCCGTCGATGCGCACCGCGCCCGAGGTCGGCTTCAGATGTCCGCTGAGGCAGCGGGCGAGCGTCGTCTTGCCGCTCCCGTTCTGGCCGACGACGCCGAGCACTGCACCCGCAGGCACCTCGAGCCGGATCTCCTTGAGCGCCTCCGTGCGCCGCGGCGGCGGGTACGTGTAGCTGATGTTGTCGACCACCACCCGCGGCGGCTTCCCGGACGGCACGGCCGGTTCGTGGGCCGGTACCGCCTTGACGCGCACGCCGTCGAGCAGCGCCGCCGCCCCGTCGGGGTCTGGCGGCAGCGCGGGAACCGAGACCCCGCGCTCGCGCAGCCGCGCCCCGAGCTCGACCAGCTGCGGCAGCGGCACGTTGGCCTCGATGAACGCGTCGAGGTGACGGTCGAGCTCCGCGCGCGGCGCGTCGAGCTCGATGGTGCCGTTGTGGAGGAGGAGCACGCGGTCGACCAGCGACCAGATCTCCTCCAGCTTCGACTCCACGACCAGGATCGTGTGACCGCTCTCGGCGAGCGCCTGGATCCCGGTCAGCACCTGCTGGGCGCCGATCGGGTCGAGCTGCGAGGTCGGGTCGTCGAGGATGAAGAGCCTGGGGGCCGGCGCGTAGTTGGCCGACAGCACGACCCTCTGCTTCTCGCCGCCGCTGAGGTCGTAGGTGATCCGGTCACGCAGATGCGGGATGCGAAAGAAGTCGAGTGCACCGTCGAGACCGCGGCGGATCTCGGCGCGCTCGAAGCCGCGGTTCTCCATCCCCCACGCGATCTCGTCGGCCACGATGAGGTTGAAGAGCTGGTTCTCAGGGTCCTGGGTCACGGTGCCGATGTCGGCCGCGATCCTGGCCAGCGAGGTCTCCTTCGTGTTGGTGCCGAAGATGTGGACCTCGCCGGTCAACTCGCCCGTGATGAAGTGCGGGATCACGCCGGCGCAGATGTGCAGCAGCGTCGACTTCCCGCAACCTGTCGGTCCAACGAGGGCGACCACCTCGCCCTCGCCGACCTTCAGGTTCACGTCACGCAGCAGCGGCTGTAGGCCGGGGAAGGCGAAGCCGACCCCGTCCAGGGTGATGGGATCCATGGCGCTTGATGGCGTCTTGCTTAGCTTCTCGGCTTGCCCGCAACGCTGCGGTAGGCGAAGAACAGCCCGACCGCGGCGGCGATCAGGATGATGGTCACGACCGCGCGGACTCCGAGGTTGTTCATGTCGAAGAGGCCGAAGGCCGTCGGCATCGCGCCCGTGGAGCCGAGGTACAGGAACAGGACGCCGATGATGGCGACGATCACGCCGCCGACGATCGCCCAGACGATGTTCTGGTTCATCTCACAACCTCACTGGAAAACGCCGGCGCGCCGGACCGCGCGATAGAAGGCATAGCCCATCGGTCCGCCGATGATCGAGGCCATCAACCACTGCCAGAAGAAGAGGACCACGATCTGGCCGAAGCCGAGCTTCAGCACCACGACGTAGAGACCTATCGCCTGCACGATGTTGACGAACAGGTCGGCCGCCGAGACGTAGATGAGGAATGGGACCAGGCCGATGTCAGGGTTGCGCTGCAGGTGGGCTCGGAACAGGAACGCGAGGGGGATGAGCTCAGCCATGTTGAGGAAGAAGAACGACCATGCCAGCGGGTGGGTCGCGCTCAACACAGCGATGATCGGGTTGAAGTTGGCGACGATCAACGCGCCAGTCAGCCCGAAGTAGATCGCCGCGGTGGGCCACCACAGCTGGGCAAACGTGTGGCCTAGCGGAACACCAAGGCCGCCCGTCCAGATCTGGTCCAGGCGCTCGGTGATCTGCATGTTGGCCGAGAACGCAACCGCGAGCAAGAGAGAGCCGACGAGGGTGCGAGTGTCTCCCCGTAAGATCGGGCCCCGGGCAAGCCGCTCCTCGACGGTCAGGCTGGCCGTGGCTGTAGCCATAGACGTCCACCTCCCCTAAGAGTTATCCCCATCTGACCACGCGGCCGGCGGGCCGTCTATGGCTCTTTCTCCAAAGATCCGGGCCGGACGCTGTGCAGAGCTACAAGAGTCCGGCCGAGTCGAGGATGCGAAGCGCGAGCTCCAGCGTCAGCCGGCCCTCGGAGCGCCGGAGGCTGAGGCCGGTCAGCTCCTGCAGCCGCTCCAACCGGTAGTCCACGGTGTGCGGGTGCACACGGAGCTGCGCCGCCGCCGCCGAGACGGAGGCGCCGGCGTCCAGGTAGACGCGGAAGGTCTCCAGGAGCCCGGTGCCTCGCTTGCGGTCGTGGTCGATCACGCCCTGGAGCGTCGTCCTGCACACCTCGACGATGTCCGGTCCGGAGGCGGCCTGCAGGATCAGGCGGTAGGCGCCGAGGCTGCGGACTCGGAAGACCGGTTCGCCGCGGCCGAGCTTCTCCCGGACCTGGATCGCAAGACGCGCCTCTTGATGCGCAGGAGCCAGCCCCGTCAGCTCGCCCACCTCGTCCTGGACGGCGAACACGGCTCGCCACTCCGGCGCCAGCGCCTTGAGCCGCTCCGCCGCGAGCTCGAGTCCCGCGAGCGAGGACGCATCCTCGCTCCCCGACGGCCGCCCGGCGAGCGACTGGATCGCGACCACGTGTCCGTCCTTCAACGCCACCGTGAGCGGGCGGCCATCCGAGGCGAGCGCCTCCTGGGTCAGCGCCAACAGCGTGCGTAGGACTCGCGGCGCGCCGTCGTGCTGAGCGTCGCCGGCCCCGCGCAGCGTTCCGACCACGAGCCGCAGCGGCGGCTGGGCCTGGCGGACCACCTCCGCGCCGGACGGCACCTCGCCTTTGAGGAGCCGCTCGAGCAGGTCGCCACGGCGTCGGATCTCGCCCTCCTCCAGCGCGCGCTCGCGGAGGAAACGGGCGGCGGCGATCATGGCCGCCGAGTCGGCGGCCGCCGAGTCGACCGCGTCCGGCGTGCGATGCCGGGCATCGAGGATGACGAAGCCGAGCGTCTCTGGGCCCGCCGAGACCGGGCAGATCAGCAGCTCCCGCTTGTCTTCCAACTCCAGCCGCATCTGGGCGCGGGTCTCGGCCGCCTGTCGCAGCAGCGGCTGCAGTTCGGACCACGCCGCCAGGTCCGCCTCGCGCAGGGTCAGCGCCTGCGACGCCATGTCGCTCGCCCGCAGCCGGTAGAGGGAGTCGCTGAGGAACACCGAGGCGTGGGTGATGCGCGCGAGGCGTGTCGCGAGCGCGGTCAGAGGGAGGTCGTCGCGGACGACCTCGGCGAGCGAGTCCTGCACCTGGAGACGCCGCTCGAGCTGGTCGCGCTGAGACCGGATCTCATTGTTCAGCGCCTCGAGGCGCAGGCGCGACTCGTGCTCGGCGGCGTAAAGGCGAGCGTTGACGATGGCGACCGCGGCGGCCTGCGCGAGCGCATCGAGCAGCTGCACGTCGAACGGAAGGAAGACCTCGGGCTTGTAGAAGTTCTCGATGACCATGGCGCCGAGCGCCTCGCCCTTGTACACCAGCGGCGCGCAGACCGCGCTCTGCGGGTAGTCGGTGCCGCCGCTGGCCTCGAGGAACGTCTTCAGGTTGGTCGGTTGCGCGGCGGCCATCACCGCCTGGACCTCTTGCTTGTGCTGGTAGATCTCGGCCCGGCGGCTGAGAAACGCGCGCCCGGAAAGGCCCTCGCCGGGTTTGACGGTCAGCTCGTAGACGCGCGGGTCGAAACCGATGGCGTGGTTGACCGCAAGCGTGTGCCGCTGCGGGTCGTAAAGGAAGAGGATGCCCGCCTCGGCCGCGGGCAGGACGCGGATCGCTCCCTCCAGGATGCGGTGGATGATCTCCTGGAGGTCGAGCTCGGCCGTCAGCGAC
>Ga0209058_1001939_pt1 | contig 17275 bp, 21 predicted proteins | sample GraSoiAngelo_147_FD_185904 | JGI IMG/M metagenome (GOLD analysis project Ga0209058, IMG submission 185904) | Grasslands soil microbial communities from the Angelo Coastal Reserve, California, USA - 14_1009_05_40cm (SPAdes) (version 2) | ecosystem: Environmental > Terrestrial > Soil > Grasslands ... | reverse complement strand
GACGGTGCTGAGCTCATCCAGGGCGACCTCGGGAATGAGGAGGCCCTGCGCGTGGGGACGCATGGTGCGGATGCGGTGATCCACGGCGCGGCGATGTACGAGATCGGGCTCACGAAAGCGCAGCGCGAGAAGATGCATGTGGCGAACGTGCTCGGGACGGCGCACGTCCTCTCGGCCGCGAAGTCCGCCGGGGTCGGTCGCGTCGTGTACATCTCGACCATCGCCGTCTTCGGCAACACGCGCGGGCAGATCGTCGACGAGACCTTCCGGCGCACCGATACGACGTACACGTCCTACTACGAGGAGACCAAGGTCAAAGCGCACGAGATCGCGGAAGGCTTCGCGAACGACGGCCTGCCTGTCGTGATCGTGCAGCCGGGTCAGGTCTACGGTCCGCGCGATCACTCCGGCTTCGGCGGTCTGCTCGCGGCCTTCGCGGCGGGGCGTCTTCCCGTCGTCCCGTTCCCGGACCTCGGGGTGAACATGACCTACGTCGACGACATCGCCGCCGGCATCGCGCTCGCGCTCGACAAGGGACAGCCCGGCCGCGGCTACGTCATGGGCGGCGAGATGGCGCGCACCGCTGCGATCTACGCGACGCTCGCGCGCGTCCTACGGCGCCCGCCGCCGCGCTGGACGCTGCCGTACCGGGTCCTCGAGGTCGCGGCGACGGTGCGACCGCAGCTCCGCGAGGTGATCAGCTCCTCCAGGGGCGTGACCTTTTGGGCCACTGACGCGCGAGCGCGCGCCGAGCTCGGCTACGCGCCTCGATCTCTTGCCGATGGTCTTAGAGCGACCTACGCGCCCTCGACTCCGCCAACCGCCTGAGCACGTCCGCGCGCCGCGCGAGGAAGCGCCGCAGGTACGGCGTCAGGATCAGCGATGCGATGGATCCGACGGGACCAAGCGGCGCCGCGTACTCGAAGTCGTCGATCATTCGTGTGCCGGTCGGCAACGTCACGAAGCGGTGCACGTGACGCATCGATCGGAAAGGGCCCTCGACCATCACGTCCGCGAACATGCGGGGCCGGTCGAGTTCGCTGATGCGGACCGTGAGTCTCATTGGGACTCCGAAGTGACGCGCCTCCCAGGTCACCGTGTCGCCGAGATCCATCGGTCCGTGCGTGACGCCTGCGACGGCGCGCTCACCTGTGTCACGCGCGCTCTCGATGTGGACCGTCACGTCACGCGCTGCGTCGAACACGATGTCAGGTGGGGCGTCGATCGAAGTCTCGAGATGGATCGCGGGCACCTGTGCTAGCGGTCCTCTTCCTCTTCCTCGTCCTCTTCGTCCTCGGACTCGAACTCATCGGAGTAGAAGCCGAGCTCCTCGCCTTTGAACACCGTCACGAGGAAATCCTCACGCTCCGGATCGTGCGTCTGCACGAGCTCCTCATCGATCTGGTCAATGAGCTGTTGAAGCTCGTCGTCACCGAGGTCGACGTCGAGGAGGAGCGTCGCATGGACCTCGAACCGCGCGTAGTGGAGGTCGACGCGGCCGACGCGCCGCGCGCCGCCGTAGATGTTGAGGATCTCGCTCGACTCGGTGCGGACGGTGCGCTCGAAGCGCGCGGCTTCCACGCAGCGACTCTACTAGGTCGTGACGTTCTGCAATCGCGCGCGGACGTGCGACGCCAAGGGTGGCAGCGCGCCATCGCTGGCTCCGATCGCGGCCATCGCGCGCGGCCACGCCTCGATCGCGATATCGCAGCACGCGATCGCCGCGGCGACGAGCGAACGCTTCTCGAGCGATGCGATCGTGCGGCTCATCCCGGCCGGCTTCGGTCGGCGGCTGTCGTCGAACACCGCGGTGACGCCGTACTGCGCGTCGGGCACCCCCTCGGCGACCGCCCAGATGCGCCATACGTCCGCGCGCGCGAGCTCGAGGACGTTGTGCGCCTCCCACAGCGCGCCTCTCGTCGTGTACTTCGCGACCGCGCCGAGCCGCGTGAACACGGCGTAGCCCCAGCGGCGCAGATCATCGGCCGTCTGTGTCGAGCGCGTGATCTCGTGCGGCACAACGCCGTCGGGGTCATACAGCACGATCCAGTCGGCGCGGCGCCGCCAGTCATCGCGCACGCGCGCGACGACCAGGTCCATCTCGACGCCGTCTGCGTACTGCACGTAGCTGTGCTGGTTCTGCTTGTCGGGTGGTGCACCGTCGGGCATGAGCATCTGATGCATGTCGAGGACCGGGCCGGCGCGCTCGATCCAGCGGCGTGAGTCCGCGAGCGCGGCTTCCCAGGCATCCACGCGCACACCGATGAGCGCGTCGATGTCCGAGAGCTCGTCACCGACGCCTCGTCCGATGCTGCAGCCGACCACGACGACGCGGATCCGATCGCCATCGCGCGCCGTCGTAAGGAATGACTCCATCACCGCGCGCTGACGCGCGAGCGACGGAGGAAGGGAGCGCAGCCAGTCGCCCGCATCGGGCACCTCCGAATCCTAGTCACGCTACCCTCGGTGCGGTGGCGTATCCGGTCCGCTTCGGCATCAAGCTCAATCAGTCGCACCATCCGATCGACGTCCACCGCGATGCGTGGCGCATGGCCGAGGACGCGGGGTTCGATCACATCTGGGGCTACGACCATCTCTTCGCGCTCGGGCCCGATCCGACGAAGCCGATCTTCGACGGCTGGACCATCCTTGGCGCGATAGCCCTCGCGACGAAGCGCGTGCGCATCGGCTTGAACGTGACCGGGAACCTGTACCGCCATCCGGGCCTTCTCGCGAAGATTGCCGTCACGGTCGATCACCTGTCGAACGGTCGGCTCGACTTCGGGATCGGCGCCGCGTGGAACGAGCCCGAGTTCAAGCAGCACGGCACGCCGTTCCCAAGCGCGGCGGACCGGATCCGGATGCTCAGCGAGTCGATCCGCGCGATCAAACTCCTGTGGACCGAGCCGCTTGCGACCTTCGAGGGCCGCTTCTACCAGTTCGCCGGGGCGATCGCGGAGCCGAAGCCCATCCAGAAGCCGCATCCGCCCATCTGGATCGGAGGCTCCGGGCCGAAGCGCACGATGCGCGTCGTCGCGCGGCACGCCGACGTCTGGAACTCGGCGGCCGGGACCCCCGAGGAGATGCGGGCGCGGCTCGACGTCCTCGCCGAGCACTGCGCCAAGGCCAAACGCGATCCCGCGACGATCCGTTTGTCGCACAACCTCCGCATCGACGACGCCGACGCCGCGTTGAAACAGATCGAAGCGTCACGGAAGCTCGGGTACAGCGACTTCCTCGTGTTCCCGGGCCAGGGAGGCGACCTACGAAAGGGCACGGAAGCGGCGGCGAAGGTACTGCCTCGTCTCCGACAGGTGGGTTAACCCCTCGGTCGGGGGTACAGCGGGGCGGTCCGGCACGTAAAGTAGGCAGCCAGACTCCAGCGGCGGGAGAAGGGGACGTGTCCATAACGATCACAAAAGACGCGGCGAGGGCGGGCGTTGCGGCAGACCACCACTGGGCGCCCAAGCCGCCCGAGTCCGCGGCGCCGATGGCGCCGGCGACCCTAGAGGAGACCGGCCTCACCTCGGCGTTCATCGCCGACCTCACGCTGAAGCTGCTGTACCAGAAGGGTCAGTCGACGGCGCAGGAGCTGTCCGACGCGATGTGCCTCCCGCTCGCCCAGGTCTGCGCGGCCGTCTTCGACTTCCTCAAGAACGAGCACCTCGTCGAGGTGAAGGGCGGGTCCGGCGTCGCCGCAGCGACGTACGTCTACGTCCTTGCGACCAAGGGCACCGAACGCGCGCGCGAGGCGCTCGCGCGGAACGGCTACGTCGGCCCCGCGCCGGTCACGCTCCCCGCGTACATCGGTCGCGTGCGTGCCCAGACGCTGGGCGACATGCAGATCTCGATGGAGCACCTTCGCAAGGCGCTCGGGCACCTCGTGCTCCCCGAGCACACGCTCCGTCAGCTTGGCCCCGCGATCAACAGCGGTCGTTCGATCTTCCTGTTCGGACCTCCCGGCACCGGCAAGTCCTCGATCGCGAGCTCGCTCGCGACGCTCATGCAGGGCGGCATGGTGCTGCCGTACGCGATCCTCGTCGGCCAGCAGATCATCCGCGTGTACGACGTCTCACGTCACCGCCCGCTCGTCGCGCTCGACGCGCGCTTCGACCGCCGCTGGGTCCCCGTCTCACGTCCGTTCATCGAGGTCGGCGGCGAGCTGACCCTCGACGACCTCGACTTCGTCGTCGATGACGCGACCAAGGTGCACGAGGCGCCGTTCCAGATGAAGGCGAGCGGCGGCATCCTCGTCATCGACGACTTCGGCCGTCAGCGCGTCTCGCCGGAGGACCTCCTGAACCGCTGGATCGTCCCCCTCGACCGCGACGTCGACTTCCTCACGCTGAACGACGGTCGCAAGATCGAGGTGCCCTTCGACGTGCTCCTCATCTTTTCGACGAACCGTACGCCGTCGTCGCTCGTCGACGAGGCGTTCCTACGACGCATCCAGTACAAGATCGAGGTCAAGCCGCCGACGGACGCGGAGTTCGCGGAGATCATGCGCCGCGTCTGCGAGAAGAACGGGCTCACCTTCTACCCGAAGGCCGCGGAGTGGATCGCGCAGTACGCGCGCGAGCGCAATATCGCGCTCCGCTCGTGCCAGCCACGTGACCTCATGGGCCACGTGAGCGCGGCCGCGCGGTTCCTGGAGAAGAAGCCAGAGCTTTCGCCCGAGCTCGTCCAGCTCGCCTGCGAGACGTACTTCGTCGCGCTGTAGCGCGACCTAGTCTTCTCGCGTGGCGACCCGGTCCGCGTTCCTCGAGCGGCTTCGCGTTCGCGGACGGCAGACGCGCGAGCGCGCGATGGTCGTCGTCGGCGATCTTACCGACGAGCAGCTCGCGTGGCGTCCCACCCCGGTCGCGCACAGCATCGCGTTCACGCTGTGGCACATGGCGCGCACCGAGGACGGCTTCCAGAACGACGTGCATCAGCGCGGCACGGTGTGGGCGAACGGCGGCTTCGCCGCCAAGTGGGGTTATCCCGAGAAGGGCGTCGGCACGGGCTGGGATGACGAGCGCGCCGCATCGCTGCCCATGCCTGGTAAAGAGTGGCTGCTCGAGTACGTGCGCGCGGTGTTCGCTGCGTGCGACGAAGCGGCCGACAAGCTCGATGACGCGCTGCTCAATGAGACGCGCGCTTCAGGATTCCTCGGTAAGGACGGGATCGTCGGCGAGGTCCTTCTCGGCTCGATCACCCACGGCAATCGTTGCCTCGGGGAGATGGAATACATAAAGGGACTGCAGGGCATGCGCGGGACGGCGACGTATTAGCCGTTGACCGGCCTCGAGTCGACACTCCTCAAGCTCGTCGTCACACCCGCGCTCATCACCTTCGCGACGCTCGTCGGGCGTCGCTTCGGTCAAGCCATCGCGGGATGGCTCATCGCTTTCCCATGGACGTCAGCGCCCGTGTCGTTCTTCCTGGCTCTCGATCACGGTGTCGCATTTGCTGCTGCGGCGGCACGCGGCTCGATCGCAGCGGTCGCGGCGGAATGCGTCTTCGCGCTGTCCTACGCGCACGTGCGACGCGGCTGGCCGCTATCTCTCTCCGTCGCGAGCGTCAGCTACGTCGTCGCTGCTCTGGTCATGCAGTTCGTAGCGCTCGACCCGCTCCCGCTCGCCGCACTCATGGCGGCGCTGCTGTTGATCACGTCACGGCTACTGCCATCTGGCGCAGCACGAGTGCACGTGCGAGAGATACCGCCGGCATGGGATCTACCCGCGAGAGTGGCGGTGACGACAAGCATCGTGCTGATCATCACGACGGTCGCACCTGCGCTTGGGCCGTACGGCAGTGCGGCAGCCGCGAGCTTTCCGCTCTTCGCGAGCATCCTCGCCGCGTTCGCGGAGCGGCACAGCGGTCACACCGCAGCGATCGACGTCATCCGCGGGCTCGTTGCGGGCCTCTTCGGCTTCACGACGTTCTTCCTCGTGATCGCTGAATTGCTGCCACCACTCGGCCTCATCGCGTTCGTCATCGCCGCCGTGGCGACCTTGTTGGTGCAGGCGACCTCGCTCGCGATGCTCCGGCGCGGCGCGACCGCCCGGACTTAGACGCCGAGCTTCGCGGTCCTCACGCGATCGACGTCGTCGAACGCGCCGATCTTCGCGCGCACCTCGTCGGGCACGGGGTCGTCGAGCGTCAGGATCATCAGCGCCTCGCCGCGCGGGTGAAGACGCCCTACCTGCATCGACGAGATGTTCACGTCGTGCTGGCCGAGCAGCGTGCCGACGCGGCCGACGAGGCCCGGCTTGTCCTGGTGTTTCGTAAGGAGCAGGTGACCCTCGACCGGAACGTCGACCCAAAAGCCGTCAATGAACACGATCCGCGGCTCGCCTTGCACCAGCGTCCCGCCGACCGCGGTGCTGCCGACCTTCACCGTGAGCAGCGCCCGGAAGCGTGCCGATTCGGTCTCGCGGTCTTCGCTGATGTCGAGGCCGCGAGCGCGAGCGATCGCGAGCGCGTTCACGAGGTTCACGCGCTGCTCGCTGAACGTCTCGAGCAGACCCTTCACCACGGCCGCGCGCAGTGGCTCAGGGTCGATCTCGAGCAGCTGACCGGCGTAGTGGAGCTCGATGCCGCCGGGCCGCTCATCGAGGAGCTGCGCCGCGAGCGACCCGAGGCGCTCAGCGAGACGCACCCACGCGCTGCCGCCCGCCTCATCGGCCGGTGGACGTGGGGCGTTCACCGCGTAGCGCGCGGGTTTGCCGTCGATGATGTCGAGCACCTGACGGACGACATCCACGGCGACGTTCACCTGCGCCTCGCTCGTCGAGCCCGCGATGTGCGGCGTAAGGACAGTGCGCGGCGCGTTGCGCAGCGGCGAATCCGCCGAGAGCGGCTCGGGCGCGAACACGTCGAGGGCCGCGCCGGCGATCGTGCCGGCAGCGAGCGCTTCCGCAAGCGCCTTCGCGTCGACGACCTCGCCTCGCGAGGCGTTCACGAGCACGGCTGTTGGCTTCATCTTCGCCAGCGATTGCGCGTTGATAAGCCCACGGGTCTTGTCGGTGAGCGGCGTGTGGAGACTGATGACGTCGGCGCGCGCGAAGAGCTCATCGAGCTCGACGAGCTGCGCCCCGGCGGCGCGCGCGCTCGCCTCGGTCGCGAACGGGTCGTGCGCGATCACCTTCATCTCGAAGGCGGCGGCTCGCCGTGCGACCTCCGAGCCGACACGGCCGATCCCGACGAGCCCCAGCGTCTTGCCGCGCAGCTCGCGGCCGATGAGCTTCGATCGCGTCCAGTCGCCGGCGCGCACGCTGCGATCCGCCTCGGGGATCTTCCGCATCAGTGCGAGCGCAAGGGCGATCGTGTGCTCGGCCGCGGCGACGATGTTGCCGAGCGGCGCGTTCACCACGTACACGCCGCGCTCCGTCGCCGCGGGAACGTCGATGTTGTCGACGCCGACTCCCGCGCGTCCGACGACGGCGAGCCGCGGCGCGGCATCCATGAGCGACGCGGTCACCTTCGTCTCGCTGCGCACGATGAGCGCGTCGACGTCACGGAGGAGCGGCGCGAGGTCGGGTTCCTTCAGCCCGATCGTGACACGCACATCGCACCGCTCTCGCAGGAGGACGAGCCCGTCCTCCGCCAGCGGATCGGCCACATGCACGATGGGTAGGCTGCGCCTCTGACCGTGCCGGACGAGGTCCGCGCTAGCGACGGCTCCCAACAGCCTCGGCCCGCGCGGCATTCCGCGCCACGCTCGCTGCGCGGCTGATCCCCTTGCCCCCGGGGCTTCCCGGTTGCGTGCTCGTCTCAGCGTACGCACGGAGTGCCGCGGCGATCGCCTGACCCGGCTCGACCGGCTGATTGAAATCCTTGAGCGCGAGCTCGAGCGCGCTGAAGAACGCGACCATGTCGGTCATCGTCACGAAGCCCATGTGACCGACGCGGACGAGCTGTCCTTCGAGCTTGCCCTGCCCGCCTGCGACGATCGTGTCGTAGTCGTCGCGCAGTACCCGGATGAGATTGCGCGCGTCCACGCGCGTTGGCGGGCGGAACGACGTCACCGCCGGCGACGCGTGCGCCTCATCGGCGAAGAGCGACAGGTTCACGGCAGCGAGCCCGCGGCGCGTCGCGCGCGCGATGTCCCGGTGGCGACGGAGGATCGCCTCGAGGCCCTCCTCGGCCATGAGCCGCAGGCTCTCTTGCAGGGCAATGACGACGCTCACCGCGGGGGTCGCGGGCGTCGCGCCCTTCTCGAGCGCGGTCTTGTACGTCGCGAGGTCGAAGTACGCCTTCGGCAGGTTCGAGCGCTCGTACGCCTTCCACGCGTTGTCGCTCATGGTGATCATCGCGATGCCGGGAGGCGCGCCCCATGCCTTCTGCGACGCGGTGACGCACACATCGATGCCCCACTCGTCGATCTCGAGCTCGCACGCGCCCGCGCCTGACACGCTGTCGACGACGAGCAGCTTCCCGGACTCGCGGACGACCTCGGCGATCTCCTTCAGCGGATTGAGCACGCCGGTGGAGGTCTCGTTGTGCTGGAGCAGGACCGCCTTCGCGCTGTCCTTGCCCTTCTCCTTCGCGAGCTCCTCACGCACGAGATCGGGCTCGACCGGACGGCCGAGCGGGACGTCGACACGCCGTGCGTCGACGCCGTATGACTTGCAGATCGAGAAGAAGCGCTCGCCGAACGCCCCGTTGATGAAGACGATCGCCTTGTCGCCGCTGGAGAGCGTGTTCGCGATGGCCGCCTCCATGCCGCCAGAGCCTGAGGCGGTGAGGAGGAACACGTCGCCCTGCGTCCGGAGGAAGTCCTGGAGCGCGCGTGTGAGCGCGGCAAGCAGGGCCGCGAATTCGGGTCCGCGGTGGTTGATCATCGGCCGCGCCGATGCGGACAGGACGGTCTGCGGGACGAACGTGGGTCCGGGGATCCGTAGGTTCTGGGGGCGATACACGGGCGGTTTCTCCTCGTCGCGCGCTCGACGCATGATGCCAGCGTGAAGCTGGCCCCGTCCATCCTCTCCGCCGATTTCGCACATCTGGGCGACGCCGTCCGGGCCGTCGAGCATGCCGGGGCCGACTGGGTGCACGTCGACGTCATGGACGGCCACTTCGTGCCCAACCTCACCTTTGGGCCGAAGATGGTGGCGGACCTCCATCGCGCGACCCGCCTGCCGCTCGACGTCCACCTGATGATCGAGCGCCCGGATGAGTGGGTCGACCGCTATATAGACGCGGGCGCGGCCTTCGTGGTCGTGCACGTCGAGGCGGCCAAGGACGTCCGCGCCACGCTCGCACGCATCCGCCAGCGCGGCGCGGGTCCCGGCCTGACGCTCAACCCGGAGACGCCCGTCGACGCCGTGCTGCCGTATCTCGCCGAGGTGGACCTGCTGCTCGTCATGAGCGTCCATCCCGGCTTCGGCGGCCAGAAGTTCATCGAGTCCGCGATCGACAAGTTGCGCCGCGTCCGTCGCGCGCTCGATGAGAAGCGTCTTGGTGCGGAGCTCGAGGTCGATGGCGGCGTGAAGCCGGAGAACACCGCGCGCATCGTCGCGGCGGGCGCGACTGTCCTCGTCGCGGGCTCGGCGGTCTTCGAGGATCCCGATGGCGTCGACGTAGCGCTCGCGAAATTTCGGCGCGCGACAACGACGCCGCTTTGAGGTTCAACTAGGTACCAGCTCGGTCAGGTATTCGAGCGCCAATACGAACGACCGCTTCTGCCGCTTGAATATCCGCGGATGAACTCTGCGCGCATGCGTCTCGCGACGCTCCTGCGCCTCGCCATGCCCGAGATCCTTCAGCAGGTCGCTGAGGAGGCCGCACGCTCTACGAATGCCGCGGGTGCGGTCGTGCGCGCGACCGCGCAGGAATACGAGGCCTGGATGTGGCGCTACGTCCCCAAGGCTATCGAAGCGGTGAGCGCAGACGATCAGCAGCGCGGCGCGATCCTCGGATCATTCGCCATGATCGAATCGAACCCGACGGTGCGCCCGGTGCCACCGGTCGCGCGCGTCGGTCTCTTGTCGATCGGGGTCCGGCTCGGACGCGAGCGCATCGAGCAGCTCGCCGGCGATTCGCCGGAGGCCGCGGAGGTCATGCGCGAGTTCGATCTCTTCACCGCCGCGCTGCGCGCCTCGGTCGCCACGCTCGTGGCTCTCAGCTAGTCCGCGTCGCCGCGCCCCAGCTCGCGCAGCCGCTCGTCGCTGATGCCGAAGTGGTGCGCGATCTCGTGAATGACCGTGTCCTTCACGATCTCCGCCTGCTTCTTCGGTGACGCGGTCATGCGCTCGATCGGCCCGCGGAAGATGCTGATGCGATCGGGGAGGTACGGCTCGCCCGATCCGCGGCCCGTGAGCGGCACGCCCTCGTAGAGGCCGAGCAGCTCGCTCCCGTCGTCCGGCCGCTGCTCGTCGCGCGGCTCGTCGAGGACCACGACATCGACATTGCGCAGCCGGTCGCGGAACTCCGCAGGCAGCTCGTCGAGCGCGCGCGCGACGAGGCGCGAGAAGCGCGCGCGCTTCAGGTTCGACAAGGGATGTCCCACTCCTCGGCTCGGACGGGACGGACCTCATCCATCGCAGCGAGTGTCGCTTAGGCGGCTTCGCTCTGTGGCGCGGCCGCGCAGGCGGCGCGCAGCTTTCGGAGGGCGCGGGCCCGGACGCGGCAGGTGCCCGATTCCGAAAGGCCGACGCGCTCGCCGATCTCCCGCAGCGTCAGCTCGCGTCCGTATGCGAGGACAAGCACGCGGCGCTCGATCGGCGCGAGCCGCTGGAGCGCCGCGATGACGGCGGACCAGCGCGGGTCGTGACGGCGCGCCGACGAGGCCGCCATCGCGACGTCGGCGTCGCCGAGCTCCGCGAGCCGCTCGAGCGAGATCTCGACGTATGGCGGCGGCAGGTCCTCGCTGACCTTCTGCGCCTCGCGGAACGCGCGGCGCTCGGTGCGGGTGAGCGGGTCGCGCTCGCGCAGCGCGTCGAGCACCTGTCCGCGCACGCGCCTCGCGGCGTAAGCGCCGAACGGGGCGCCGAGGTCGCCGCGGTACCTCCGTGCCGCCTGCACCAGACCGAAGACGCCCCAGGCGATGAGATCCTCGCGGTCGGCGCCGCGGCAGCGCGGGTCGAGGGATCGGGAAGCGACCGCTCGCGCGAACCCGAGGTGCGCGATGATGCGTTCCTCGATCGCCGCGCGCTCCAACCGCTTCCGTCTCCCCGCGGCTGAACGTAGGAATCGCGAAAGTGGGTGTCAACGGGGTTGTCCACGAGCGACGTCGCCGAACGCCTCTACGACCGGTACGCGTTTCCTGACTGGCTGCGCGATCACAGCCGGCTCGTCGGCGCGATCGCAGGCGCGCTGGCTCTGGCGCGGCGAGGAATCGGCGACGACATCGACGTCGAGTCGGTGACGCTCGCGGGCTATCTGCACGACATCGGACGAAGCCCGTTGCTCAAGGGCGATCCGCGCGAGCACAACGAGCTCTCCGCGCTCATCCTCGCCGCGGAGGGACTCGAGGGCTGCGTCGAGCCGGCGCGGCGACATGCGATCTACACCGTGCTCGACCCGAAGACCGCGCCACGGACGATGAGCGAGAAGGTGGTCTACATCGCGGATCGGCGCGGCGGGATGACGATCGAGTCGGTCGAGGAGCGCGCGAAGGAGACCGCCGCGCGGCATCCGAAGTTCACCGACGAGATCGCGCGCTCGATCCCGATCGCGAAGCAGATCGAACGCGAGGTGTTCGCGGGCTTGCCTTTCAGACTCACGGACCTCGCGGCACACGTTGACATCCCGGTGAAGCGATGACCGACGCCGCACGCCTCGAGCGCCGCATCCACGAGCTGGCCCAGATCGGTCGCACCGACGACCCGGCGCGCGAGATCTACGCGACGGCCGTGTCGCGCCTCGGCCTCTCCGCCGAGGAGCAGCGAGCACGTGACCTCGTCACCTCGTGGTGCGCGCCGCACGGCGCGACGGCGCGGCGCGATCCGGCGGCGAACCTCTATCTGCGCTTCCCGGGCGCGGACCCGCACGCGCCCGTCGTACTCGTCGGCTCGCACCTCGACTCCGTGCCGATGGGCGGGCGCTTCGATGGCGCGCTCGGTGTCTGCTGCGCGGTCGAAGCGGTCGTGTCCCTCGTCGAGTCCGGAGCGCGGTTCGCGCGACCGGTCGAAGTCGTCGGCTGGGCCGACGAGGAGGGCGCGCGCTTCGGCTACGGCCTCTTTGGTTCCGCTGCCGCGTTCGGAAGGCTGCGCGTCGATCCCGAACGCGTCCGCGACAAGGGTGGGACATCGATTGCCGAAGCACTGCGCGCACTCGGCGAGTCCGGCGATCTTGCCGGCGCGATGCGCGATCCGAAAGGGATCCGGGCGTACCTCGAGCTCCACATCGAGCAAGGACCGCGTCTCGAACGCGCGGGCGCGCCGCTCGGCGTGGTGAGCGACATCGTCGGCATCTTCCACGGGCTGGTGATGGTCCGCGGCGAACAGAACCATGCCGGAGCGACCGTGATGGGCGAGCGTCACGACGCGCTCGTGGCCGCGAGCCACATGATCATCGCGCTCGAGCGCATCGCGTCGTCCGTGCCGGATGCGGTGGCGACGGTGGGGGAGATCACGGTGAAGCCCGGCGCGAAGAACGTCATTCCGGGCGAATGCACGTTCTCCCTCGACATCCGCGCGCCGAAGCAGGAATCGATCGATCTCGTCCTCGAGCGGTTCAAAGCGGAGGCGAATGAGATCTTCCGGAAGAGCCTGAGGGAGTGGGGGCTGCGACCGCTCCAGAGCGTTGCCGTGACGCCTCTCGATGAGGATCAGAGGGACTTGCTGTGGAAGAGCGCGATGTCCGTAGGCGTGAACGCGCCGACGCTGGTGTCGGGCGCGGGCCATGACGCCCAGAACCCGTCGCTCGCCGGCGTCCCGACGGGGATGATCTTCGTGCGGTCGACCGGCGGTAGCCACACTCCGACGGAGTTCGCGGCCACCGCCGACGCCGCACTCGGCGCGAAAGCGCTCGAGATCGCGATCCGCGAGCTCGCTACCGCTTAGCGGCCGCGACCTCCTCGCCGTCGTACGCGCGCTGCAGCTTGTTGATCTCGAGCTTGCCCATCGCGAGCATCGCCTTCGTCGCGCGTTCCGCACCCGCCTTGTCCGCTCCGCCGATGAGCTTCATGAGCACCGACGGAACGATCTGCCACGACACGCCGAACTTGTCGGTGAGCCACCCGCAGGGGCCGGGCTTACCGCCGTTGGCTGTGAGTTTCTCCCAGAGGCGGTCGATCTCAGCCTGGTCCTCGCAGCTCACGAGGAGCGAGATGCCCTCGGCGAACTTGAAGCTCGGGCCGCCATTCAGGGCGACGTAGTCCTGTCCGGCGAGCGTGAACTCGACGGTCAACACCTTCCCGCCTTGACCGGCGATCGCGTCGGGCGCGCGCGTGACGCTCTTGATCCGCGAGTCCTTGAAGAGCGAGGTGTAGAGCCTCGTCGCCTCCTCGGCCTGGTCGTTGTACGTGAGGAACGTGGTGATCTTTCCCATGTCTGTTCTCCCCTTATTTGAGCTCGCGCAATACCGCGTCCATCGCGATGAAGCCTGCGTTCATGCCGGTCTGCATGTTCGGATCATTAAGCACCGCGTTGCGGATCTCTTTCGATGGGTACCGAGACGTCGCGGTCCATGTCGTACGGCCGTCGCGCTCGGTAAAGACGGTCGTCGTCACGGTCGCGTCCTCGGGACGCCAGCCCGTCTCGCTGAATCCTTCGAACGCCTCGGCCGTGACGAATCGCGAGGGCCGCTCGATCTCGCGATACTCGCCGCGCAGCACGATCTTGGTGCCCTTCGCGTCCTGCATGCTGAAGCGATACGTACCGCCGACTCGCAGATCGACCTCAGCTTTCGTTGTCCAGCCTTCGAGTCGTCCGAACCATCGCTCCACGAGTTCCGGTTTCGTCCACGCGTCGAAGACGAGCTGACGCGGCGCGTCGAATTCCCTCGTCATCACGATCTCGCGGTCGCCTCGCGCAACAAGGCGCAGGAGCGGCGGGTTAGCCACGCTTGCCATCCTTCGTCCCCTTCGCCTTCATCTCGCCGAGCACATCGTCGAGTTTCTCGAGCGACTGCTCCCAGAAGCGCCGGTACTCGCCGGCCCAGATCGCGACCTCCCTGATGGGTGATGCCTCGAGGCGGCAGGGGCGCCACTTACCCTCGCGGCCGCGCGAGACGAGGCCGGCCTGCTCGAGGACCTTGAGGTGCCGCGACACCGCCGGCAGGCTGATGTCGAACGGCGCCGCGAGAGCGCTCACCGAGGAATCCCCGCGCGTGAGTCGCGCGAGGATCGCGCGTCGCGTCGGGTCAGCGAGGGCGCCGAACGTCACGCTCAATCGGTCCCCCGCATCGGTCATCATTTAACGATAGTGTTAAATGACCTCCGCCTGCTTGTCAAGTGCTTGCCAGTTGACGTGAACTGGCAGGCGTGGTCCCCTGTCCTCGAACGGGGAGGCGGGACACGCTCCTGTTTAGCGACCCGACGGGAGGCGTATGGCGACGACGGTCGGTGAGTACCGCATCGGCGAGCTCGCATCACGCGTCGGCATGACCGAGCGGACGATCCGCTACTACGAGGAGCTGGGCCTTCTCGAGTCAGTCAAGCGCCTCGAGGGCGGCGTGCGCGTGTACACCGACGACGATGTCCGGCGCCTCAAGTACATCAAGAAGTTAAAGACGCTCGGCCTCTCACTGCAGGAGATGCTCGAGCTCGAGAACCTCTACCGTCGCCATCGTTCGAACCGCAGCGTGCTCCCACGGCTTATGGAGCTGCTCGATGCGCACCTCGCCACGCTCGACGGACGCATGGACGAGCTGCGCGGGCTGCGCGACGAGATCCGCTCGTATCGCGAGCACGTCGCGCAGCGCGTGAAAGAGGACGCATGAGCGGCGACATCGTCATCCTCGGTGGCGCGCGCACCCCGATCGGCGCGTTCCTCGGTGGGCTCGCGCCGCTCTCCGCGCCCAAGCTCGGATCGATCGCGATCCGTTGCGCGCTCGAGCGTGCCGGCATCAAGGCCGATCAGGTCGACGAGGTCTTCATGGGCAACGTCGTCCAAGCAGGCGTCGGCCAGGCGCCCGCGCGTCAGGCCGCGATCGGCGCGGGGATCCCGAACAGCGTGCCGTGCACGACCGTGAACAAGGTCTGCGGCTCGGGACTCAAGGCGGTGATGCTCGCGACGACGCAGATCAAAGCGGGCGAAGCGAGCGTCATCGTCGCCGGCGGCATGGAGAGCATGTCGAACGCGCCGTACCTCATGCGCGGCCTCCGCATCGGCCTCTCGCTCGGTGAACACCACCTCGAGGACGCGAATCTCACCGACGGCCTGATGGACGCATATGGCCACGGGCACATGGGTCTTGGCGGCGAGCTCGTCGCGCAGCAGTGCGGGCTCTCGCGCGAGGAGCAGGACCGCTTCGCGGCGGCGTCCTACAAGAAGGCACTCGCCGCGCAGAAGAACGGCGCGTTCGACGCCGAGCTCGTCCGCGTCGAGGTGCCCGGGCGCAAGGGCGCGGTCACCGTGGTCGACAAGGACGAGACGCCGCGCGAGACGACGCTCGAGGGCCTCGCGAAGCTGAAGCCGGCGTTCAAAGAGGGCGGCACGATCACCGCCGGCAACGCCTCGAAGCTCAACGACGGCGGGGCCGCGGTCGTCGTCGCGTCCGCGGATCGCGCACGTGAGCTGCGCGTGAAGCCGATGGCGCGCGTCATCGCGCAGGGCCAGTACGCGCACGAGCCCGAACTGTTCCTCTCCGCGCCGCGCGGCGCGATCGCGCGCTGCCTCGAGAAAGCCGGCTGGTCTGTCGGCGATGTCGATCTCTTCGAGGTGAACGAGGCGTTCAGCGGCATCGAGTGCGTGCGCCGCGAGCTCGATATCCCTGAGGCCAAGTTCAACGTGAACGGCGGTGCGGTCGCGCTCGGCCATCCCATCGGCGCGTCTGGCACGCGTCTCCTCGTCACGCTCCTCTACGCGCTTCGGGCGAGGGACAAGCGGCGCGGCGTCGCGAGCCTCTGTCTCGGCGGTGGCGAGGCCGTCGCGCTCGCGGTGGAGATGGCGTGAGGGTCGGCGTCGTCGGCGCGGGGACGATGGGCGCGGGCATCGCGCAGACCTTCGCGATGGCCGGGCACGACGTGACGATGGTCGACGTCGGCGCCGCGCAGCTCGAGCGTGGGATGAAGTCTATCGACGCGTCGCTCGCGAAGCTCGAGGAGAAGCGGAAGCTCGGCGCGCCCGCGCGCGAGATCGCGTCGCGGATCCGCACGGCGACCGACGTGAGCGTGCTCAAAGACGCCGAGCTCGTCGTCGAGGCCGCGTTCGAGGATCCGAAGGTGAAGGGGCAGCTGTTCGCAGATCTCGATCGCGTGACCGCGAAGGACGTGATTCTGGCGTCGAACACCTCGTCCATCCCCATCGATGGCCTCGCCTCGCGGACGGGACGGCCGGACAGGGTCGCGGGGATGCACTTCATGAACCCCGTCCCGATCATGCAGCTCGTCGAGGTCGTTCGCGGTCCACGCACCTCGGACGAGACGCTGCGGACGATCGTCGACCTCGCTCGCGCGCTGGGAAAGACGCCGGTCGTGTCCGCGGACCGTCCCGGCTTCATCGCGAACCGCGTGCTGATGCCGATGATCAACGAAGCGTTCCTCGCGCTCGACGAGAAGGTCGGGAGCGCTGAGGACATCGACACGGTGATGACGCTCGGGATGAACCACCCGATCGGACCGCTGCGGCTCGCCGACCTCATCGGCCTCGACGTGTGCGTCGCGGTGATGGAGGTCCTCGAGCGCGGTCTCGGTGACAAGAAGTACGAGCCCGCGCCGAACCTGCGCGACCTGGTTTCGGCGGGCCGGCTCGGGCGGAAGTCCGGTCGCGGCGTGTACGACTACGCGACGGCGACGGTGCCGGAGAAGGCGCCCGAGAAGGCGACGGCGTGAGCGAGGAGCACGGACATGGGCCGCAGGTCGGCCCGGTGATGATGTTCAGTCCGCTCACGAAGGCGGTCGCGCAGTTCTACAGCGAGGTCATCGGGCTTGGCGGCGAGACCGGCGGCGAAGAGGTGTGGCTCGACGCCGCGAACGCGAAGGTCGTGGTGCACGACCCGAACCATCGCCAAACACCGGAGGAGATCCGTCGGCAGCCTGGCTTCGTCGTGTGGTTCGGAGTACCCGACGTGCGCGCGGTTTTCGATCGCGCGCGGCGCGCCGGTGCGCTCGCGTCCGAATTCTTCGGCGACTTCTTCTTCGCGCGCGACCCCGATGGACGTTACGTCGGCGTCTACACGCTGG
>Ga0209058_1001938_pt1 | contig 17278 bp, 20 predicted proteins | sample GraSoiAngelo_147_FD_185904 | JGI IMG/M metagenome (GOLD analysis project Ga0209058, IMG submission 185904) | Grasslands soil microbial communities from the Angelo Coastal Reserve, California, USA - 14_1009_05_40cm (SPAdes) (version 2) | ecosystem: Environmental > Terrestrial > Soil > Grasslands ... | reverse complement strand
TCGGGGTCCATCGGCACAGGGGACCAGGGCTGATCGAATCAATTTACGAGCGGTGCCTATGCGGGAACTGGAATTACGTTCAATTCGAGGCACGACGCAGAAAATAGTTCGTTTCGAATACAAAGGTCTTGTTTTTGATGAGCCATTGCGCTTCGACCTCCTTGTAGATGACTGTTTGCTGGTCGAGTTAAAGGCTGTCGAACTTTTGCATCCCTCCAGCAAAGCACAGCTTTTTAGCTATATGAAGTTGTTGGATATTCCGGTCGGCTTGCTGATTAATTTCCATGAACCGCTTCTGAAGAACGGCATTTTTCGGATGATTCTCCCCGGAGCGAATCCAACAGAAGGGAGCGATAGCGAAGCTTCGCTGTAGTATTCGTATCCAGAAGGACTTCGTTTTCTTCGTTACCTTCTGTAAAGGCTCTCTGCAGATTATTTATGAGACGGCTTGGAGGCGGACTAATCGCCCGTTTTTTACGGTTGATTCGTTTTTCACACACAATCTTTGCGCTCCCATTCGCGCTCGGCGCGCTCATCGTGGCTGCGAATGGCCTTCCATCGTCACGCACATTTTTGTTGGTGCTGGCCTGCATGGTGTTCGCCCGCACGGCAGCGATGCTCTTTAATCGATTGGTTGATTGGTCGCTCGATCAGCGCAACCCACGCACCGCTTGGCGTCATTTGCTCGTTTCAAAAACTACGGCTGTCGTTTTGCTCGTTTTGAGTTCCGCCGCATTTGTTTTGGCGGCGGCCGCAATCAATGGATTGACTTTCCTGCTCGCGCCAGTTGCTCTGGTAGTGATTTTCTTCTACTCGGTCACGAAACGGTTCACCAGCGCGACGCACTTCTTTCTCGGCCTGGCGCTCGCCATTGCGCCGGTCGGCGCCTGGATCGCGCAGACGGGACGTGTCGATCTTGCGCCGCTGGTGCTTGCGGCCGGTGTGATTTGCTGGGTGGCAGGATTCGATCTGATTTACGCCACGCAGGATTACGATTTTGATCGGCGCGAACGCATTCGATCGCTGGTGGTAAAGCTTGGGATCACGCGCAGCCTCCGCCTTGCGCAATTGTTGCACTTCGGAATGTTTGCTGCGCTCATCGCGTTCGGTTTCGCCGCGCAACTCGGGTTATCTTACTACCTTGGAATGCCTCTCGTGGCGGCCGCGCTTTTTTACGAACACAAAACCCAGAAGCTTGATCTGGCCGGAGTCAATCGGGCGTTTTTTCAAAGCAACGCGTTCGTGAGCGCTGTTTTTTTGGCCGCAGTTTGTGTGGATCGATTGATTTAATAGAACAGACTAACAGAAGGAAACGAAGGCCACGAAGAGGAACTGTATTCAATCCAAATCACCATCTTTGTTTTCTTGGCTGCCTTCTGTAAAAGTTTTCCAGGGTGGTTAAAGTGATTACATGGCGTTTAACAGCGCGACGCGTCTCTCATGCCGGCCGCCGTCGAAAGGGGTTTCGAGCCAGATCTGGACGATCTTCAGCGCTAAATCTTCGAGAATCATGCGTTCACCAATGGAAAGGACATTGGCGTCATTGTGTTCCCGCGAAAGGCGGGCCGACTCTTCATTCCAGCAAAGGGCGCAACGTACGCCGTGCACTTTGTTCGCCACCATTGCCTCGCCATTGCCCGATCCGCCAAACACAATACCTCGTTCGCATTCGCCACGCGCCACTGCTTCCGCCGCTGGGCGAATAAAAAGCGGATAATCGACCGGTTCCTCGCTGAACGTGCCGAAGTCTTTCACCTCGTGCCCGAGCCCGCCGAGCAACTCTTTCACCTTTTCCTTGTACTGAAAACCGGCGTGGTCTGTGCCGAGGGAAATTTTCATGAGACACGAATTACACTAATTGCCACGAATTTCATAACGCTTGAGTCAATCCGTTTTAGTCAGTTCGTGTGGGTTCGTGAAATTCGTGTCTCAATAGGAAAGCGCTGCTATCCGCCGTGCAGTTTCGCCAGCTCGCGCCAGATCTCCCGTTCACGTTCGGTTAGCTTCTTTGGCACGTTGATCTGAACATCGACATAAAGATTGCCGCGTTTGCCTGACGTGCTGGGAAGTCCGCGTTCCCGTAGCCGAAATCGCTGCCCGCCCTGCGTGCCGGGCGGGATTTTCAGCCGCACCTTTCCTTCCAGTGTCGGCACGAGCAATTCGCTGCCGAGCACTGCGCGCCACGGTTCGATCTTGACCTCATGAATCAGATCGCTGCCCTCGACCGAGAAATCGGGATGCTTGGCCAACCGCACGCGCAAAAATAGATCGCCGCTTTTTCCTCCGCGCACGCCCGCTTCACCCTGACCAGCCAGGCGGATGCGTTGCCCCTCATGAACGCCACGCGGAATCTTGACCTGATAGTTTTCCACCTTGTTCGAACCAGCGCGGCGCAGCGATACGGTTCTCGTCGAACCGTGGAGAGCTTCTTCCAGAGTGACCATGATATCGGCTTCGACGTCGGCCCCACGTTCGGCAGTCGCCTGACGTCCGCCGAATCCACCGAAAGCAGATCGGCCGCGACCGCCGCCGAAGAACGCTTCGAAGAAGTCGCTGAATCCAGTTCCGCCAAATTCGAACTGGACCCCGCCGTCACCGCCCCACTGGTAAAATCCGCCTTCGGGTGGCTGTGCCCCCCATCCCCGAGGCGGCTGAAATCCGCCCGGCCTGTTCCAATCCGCGCCAAGTTGATCGTACTTCTTTCGCTTTTCCGAGTCGCTCAACACCTCGTAGGCTTCGTTGATCTCTTTAAATTTCTCTTCCGCGGCCTTTTTGTCCTTGGCGACATCGGGATGATGTTTCCGCGCCAGCTTGCGAAATGCGGTGCGAATTTCGTCCTCGGTGGCCGTTTTCGGGACACCGAGTGTTTCGTAATAGTCTCTAAACTGAACTGGCATCGGCTCTCAAACCTTGTGCCTCTGTTCAATTCGCGCAACTTTCTCCCACGGTATGCGCGAACTTGGGAAGTTTGCAGTCGTCATCGGTATCGTCATCACGCTCGTGGGTCTGGTGATGTGGAGCGGATTTGCTCCGAGATGGCTGGGCCGTTTGCCGGGTGATATTCGGATCGAGCGCGGCAACTCTGCGTTTTATTTTCCGATCGTCACCTGCATCGTCCTAAGCATCGTGCTGAGTCTCTTATTGTCGATCTTTCGACGTTGACCATTTTTTGAAACGGTCGCCGTGGCACGAAAACAAATCCGTCTCGACCACCATGTCGCTCATCTCTTGCAGTGCCGGCGCTGCCCGCGCATGCAATCGACGCCGGTTTCGGGCGGCGCGGTCCTTAGCGATGTGATGTTGATTGGCCAGGCACCCGGCCCGCGTGAGCCGGTTTTGCAACGACCTTTCGCGCACACCGCCGGTAAAACGATGTTTCGTTGGTTCGAGCAATTCTGTGGACTGAACGAAGCTGCCGTAAGATCGACAATTTATTTTGCCGCTGTCTGTCGATGTTTTCCGGGCAAGAATTCCAGCGGCAGCGACCGAGTGCCGGCTCCGGACGAAATTCGCAATTGCTCCTCGTGGATGGACGACGAGATCAAAATCTTGCGGCCGCGTCTCATCATTCCCGTCGGGCGACTGGCTATCATGCAATTCATCGACCGCGCAAAATTGGAGAAAGTAATTGGCCGTAAATTTCGGGTGAAACGCGGGGGGCACAGCTTCGATCTGATTCCGCTGCCACATCCATCCGGTGCATCACCTTGGCACAAGATTTCACCAGGGAAAGAATTGCTCGAAAAAGCTCTGCGCAAAATCGCGCGTCATCCAGCGACCGTGAACTCAAAATTAATCTGGAGGCCAAGAATCCAGGAATTGTGATGCAGGATTAATTGACTCCGTTCTTGGCTTCCTGTTTTCCAGATTCATCTTCTTTGTGAATGTCTTCCACGCAAATACCAACTCGCGCTGATATTCCGGAACCCGACAAATGGGACCTGACGCATTTGTTCGTGGACGTGGGCAAGTGGCAGGAGGATTTTGCCTGGCTTCAGCGGACGTATCCCAAACTCCAGGATTGGAAGGGCAGAGTGGGGGAATCGGCGAAAGCGTTGGCGGGTGCGCTTGAGTTTGAGAAGTCGCTCGAACTTAAGATCGAACGCGTTTATCACTACGCCTCGTTGCAACTGGCGGAGAACAGCGCGAACAACGAATACCTCGCACGGATCGGACAGGTTCAGAATCTGCTCACTAAAATCGGTGAAGCGGGCGCGTTTGTTGTCCCCGAAATTCAGGCGATCGACGATGAAACTTTCGCCAAATTTATTGTCGATTCAGTGCTGGCCGAGTGGCGAATCAAGTTGCACAAAATTCGGCGGATGAAGCCGCATGTGCTTTCCGAGCCCGAGGAGCGCCTTCTTGCGCTGGGCAATGTCGCGCTTAGCGGTTACGACGACACCTTTTCGCAGTTGACAGATGTGGACATGAAGTTCGGTCTGTTGATCGACGAGACTGGTCGCGAGAGACCGCTCACTCAAAGTTCGTTCAGTTCGTTTTTGGTGAAGCGGGATCATGAGCTGCGCAAACGCGCGTTCCATCAGTTCTACGCGGAATTTCAGGATCATCAGTACACGCTGGCCGCGTCGCTCGCTTATTCGGTAAAAGCAGACGTCTTTCGCGCTCGGGCGCGGCGTTATTCGTCGGCGCTAGAGGCGGGGCTGTTCCCAGACGACGTACCGGTCACGGTTTACGATGGATTGATCGAATCAGTCCGCGCGAATTTGAAGCCACTTTTTCGCTACCTCGAATTGCGCCGGCGCGCGCTCGGGTTACGCGAGTTGCATCATTACGATACGTACGTGCCGCTCGTTCCAGAAATTGAAACGCGGACCAGTTTCGATCAGGCCGTCGAGATGGTTCTCGCCGCGCTCGCTCCGCTGGGGAAAGAGTATGTCGATGCTTTGGCTGAAGGTCTGCGGGGACGCTGGTGTGATCGTTATGAGACCAAAGGCAAACGCAGCGGCGCGTTTTCATCCGGAAGTTACGGCGCGCCGCCATATATCTTGATGAACTACAAAGAGGATGTCTTCGCTGATGTCTATACGCTCGCGCACGAAGCAGGTCACTCCATGCACAGTTGGTTTTCGCAAAATTCGCAGCTGTTTCAGGATTATGAGTATCCGATTTTTCTGGCTGAAGTGGCCTCCACATTCAATGAAGAGCTGCTCACCCATCATCTACTCCAAACAACGAGCGAGCCGAAGATGCGGGCCTACATCATCAATCGGCAAATTGACGATCTGCGCGGCACGCTGTTCCGGCAGACGATGTTTGCTGAATTTGAAAAGATTATTCACGCCATCGAGGAGAGCGGTGATGCGCTTACACTCGCCGTTTTCAAATCGGAATATCACAAACTCCTCGAGACCTGTTTTGCTGAAAACTTTGTCCTTGATCCGGAGCTCGATCTGGAATGCCTGCGTATTCCGCATTTTTATCACGCGTTTTACGTTTATAAATACGCGACCGGCATATCTGCGGCTGTCGCCCTGTCGGAGCAGGTTCTCTCCGGCAAAGCGGATAGCGTAAATGCATACTTGGATTTCCTGCGCTCCGGCGGCTCGAAATTCCCGCTGGAAACATTGCAAGCCGCGGGTGTGGACATGACGACACCCGCGCCGATCGAGAGCACGCTTCGGTTATTTGAACGGCGTCTCGACGATCTCGAATCGCTCTTGCTGTAGGGCGCCTGTGTCAGAGGCTGTGGCGTTTCACAAAAAGGCCCTAAAATTTGCGTCAGGCCAAAGATCGAAGGATCGCGGGCGGCGCGGGTATTCTGGACGCCGCAGCGCGGCGTCCCTACCATTCGGACGATGCATCTGGGTCCGAACGAACTTCTTCAACGATTGAAACCGCTGTTCCTCGAGAACTTCGAGAAGTTCCCTGAGTTGGGCGCCGCTGTTTCGATCTGGCAAGATGGGAAACCGATTGTCGATCTTTACGGTGGATTTCAGGACGCACGCCGCCAAAAACCGTGGAGCAAGGACGCGCTCGTTCTCATCTGGTCTGCGACAAAAGGAATTGGCAGCGCGTGTGCCCTGCACGCCCTGCAGGAACATAAGATCGACATTGATCGACGGGTCGCCGAGTTTTGGCCAGAGTTTGCGCAGGCCGGCAAAGAAAAAATCACGGTTGCGCAGTTGCTTTCGCATCAAGCCGGCCTTTGCGCCTTGGATCGACGCGTAGAGTTTCTGGATCACGTCGCAGTAATTCGAGCGCTCGAAGCGCAACATCCATTGTGGCCGCCCGGAACTGCTCATGGCTATCATGCCCGCACGTTTGGCTTTCTTCTCGACGAACTCGTGCGTCGAATAGCGGGAAAGACCTTATCGGATTATTGGCAGGAGATTTTTGCCCAGCCGCTTAATCTCGATCTTTGGATCGGTTTGCCCGAAAAGGAGAATCCGCGCGTGGCCACGATTTACGCTGCGAAAAGCGGCAAACCGCCGGAACCAAAGCAATTCTACCTCGATCTTGTCACACCGGGCACGTTGGCGCGGAAAACGTTCACGTCACCGTACGGATTGCAGGCGATCAGCGCGATGAACACTCCTGCAATACGCGCGAAGTCGATTATTTCTTTCGGTGGGATCGGGAGCGCCGCGGCGTTGGCAAAATTCTACTCCATGCTCGCTAACGGCGGAAAACTCGAAGGCCAGACCTTTTTTTCAGAAGGAACAATCGCATGGATGACAACAGCGCTGGCCGATGGCATTGACCGCGTCTTTCAAATACCGACAGCGTTTTCCGCCGGATTCATGAAAGATGCACGGAACACAATGCCTAGAATCTTCGGCCCTTCGCCGACTGCCTTCGGACATCCCGGAGCGGGCGGCAGCCACGCCTTTGCCGATCCCGCAAACGGGATTGCGTTCGCTTACGTGATGAATCAAATGGAGCAATCGCTTCTGCCTAATAAAAAATCGCTGCGGCTCGTGGACGCGATTTATGGGTAGGGACGATTGACCTCAATCGCCCGCGGAGATCGTCGGCTCGACAGAGTCTCGCCCCACCGGCTATTCACCGATGATCGTAATGGAAATCTTCCGCCGATGCGGTGCGCGCCGATGCTCAAACAGAAAAATACCCTGCCAGGTTCCCAGCTGCAATTTTCCGTCGACAATCGGCACTGTCTCGCTCGTTCGCGTCAAGACCATGCGAATGTGCGACGGCATGTCATCGCTTCCTTCCGAACCGTGCGTGAAGTAATCTGCATCTTCTGGCACCAAACGATTGAAGAATTCCTCCACGTCATGTTGCGCGGTGGGATCTGCATTCTCCATGATAATCACGCTGCAACTCGTGTGCCGAACAAAAACGGTGATCGTCCCATTGTGCAGACCGCTCTTATCGGTCTTCGCCTGGATGTCGTCGGTGATTTCGTACAACCCCTTACCGTTGGTACGCACTTCGAGTACTTCGTGGTGAATACGCATGCGATTCAGAATAACACTGGCAGAAATAATAGTCGCACGTTGATCTTTGCCGAAGCTGATGGCCTGATAACTTACTTGTCGATGCAAGGCAAACTTGAGCGCGTGCTGTTTGATGAGCCGGCAATTAACCGGCGTCTGGATGAGCTCGCTGGGCAAATTTCAAATGACTATCGTCACCGGGAATTGACCGTGATCGCGGTCTTAAACGGGAGCCTGATATTCATGGCGGACTTGCTGCGTCGGATTCAACTGCCGTTGAAGCTGGATTGCCTGAGCGTGGTGAGTTATCACGGGAAAGCGCAAACGAGCGGCGAGGTGATTTTCAAGCAGGTCACGCTGCCCGATGTGGTCGATCGGCATATTTTGATTATCGACGACATCCTGGACACCGGTCGGACGCTCGCAGCTATTCGGGAGAAATTGGAAACAGCCAAACCGCGAAGCATTCGAGTTTGCGTGCTGCTTAGTAAAAAAAAGCAACGCGCGCGGGATGTTGTTGCAGATTATGTCGGGTTTGAAATCGAGGACGAATTTGTTGTCGGTTACGGGCTCGATTTCATGGCACGTTATCGCAATCTTCCGTACATTGGCGTGCTGCGGAAAGAATTGATTGCGCAACCAGGCTGATTGCGATGAACGTGCGCGTCCAGTTTTATGCGCAGTTGCGTGACTTGGCCGGCGCGTCCGAATTAAATTTTGATCTTCCGGACAAAGCTACCATTGGCGATCTGCTGGCAAGAATTTATGAAGAAATCCCGGCATTGCGTTCCCGAGACAAAAGCCTTCTCATCGGTGCGGGCGTGGAGTTTGTTGATCGCAATCACGAGCTGAAACCGGGTGATGAGATTTCAATCATGCCGCCAGTGCAAGGCGGGTGATGAAGCCTAAATCATAGAGCAAGATCGAGAGATTTGATTCGCTCGCTTCCCGTTCGCTCAGCCTTTGGCCTCCCCGTCCATGTCGCGGCTCTCCCAGTCGCTCCATTCTCGACTTCGCTCGAAATGACAAAGTGCCGCCGGTGAAGGTGGAATGAGTCCAGGAGGCAGGAGTCAGAAGTCAGAAGTAGGACGGACCTTCGTTTGCTTTGTTTCCTTCTGTAAAGATCCCCCGTTTATTCGTGTCTATTCGTGGTTTCAATTAGTCGCGAAGGTTTTTAAAGCCTATCGCGACGCCGAAGTCGCGGCTGCGCACGAACTGAATCACAGCCTGCAAGTCATCTTTCTTTTTCCCCGTGACGCGAATTTGTCGATCTTGCAACTGGCTTTGCACCTTGAAACCTTGCGATTTAATCGCCTGAATGATCTCCTTCGCTTTATTTCCTTCGAGGCCCTGTCGAATTTTTAATTCCTGCCGGGCGTGACCGACGGATGAGATCGCGGGCTCTTCGTGCTCGATATTTCGTAAGTCGACCCCGCGCTTCGAAAGCTTGCCGATCACAATTTCGCGCAATCCCCGGAGGCGCGCCGCGTCATCAGCACTAAGGATGATTTTGTCTTTCTCGGCGAGAATCTCAGCCGTTATACCCTTGAAATCGAAGCGGGTGGCAAGCTCTTTGCGCGCCTGATTGAGCGCGTTATCGATTTCCTGCTTATCGATTTCCGAAACGATGTCGAACGACGGCATGTAGGATTTTAGGGTTTGGATTTTCGATTTTGGATTTGCGGGATTCCCGCCGGCGATCCGCAAAGATCATACAGCACATTGCAAACTTCTCACGGATTTGCCTCTACCACCTTGATGTTGCCTTCCGTAGCGTGGATTTGAATTGAAGCCTCGCCTCCGTCGTTGACTAACATATCCACCTTAGACATCTCTCTGGCAGGGCCCTCTCCTTGTTCGGCAAAATCATTCGCAATGTTTCCGTTTACCGTTTCAGCAATCAGGTGGAAGGCAGCGTCACTTGGAAGAAAGGCCCACGCAGTTCCGCGTGCGATGTTTGCCCGTATGGAGAATCTGCCCTGCTTCCACCATTCGTAGGTCAACGTGAGCGCGCCGCGGCCTAGCGAACAGGCCACATCACTGATGCAGTTGCGCTCCAACAGCTGGCCGCTCCCGACCCGGGCGTGTACGGTTTTGCCATGCATTCCGTCCACCAGAACTTCGCCGTTGTCTAATTCCAACCGCGATATGCTGGCGGTTTGCGGGACGACGATCGTGTAATCGACGGTGCCGGAGCGATCAAACAAGCCCCATGCCTGTTTTTTGGGAAAGATTGTTTCGATGGAGACGGAGTCTGGTTGCACAGAAACATTGACCACGATCTGCTTCAGCCGCTCGGGCGTGTAGGCCCTTTTGATCGCCTCCACCCGCATTTCGGTCGCAGCTGACCCGTAAACGCGAACCGCGCCATCCCCATTCTTGATTGTTACCTTCGCCGTCGGTTCGATCGTATAGGACTGCTCGAAAATCTCCTCCAACGCGCGGTCCGTGGCCGAGCCACAGCTGACAAGGGAGAGCAGCAATACGGCAAGTATGAGGCGAAAACTCTGCGGACTAATAATTGCTGATCGCACGCACAAATCCCATCAGCGCGTGTGCGTTGCTGATCAAGGGAAGAAATCCCGTAAGGACAAGAACTGCCCAAAGTGCGGCTTCTCCCAAAAAATCCTGGCGCGCTTCGTTTTTGAGATAGTCGCCCGTAATATTCCAAAATGATCGCGCGGCCGGATGCACAAATTTCGCGCTCGAATGTTCGAATGAGACAGAATGGTAGTTATAATCCGTGATCGGCGCTCGGCTGCGTTTGCCCACAGCGAGATCGAATGAATCGCGGCGGCTCTCGTTACAGGTTGTCAATGGTGTTGGTTTCATAGTTTCTAGTAGTTTGCTGTTTCCTATGAGATGCGCCGCGCAGCGGAAGTGGATTCAAAATTTGTCGGGCGGATGAGAAATGTTCGCCCCAGCTGCCGGCCAGCTAAAAAAGTGAGCGCAGCTGGGGTCTTGGGAGGCATCCCTCAAGACGTTTCAACGCCGCTGAGGATTCCGCCAAGATGGCCTGTCAGCGTGATCACTAATAGTGCGATCACCGTTACCGTCCAATAGCCGATGCGCGGTGAGATTCCTTTGGTATGGAGGCGCGTGCGCATCCAGCTGAGAAAAAAGATGAGCAAAACGGAAGTCAGCGCGCAAATCATATGCAGCCGTAAGTTGCCTTTTACCGTCGCGCCTTCGAGCTGCCATTGCCACGCTCCAAGGCCAGTCGCAATTGCCAACGGGACCGTTATTGCGGCGCCCAATAGATTGTAATAGGCGACCGCCGCAAGGGTTGGCTGCTTGCGCCAGACCGCCAGTAAATCGAAAACAACGCTCGCGATAAACAGGCCGATCGGAAAATGAATAATGACCGGATGCTGCGCGTGTCCGGCGAGGAGCGCAGCCTTGAGATCGAACGGATTTACCGAAGTGGCGAGAAATGGGTTCATGATTCTTTCGACTCTCCGTCGCGGTCGCGAGCGGTGTCTCATTCTTTCCAATCAAGACGCTTTAGCTCTTTAGGCATCCATTGCACCTCATGACTTCACGACCACGATCGTCCCAGTCATCTTCGGGTGAACTGAGCAAAAATAGGTGTAGGTACCGGGAGCGCCCGCTGTGATCGTGAACTCTTGATCCGTGTCGAGCGCGGTCGATTTCTTAAACTGCTTCTCAACACTCACGACGGTGTGAGGTTCTTCGTCCCGATTGATCCACGTAATCTTCTCTCCAGATTTCACGGTTAAGTTCTGGGGATTAAAGGCGAAGTCTTTGATCTCTATTCTATTTTGGTTGTTGTCGGTGGTATCGGCTTCCTTCATCTCGCCAGCGAGTGCGAAGATCGATAGATTGAGAAAACTGATGGCGCATAATAGTGCCATTTTCTTATTTCTTGGAGTCAGTGTAGTCATAGTTATGCTTAGTTAGGTTAGCTGAGGTTGGAATCGACGACGGCGAGGGCAGTTTTGCCTTGCTTATACTGGACGCTGGTTAGGCCGAGCATGCTGCGCAGCTTTTCAGCCGGCACTTTCATAGGACCGGGCGACGGCGCGGTTCCAGGAGCTGGCTGCGGGAAGGCAGTAGACATCGCGGTGTGGAAAGTCACGTTGCCTTCGACTTTCTGGAGCACCTGATGGATGTGACCGTTTAGCACTGTCACCGAGCCGAAGCGTTTGAGATATCCAAGAGCGCATTCGCTATCGCTTGTTCCCCAGCCCCATTGCGGATTGACCGCCCAGAGCGGGATATGCGCGAACACTACAATCGGCGTGTCCGCGCCAAGACCTTTCACATCGCCTTCGAGCCATTCGAGCTGCTCATCTCCGAGTTGCCCCAGACCACCGGCCTGAAGGTCTAGCACGTTGACCAGTCCAATGAAATGGACGCCGTTTTTGTTGAAGCTGTACCAGCCAGAGCCTTTGCCTTCGACGCTCTTCAAATACCGTTCACGGTAAAGCTTTCCGCCATCGGTAAGCACATCGTGCTCCCCGGGAACATAGAAAACGTCCTTGGTTCGGCAGCTCTTGAGCACTTCATCGAAGGTGTCGAACTCTTCGGGCTTCGACAGCTGTGTAATGTCTCCCGTGTGAATGAGGAAAGACGGCGGCGTCGGCATTGCGTTGATGCGATCGAGAGCAATTCTGAAGGTGGCCGTAACATCTTTATTCGCTTCCTTACTGAAGCCGATATGGCTATCGCTAATCTGTAAAAAGCTAAGATCTGTAGCTGGCAATGGCGCCCTAGCCTTCGCAATTTGAGCAAGGGTTCTCGATACTAACACGCCGCCGCTGATGGTCCAGAGCAGGCCGGTACCGGCCCAGGCCATGCATTGTAGAAAGCCGCGTCGGTCAATACCGTCATGCTCCTGATCGTGAGAAATGTAATCGGACATAATATTTTGGTTTCCTAAAGGTTTAGTTTGCTTTCGTAAATTGCTTTTCACCTGTCCTTACTGATTTCGCGCGACTTTATTCCGAAAATCTTTGCCAGTGAAGTTGTGACCTTGAATTTCTTGCTCTGCCGGGAGTGAAGTGTCGCCGCCTCCAATAGCTAATTTAGGTTCGGTGTCCTTGGAACGAGCCGACTCCTTAGCCTCAGGCTCCTTACCGCGAACAGGATTGAGAAGGGCCAGAGCAACGAACAGAGCGAACGCTAGCGTGCCCATATTCAGGTGCCTCAGAAATGCAGAGAGCATAGACAAGCTTCTGACAATGCTCTTATTATAGGAACGAGGAGGAGTTGGCATAACGGAAGTCTTTCGTTTTTTGGATTTCAATAACTGCTTTCAGTTATTCATACCGTTTCGGTGCGATACATATTCCCGTCGCGCCAAGGATGGGCTTATTGCAGAAAGCAGAGCCTCGGCGAGACAGCGCCGGATGTCGGTAGTGAACCAAGTCGGAACCGTGGGTGATCAAAGAAAACTAATTCGCGCTTGCATCCGAAGCGCAGAGCTCTCAGCTTTTCCGAACCTACCGCTTTGTGCTGGGACTTAAGCTCTGACCGCCGTCAATGATGCGGCACTTGTCCTTCAAAAAGCTGCTTGAAGGTCTGCAAATCGCTATCGCTAACGTCGGAAACGGCCCAGTAATTGAAGTCGGAGTCAGTCCAGTGGACTAGATGGTAACCTTGGCGCGTCATAGTCTCTTTCGTTTCGGTCGCCCCAGGCCTTGCTGGCCAAACGAACAGATTAATGAAATGCTTGCGCCTTTGGTAAATCAGAGCTGCTACGGGGTGGTTATCGAGATAATCAAGGCGCCCACCAATCAAAGGAAAGCCTTCGCCAGAAAGGTCCACCACGGGAGCCGCAAAATCGAGCTTAGCATCAAGCCACGGTTTGACAGTGTGTTGATCGGAGGATGGTACGTCTGTGAGATGATTAGCCATAAGCGAACGCACATGACTGGCGATAAGCTGCGTCGCGAGGAACTGGTCGGAACCAGGTTGCTGTAATCGAGGCAACAAATTTGAAACGATAATTGCGGCCAATATGATAGCTGCGGCCAGAGCTAGCCAGTTCCATGGCATCTCAGAAACAACGAAACGCCGTTCTGCCCGCGGCCGCGTCACCAATAGCTGATTTTCCGTCGCAGCATTGCGCATGTCCTTCGCGCCCAGCGCGTCCCGTAAAGAAGAGTGAACCCGCTGACGCAGTTCGGCCGGAGCCTTATAATACGGGGCGCCCCGGCTAATCGCGTGAGTCAGCGCCACGTGCGCGTCGTATCCTTGCTCACACGTACGGCAGTCCCGCAAGTGCTGTTCGATTTGCTGGCTGGTGATTGGATCCAGTTCGCCATCCAAATAACCATCCAACAATTTTGTAGCTTCTTCGCAGTTCATCTATTTCTCCTTACCGATCCGAGCCGCCAAATATTCCTTAAGTTTGGCGCGGGCGCGGGCCAGCCGCGACATGACTGTCCCGGTCGGAATTTTCACGATGTCGGCTATTTCCTTGTAAGAGAGACCTTCCTGGTGTCGCAGAGTCAGTATCTCCCGGAATTCCGTCGGCAATTTATCCATTACTCCTCTAATTAGTTCCGCGTCTTCAGCATGCTCCAGAATCGTTGCCGGGCTGGCCGAGTCGTGGCCGATTGCATGGATCTCTTCGTCGAAAGTTGTGGTGAGATCGACTGCACGGTTCTTTTTTAGCAGGGTGTAGGAAGTATTTCGGACGATCGTGAGCAGCCAGGCCCGGCCGTTGGAGCCATGGAATCCACCAAAAGACTTAAAGGCACGCAGATACGCCTCTTGAACCACATCCTGTGCATCCTGTTCGTTGCGAAGCAACCATTTGGCGAGGTTGTGGGCCGCATCCATGTGAGGCAACATCGTTTCTTCAAAAGATGCCAACTCGTGTTCCTGAGCGGCCTCTTGTTCTCCGTGCTTCTTGAGTACGACAAACTTCACAATCTTCGCGCTCGATTCGAGATCTTCAATGTTAGAAGCGTATTCTGCTTTAAGTGCTGCAGCCATAACGTTTTTTTTGATCAGGTCGGCTCGGCTGGAAACTGCACCTCGAGCCAGAGCATTTGCATCGGAAAACGGCGGTAACGCTGACCAGTTTCCACGCGTTTCAAATCGCGGAGAGTTCATTGCCACTTAGGCCGCTCCGAGCGCAGACGCCTCCGCATCGTGCCTTTATACAACACACGTCGATGGCTTCCAGAGCTACATAATACCGCCCCCCTTTCCCTGTACTTCCATTCGGCGCCTCAACGCTCGCTCTGTAGTTCAAGTCTCCTCCCTTAGTCATGTACAGTTGCATTTTCTAATACAACCGAAGCCGCCCCATTCTTATTCCCCGATTTTTGAAATAAAGTCACTAGCTGAAGATATCACAGAACAACGTCGAACCCCCTCGGACCCTCGGAGATGATTAGTGTGCGGTGCGGCGTTCGTCTTCCGCTGAAATGCTCCGTGCAATGGCGGAGCAAATTGGGCCTGCTGCGTGAGAAGAAATTGACCAGGATACGCGGGAACTGCAATATCCTGCGCTGATGGTCTGGCGAGAAATTGCCAGCAAAATTTTTCCCCGCGCTCAGACCCAGAGGGTGCGATCAAAGGTGCGATATTGAATTGCTTCGCTGACGTGCTCGGGTGAGATATCGACCTTTTCGTCGAGATCGGCGATGGTGCGCGAGACTTTCAGGATCCGATCATAAGCGCGGGCGCTGAGATTCAATTCGTTCATCGCCACACGAATCAGATCCTGCGAATCTTGGTTGAGCTTGCAATGTTGTTTGAGATGCCGCGTGGCCATGCGTGCGTTGCAGGTTACTTTCGGATCATTGTGAAAACGCTCTTGCTGGCGTTCACGTGTCCGCATGATCCGGTCGCGAATCGCGGTCGAACTTTCCTCGGCACGCTCGCTGGCGACATCTCGATATTCGACCGCCGGAACTTCAATGTGCAGATCGATGCGATCGAGCAGTGGTCCGGAGATTCGTTGACGATAACGCTGTACTTGGACGGGACCGCAACGGCATTCGCGTTTTAAATCGCCAAAGTATCCGCACGGGCAGGGATTCATCGCGGCGACCAACATGAACTCGGAGGGAAAAGTCACGCTCCCCGCCGCTCGCGAAACGGTGACCTTCCCGTCTTCGATTGGCTGGCGCATCACTTCCAGGGCCGATCTTTTAAACTCAGGCAGTTCATCGAGAAAGAGGACGCCGTTGTGCGCAAGACTCACTTCGCCCGGATTTGGAAATGTGCCGCCGCCGAGCAAACCAATGTCGCTGATGGTATGATGCGGCGCGCGAAACGGCCGCTTGGAAACGAAGGAGCGGTCGCCGCTGAGTAGACCGGCGATGCTGTGAATCTTTGTCGTGTCGATCGCTTCCTCGAGCGATATCGGCGGAATAATGGTGGGAATGCGTTTCGCAAGCATCGATTTGCCTGAACCGGGAGGTCCGACCATCAAGACGTTGTGGCCGCCGGCCACAGCCACTTCGATGGCGCGTTTGACGTGGCCCTGACCTTTCACATCGCTGAAATCGACGTCATAGGTCTGATGCGTGGCAAAAAACCCGGTCAGATCAGCACGAGTGGGTAGAAGCGCAGTTTCGCCGCGCAAAAAAGCAAATGTCTGCCGCAAATTCTGCACGCCGTAGATGTCGATCCTATCGACCATGGCGGCTTCAAGAGCGTTGGCCTCCGGGACAAATAGCGCGTGCTTCCCGCGACGTCGCGCTTCCAACGCTACCGGCAGCACGCCCTTGACTGCACGCACCGCGCCGTCTAAAGCGAGTTCGCCGACAAAGCTGAAATTCTCGAAAGGCGAACTGTCTAGTTCTTCGGTCACCGCGATCATGCCGAGCGCAATCGGTAAATCGAAGCTTGGCCCTTCTTTTTTGATATCGGCGGGGGCAAGATTGATTGTGGTGCGACCACGCGGCCAATAATAGCCGCTATTTGCGATTGCCGTCGTAACGCGGTCGCGGCTCTCTTTCACCGCAGCGTCTGGCAAGCCAACGATGACAATATTTGGGTCGCCGCCGGCGCCATTAACCTCTATCTCCACTTCGTACGCGTCCACGCCGTAAACTGCCGCGGAATAGATTTTTGCCAGCATCGCCGTGCAGACTTACAGAAAATCGGAGGTTGGAAAAGCGGCAAATGCCCGCAATGGCGAAGCGCGACTTGCGCTCGCCAAATTGGTTCAATATTTGGGCGGCTCGCTCGGACAAAACACGAAGAATGGCGGGCTGGCGACCGCCACAAAAAAGATTGAACAGGACGCGTCTGGGAACTGTCGTAAATCCGAATATTTAACGTTGTTAAATACTTTTGGGAATGCTACAACGCGTGATCGGTAAGACGCTGGCGAATACTATAAACGGTAAGTTGTTGACCCAATCCCCCAATATCATTGATGAAAAAGAGTTATATGGCTGCCGAAGATAGCGATACCGGAATTAAGATTTACCTGCGCGAGATCGGGCAAATCCCGCTTTTGACTCCGGAACAGGAGATCGAGCTGGCCGCGAAGATAAAGAAGGGCGATCGCGAAGCGCGGGCGTTGATGATTCGGTCCAATCTGCGTCTGGTCGTCAAGATCGCGCACGATTACGCAAATCTCGGGCTGCCGCTTCTCGACCTGATCTCAGAGGGAAACATCGGGCTGATGAAGGCGGTCGAACGCTTTGATCCAGCGAAAGGCGGAAAGCTCAGCACGTACGCCGCGTGGTGGATTAAGCAGTCCATTAAGCGAGCACTGGCGAATCAGAGCAAGACGATTCGTCTGCCTGTGCATCTGGTGGACAAAATTTCCAAGATGCGCCGGGTTTCCTTGCAGATGAGCGAGGAACTTGGTCGTGAGCCGACAGACGAGGAACTTGGCGATGAGATCGGGATCGCGAGTGGAA
>Ga0209058_1001932_pt1 | contig 17317 bp, 17 predicted proteins | sample GraSoiAngelo_147_FD_185904 | JGI IMG/M metagenome (GOLD analysis project Ga0209058, IMG submission 185904) | Grasslands soil microbial communities from the Angelo Coastal Reserve, California, USA - 14_1009_05_40cm (SPAdes) (version 2) | ecosystem: Environmental > Terrestrial > Soil > Grasslands ... | reverse complement strand
GGTAACGGGAAGGAATCGCAGTCGTTACCTGTTTCCCGATTCCCGTTTCCGTTAGTCCAGTAGCAGGTCCAGCAGCCGCTGCAGGTCTTCCTCCGAATAGTACGCAAATGCTAGGGTCCCTTTGCGCCTTGTCCCGACCGTGCTGACTTTGGTTCCGTATCTCCTGGACAGCGACTGCTCGGCGCTGCGCAGGTGCGGATCCTTGGCCCTGGATCGCCGGGGTATTTCACGTGAAATACTCGGCCGCACGAGCGCTTCGGTCTCCCGGACCGACAGGCCGCGGCGCTCGACGCGCGCCCAGATCTTCAGGATGGCCACCTGGCTCCCGGCGGCCATCAACGCCCGGGCGTGGCCTTCGGTGATCCGGCCTGCGTCCAGACTGGCCTGGACCTGTGAGGGCAGGTGGAGCAGCCGAAGCGAGTTTGCGACGGACGGCTGGCTCTTCCCGACGCGCTCGGCCACCTGTCCCTGGGTCATCCCGAAGTCGTCCACCAGCTTGCGATAGGCCCTCGCCCGCTCCAGCGGACCCAGGTCTTCGCGTTGTAGATTCTCCACCAGCGCGAGCTCCAACGCCTCCCGATCCGACAGGGGACGGATGATCGCTGGCACCGTGGCCTGCCCGGCCGCTTCCGCCGCGCGCCACCGCCGCTCCCCGGCCACCACTTCGAACCCATCGGCGACCGGCCGGACCACGATCGGCTGAAGCACCCCGTGGCGCCGGACGGATTCGACCAGTCCGGCGAATTCCTGAGGGTCCATCGCCTGCCGCGGCTGCAGGGCGCTCGGCCTGAGGCGTGAGACCGGGATCTCGGAAGGTCGCTCTGCGACGGCCTGGTCCGCGCCCGGGATGAGAGCTCCCAGACCGCGCCCCAAGGCACGGCGTTGCCCCGTACCGGATGGTATGGGGCGTTGCCCCGTACCGGATGGTGTGGGACGGTGACTAGCGGACGGCGGCTGGCTCTCCGACACGGGCGATGACCTCCTGAGCAAGCGCGACGTAGGCTGCGGCGCCTTTCGATGATGGATCCAAGGTGACCACCGGCCGGCCGAACGACGGGGCCTCGGCGAGGCGGACGTTGCGCGGGATGATCGTGGCAAACACCTGGCCCCGGAAGTGGCGCTGCACCTCGGCGACCACCTGCTCGGACAGATTGGTCCGCCCGTCGTACATCGTGAGCAGTGCGCCGTTGATCCGCAGGCCGGGATTGAGCTGCCGCCGGATCAGGGTCAGGGAGTCGAGGAGCTGCGATAACCCTTCCAGCGCGTAGTATTCGCACTGGATCGGCACGATGACCTCATCCGCGGCGGCCAGCGCATTCAGCGTCAGCAATCCCAGCGATGGCGGGCAGTCGATAAAGATGAACTCGTACCACTCTCTGACAGGACGCAGCGCATCGCGGAGCCTGTGCTCGCGCGACGAGATCCCCACGAGTTCCACCTCGGCCCCGGCCAGGTGGATGCTCGACGGGGCCACATCGAGCCCCGCCACCGGCGACGGCATCAGCGCCGAGGCCATCGCCACCCCATTGATCAGGACGTCGTAGAGTGAGATGCCGACCGATGCGCGGGGGATCCCAATGCCGCTGGTGGCATGCGCCTGCGGGTCGCCGTCCACCAGCAAGACGTGCATCCCGGAGACGGCGAGCGCGGCGGAAAGGTTGACGGCGGTGGTGGACTTGCCGACGCCGCCCTTCTGGTTCGCAATCGCAATCACGCGGCCCATCAATCAAACTCTCATTCGGGGATGGTGCGGATCGTCCCTCCGCGCGTTCCGCCTGACGGGACGTAATTCTCTATTCTCCCAGCGGCCGCTTCACGGGTACTCCCGTTCGCCTTGGGTATGCGGGCGGAGTCGGGAGGACCTTGGCAATCTCCACCAGGGTCCGCCGCACCCCGCCCGGCAACTCCACCGGAAGGATCCGCACTTCTCCGCCACCGAGGAGGGCTGCGGCGCGCCGGCCCGGTTCTACTTCTCTTCCGACCGCGGGCCCTTTGAGCAACACCGCCTTGCCACCAGGCCTGACGAACGGAAGGGTAAGCTCCGTCAACGCCGGCAGAGGAGCGACCGCCCGAGCCACGACCACATCAAACTGCTCCCGCAGCCGAGGCTGATGCGCCGCCTCCTCCGCCCGAGATCCCACCACCTCGACGCACAACTCAAGCGCGGCGGCGGCGACTTCGAGGAACGCCACCTTCCGGGAGGCGGCCTCCAGCAGCGTTATTCTGATATCCGGCCTGGCGATCTTGATGGGAATGCCGGGGAGGCCGGCGCCGCTGCCGACGTCCAGCACCGACGCGCCGTGCGGGACGCCCGCCCGCAGGCAGAGCAGGGAATCCAGGACGTGCAGACGTGCGGCTTCCCGGGGCCGTGTAACCGTGGTGAGCCTGGCTTTCCTGCTCCACTGCGCGAGGAGTGTCAGGTACCGTGTGATCTGGCCGATCTGCGCGGGAGTAAGGGGACTTCCCAGAACGCCTGCCGCCGGCTCCAGAGCCTCAACGATCTCACGCTCACTCGTCACTCGGGCCCGTCTCAGCCGGTGAGACGCTGGGCTTGGGGGCAACGACGACATGGCGCGCCGCCCCTTCCCCGCGGCTAAAGGTAATGACCTGCGGATGGTCGGCTAGCGTGGTGTGGATGATCCGGCGCTCTGCGGGGTCCATCGGCTCCAACTCGACCTCGCCGTCGCGCGCGACGCGCTCAGCCGTCCTCCGCGCCAGTTCTTCCAGTGCCAGCTGCCGCCGCGCGCGGTAGCCCTCCACATCGACCACCACGCGGGTCTTGACGCGAGCCTGTCTGGCCACCATCAGTCCCACCAGCAACTGCAGGGCATCGAGCGTCGCACCGCGCCGCCCGATGAGAGCGCCGAGGTTCTCCCCGCTCACCTGCACGGAAATCACGTCCTCCTGCTGGTGGACGCGCACCGCGCCCGGGAACCCCATTTCCTGCAACAGCCGCGCCATCACTGTGTGCGCGAGCGCTCCTGGGTTGCCTGTGAGGGTGACGCGAACCCTGGCTTCGCGCGCACCCAGCCCGAGCATCCCGCGGGTGCCGGGGTCGAGGATCTCGACATCGAGATCCTCGCGATCGACACCGAGCTCTGACGCGGCCCGGTCGACTGCCTCCTCGACCGTCCTCCCACTCGTGTCGACCTGTCTCATTTCTTCTTGGTTCCCTTGGGCCGCTGCGACAACAACGGCGGCGAGGCCTTGGCGGGTGCCAGCCCTCCTACCGGAACGGGCCCGGGGCGTCCCACGACAATGAAGTACTCGAGCATGTACACCAGCGTGGACACGATCCAGTAAATAGAGAGGGCAATCTGAAAGTTCAGGGCGAAGTACGCGACCATGACCGGCATGAAGAGGAACATCCGCGCCTGCTGCGGATCGGTGATGCTCATCCGCTGCTGCAGATATGTGGTCAAGCCCACCAGCACGACGATCGCCAGCACGACAGGCTGGCTGGCCAGGCCGATGAGGCAGGCTCCAGACAGGTGGGGGCAGGGCGCCTTGTCCAGTGCCAGGCCGAGAAAGCTCTCGCCGCCGAAAAGATTCGGCCGCCGCAGTGCGGCGAACAGGCCGTACAGCACCGGTAACTGGACCAGCTGAGGCAGGCAGCCAGAAAATGGGTTCACGCTGTTGGCGCGGTAGAGATTCATCATCTCCGTGTTCATCGCCCGCGGGTCGTCCCGGTACTTCTCACGCAGCACAGCCATCTGGGGCGCGAGGGCCTGCATGGCCTTCATCGACTTCAGCGACTTCCGCGTCAACGGATGCAGGACGAGTTTCATGGCCAGGGTCAGCAGGATGATGTCGACGCCGTAGCTGCCGATCCTGCCATGGAAGGCGTTGAGAATTTGCACGAGCACGTTCGCGATGGCCCCGATCACCTGCGTACGCCCTCCTTGCTTACGCTGCTTCGCTATGGAACGGGATCATAGCCGCCGGGATTCCACGGATGGCACCGCAACAGGCGCCGCACCGTCAGCCCTGCCCCTTGCCAGGGACCGTGCCGGGTAATGGCCTCAATCGCGTACGCCGAGCATGAGGGGGAGAACCGGCAACTCGGCGGCGTGTACGGGGACACAAACCGCTGATACGCGCGGATCAGCACCAGCATCACGCGGGTGATCATCCTCACACTGCTAGGACCCTTCGCCGGCGCCGCGAACTACCCCCGCCTGCTGTAGCAGGTCGTGCACGGCCGCACGCAATGCGCTAAACGGCGCGACGGCGGCCGGCAGGCGCGGCACAATCACGATGTCGAAGCCGCCGCCCATCTGCGGATGCTCCAACCGGATCGCTTCGCGCACCCGGCGTCGCACGCGATTGCGCCTGACCGCGGTGCCCGTGCTCCGCCGCACCGAAATGCCGATGCGCGTCACCGGTAGCCCGTTGCGTCGCGCGTAGATCGCCAGCAGGTCATCCGTCAGACGCCGGCCCTCGCGATAGGCCAGCCGGAACGCCGCAGCCGAACTCAGGGAAACCGCCTGCACAGGGAGGAAGGGGCAGCGGGCTGCCGGCTACACCGTCAGCCGCCAGCGCCCTTTGGCTCTGCGGCGGCGGAGGACGTTGCGGCCGCCGGTAGTACGCGCCCGCTGTAGGAATCCGTGAGTCTTCTTTCTCCGATGCGCCTTCGGTTGGTACGTCCGTTTGGTCACGTTCCCTCACCCGTACCCGCAGGAGCAGCCTCCACTATAACACAGGGTACCGCAGGGTGAAGAACCGGCCCCGCGGCATGCCTGTGGATAACTTGGGCACAATTGGGAGTTGTATCCACAGATTCTCCAGAAGCCTTGGGCATAGGGTGGCATCCCACTCCCGGCCAGAAGCTCCAACTCCAAGGTGAAGCTGCAACGCCACGCACCATGTCCTCGTTATCCACAGCATTTTTCATTCCTGTGGATAACTCAGCGGGCGCACGTCTGATGCGACTATCGGCGAGCGGCCGCGCACCTCTGTTCGGCAGGAGGGCTCTCACCGACTCACGAACATTCGGTCACTTCCCCAGGGGCTATCCACAGTCGTGGTCACCGTTTGCTCGCTCACGGACTCCCGTGAAATCCGTCGACTCGTGCGCGCCGGGGTAGGACTTCCCCTGGCGGCGGCAAACTTCGATGACCATTTCACGCGATTGAACGGTACACGCCCGTGTATCGTCGCCCTGCGGCAGCACAGTGTGATCTAGCGGAGGGCGGCGATGGCGGAGTTCTTGCAATCCATCCAGGCAGGCGACGAGTCCGCGGACCCTGCGGAACCTGAAGTCCGCCTCGCGGTCTATGACTCGCCGCTGGCTGCGCCCCGGGTGGTGTCGCTGCGCGGGCGCGAGTTTCATGCGTTTGTCGGCGAGCTCGCGGCCCGCACGTACAACTTCGGGCGCGAGCGCGGCGGGCGCATTCCATATATCGTCATACGCGAGATCCTTGAGAACCTGATCCATGCATACTTTCAGGGCGCCGTGATCAGCATCCTAGACGACGGGAATACCATCCGCATTTCGGACCAGGGGCCCGGCATCCCCGACAAGGAAAAGGCGCTGCAACCAGGGTTTACGACCGCCACACCCCAGATGCGCCGCCTGATCAAAGGAGTCGGATCGGGTCTGCCCGTGGCCAAGGAGCAACTGGCCTTCCTGGGCGGCGCGATTGTCATCGACGACAACCTCTCCCGGGGCACCGTCGTTACGCTCACGGTCGGCGCGCCGAGCCCCCGGCCTTCCCCTCCAGCCGCTGAACCTCCCGGCCGGCCTGAACTCACCACCAGGCAAAAGAAAGTCCTCCTCTTGATCGCCGAGCTGGGGTCCGCCGGCCCGTCGGCGATTGCCAAAGAGCTCGCCGTCAGCCAGAGTACGGCCTACCGCGAGTTACACTTGCTGGCGAGCCGGCGGCTCGTAGACAGCAAGGGCGGCGGGAAGCGCACGCTCACAGAAGAGGGCATCGCGGTCCTGGGCGAGGTCTTCAAGCCGTAGCCCACGGCGCTCAGCACTCATCTAAGGGGGGCAACGTATATGGCAGTCGATACGTCATCCGCGGCTGGCATCTGGCAGGAGGCGCTCCGCCGCATCGAGGGTCGTCTCAGCAAACCCACGTATGAACTCTATCTCAAGAACATGACACCCCTGGGGGTCCACGGCGACACCCTCGTGTTTTCCGTGCCCAGCCGGCACGCCAAGGAGTGGATCGAATCGCGGCACGCAGCCCTCATCCACAGCGCCCTCCAGGAGGTCCTGGCGCGAACCATCACGATCCAGCTGACGGTGGTGGAAGACGCTCCGCCGGCACCGGCACCGACCGCTCCCGCGCGTGGGCCGGAAGGCCTCCCGCTGAGCCCCAAGTATACTTTTGACACATTCGTCATCGGCACAGGGAACCGGTTTGCGCACGCCGCCGCCATGGCCGTGGCCGAGGCCCCGGCGCGCGCCTACAACCCGCTGTTCATTTACGGCGGGGTGGGCCTCGGCAAAACCCACCTGCTGCAGGCCATCGGACACCACGTCATCCACCGCCAGCAACTCCACCGGGTGGCGTACATCAGCAGCGAGAAATTCACCAACGAGCTCATCAACGCCATCCGCGACGACCGCACGCTGGAGTTCCGCACGAAATACCGGAGCGTGGACGTGCTCCTCATCGACGACATCCAGTTCCTGGCCGGCAAGGAACGCACACAGGAGGAGTTCTTTCACACCTTCAATACGCTGCACGAAGCCAGCCGGCAGATCATCATCACCAGCGACCGCCCGCCCAAGGAGATCCCCACGCTGGAAGACCGCCTGCGCTCCCGGTTCGAGTGGGGGCTCATTGCCGACATCCAGCCTCCTGACTTAGAGACGCGCATCGCCATTCTGCGCAAGAAAGCCGAACTCGACCGCATGAGCGTACCGGACGACGTCGCGGAGTTCATCGCCCAGCGCATCCAGTCCAACATCCGCGAACTCGAGGGCGCGCTGGTCCGCGTGGTCGCGTACGCCAGCCTGACCCGCGCCCCAATCACCGTGGATCTGGCCGCGGAGATCCTCAAGGCCTTGCTCCCGGCTTCCGCTGGTCGTCCCATTACGATCCAACTGATCCAGCGCGCCACGGCCGAACACTTCGGGCTGCGCGTCGAAGAGATGCGCGCCAAGCGCCGGACGAAGGGTATCGCGTTCCCCCGCCAGGTTGCCATGTACCTGGCCCGTGAACTCACCGACGCATCGCTGCCCCGCATCGGCGAGGAGTTCGGTGGCCGCGACCACACCACCGTGATGCACGCTTGCGAGCGCGTCAAAGACGCGCTGACAAAGGACACGTACTTCGCAGCCGGCCTCAAGAAGCTTGTGGACAACTTGCGCAGCGCCGAGTGACGGGGTTATTTCGGTAGGAGCGTGTGGGTACCGCACTACAGTTATCCCGGACCTATACACACCCCCTTTCCCTTGTTATTGTAAGCGTGGATTGGGTTATCCACACTATCCACACCGGTATTAGTACTAGTACTAGTTTAATAATTATTAATAATGGAGGAAAGCGATGTGGGTAAGTTGTCCACAAACAGCGTTGTTAAAAGCCGTGCAACTGGTGGGACGGGCAATTTCGACACGTACGACGATGCCAATTTTGGGTTATATCTTGCTGGAAACCCAAAAAGATGGTGTGAAACTTACGGCAACAGACTTGGAATTGGCGATGCAGGTTGAGGTGGCAGCGGAAGTGAAGCAAGGTGGCCAACTCACGTTGCCAGCGCGGATCCTCAGTGAGATCGTCGGGAACCTGCCTCCGGCAACGGTGGAAATCAAAGCCCAGGAGGGGAGCCCGCAGGCGGAAATTAGCTGTGAAGCCAGCAACTTTGAAATCCTCGGGCTTCCGGCAGGGGATTTTCCAACACTCCCGCGTGCGGACGCGGAGGCGATCGGTGAAATTGACGCTGACGTGATGCGGATGATGGTCAATCAAACCATCTTCGCTGTATCCGCAGATGAAACGCGGCCGTTTTTGACCGGCGTATACGTAGCGTTGGACGGAGCGGAGGCGAAGTTCGTCGCCACGGACGGTGGGCGTCTGGCGCTGCGCAAGGCGCAGCTGCCGCAGGCCGTGCGCCAGAAAGTGGGGGTGATTGTGCCGGCCAAGGCCATGCAAGAACTGGGGCGCGCACTGGCCGGCGTGGAGGGCCGCGTACAGCTGGGGATGGCGGAAAACCAGCTGGTGTTTATCGTGCCGGGCCTGCGGGTCTACTCCCGGTTGATCAGCGGGCAGTTCCCGAATTACCAGCAGGTAATCCCCCAAGAGTTCAAGCAGCGCATTCGCGTGCAGACCGAGCGGTTGTTGCGCGCGGTGCGCCGCGCGTCCATTACGGCGCGGGACTCCGCGAACGTGGTGCGGTTGTCGGCGAAGGGCAAGAAACTTACCCTGACATCGAACACCCCCGAAGTCGGCAAGGCGCGGGAAGAGGTGGAGGTCACCGCCGAAGGGGAACCTATTGAGGCGGCGTTCAACGCACGGTATCTGATGGACTGCCTCAACAACATCGAGGCGGACGAGTTGTTTTTCGAGCTGACCGGACCGCTCAGCCCCGGGGCCATCCGCCCCGCCCATCACAGCGATTACGTCTACGTCCTCGCGCCCGTGAGGGTGTACGCATAAAGGAAAACGGCGTCTACTTGGTCTACTTGGTTTTCTTAGTCTACCCGGTCTTACCGCAGACCGGGACGTGGGGCAGGCAACTCCCACCCGCAGGTAGGTCAAGAAGACCAAGTAGACTAGGGAGACCAGGTAGACGGTTGGCGGTCAAGCGCGTTGCCATCGATACAGAAAGTATAGAGCTGGCCGCGTTCTTGAAGTGGGCGCAGGCGGCCGAGACCGGCGGGCAGGCGAAGATGCTCATCCAGACCGGGCGCGTGAAGGTGAATGGCCGGGTCGAGCGCCGGCGTGGGCGGACGCTCGTGCCGGGCGATCGAGTGGAGCTTGGCGCACACGCGCTGGAGATCGTCCGCGCGTAAGATGTACCTGACGCAGCTGCGCCTCGTGAACCTCCGGAACCACCGCCGCACCGAGCTGCAGTTGGCGCAGGGCGTCAACGTCTTCGTGGGGGCCAACGCCCAGGGGAAGTCGACCGTGCTGGAGGCCGTCGAACTGGCCGCCACCGGGCGGTCGCCGCGCGCCACGAGGGAGACGGAATTGATCACGTGGGGAGAAAGCTGGGCGCGAGTGCACGTGACCAGCAGGCGCGCCGAGCGTGACGAAGAGGTCGACCTGGCGTTCCGGCAGGACGCGTCGTCGCCGCGGGGGGATGGGACGTGGAGGGAGATCCGCGTCAATGGCGTGCCGGCGCGCCGGGGGGAGTTGTTTGGCCATCTGCTCTGCGTCGCCGCAGGGCCGGCCGATGCGGAGGTCTCCGCGGGGAGTCCGGCGTTCCGCCGGCGGCTGGTGGATGTGCTGCTGGCGCAGATCAGTCCTGCGTACTACTACACTGCGACGCGCTATGCGCGGGCGTTGCTGCAGCGCAACCGGGTGTTGCGCGCGAAGGCGGGGGCGGCGGCCGACCTCGACCCGTGGGACGACCAGGTCGCCGCGCTCGGTGCCGCTGTGACGCTGCGGCGCCGGGACCTGGTCACCCGGCTGGCGGTGGCGGCGGGGCGCATCTATCGCGAACTCAGTGGAGGCCGAGAGGAACTCGCCGTGACGTACGCCGCAAACCTTTCCGGCGCCGATGAAGCGGAGCTCGTCCGAACGGCGAAGGCGGCGATGGCGGCACAGCGGCAGGCCGAGCGGGCGCGAGGGCGTACGCTGGTGGGACCGCACCGGGACGAGATTACGCTGGAAGTTGACCGGCGCCTCCTGCGGCTATACGGGTCGCGGGGGCAGCAGGTGGCGGCAGCGCTGGCGCTGCGGCTGGCGGAGCGGGAGTTGCTGCGAGAGGAGACCGGGGAAGACCCGGTGCTGCTTCTCGACGACGTGATGATGACTCTCGACGAGCGCCGGCAGGGACAGCTGATTGCATTTGCGCGCGGGGCGCAGGTGCTGATCACGGTTACGACACTCGCCGCGCTGGCGGCGCTCCCGGCTGAGGCCGCGGTGTTTCCTGTGACCGGAGGGACCGTTGAGGCGCAGCGCGCTCACCTCGCTTAGCGCAATCCTGCGTTCCGCGGCTACCGCGCTTGGCGTGGAGCGGGCCGCGCATGAGGCGCTGATTGCCGAGATGTGGCCGGAGATTGCCGGCCCGGAGACGGCGGCGCACGCGCACCCGGCGCAGTTGCGCGGGACCACCCTGCTTCTGGAGGTGGACCCGGGGTTATGGGTCCAGGAGGTGTCGGCCCGGCGGGGGCAGCTCGCGGCGGCCATTAATCACCGCCTGGGAGGCCAGGTGGTCGCCGAGATCCGGATTCGACCGGCCCGCGGTGTGGCCGTGGAGGCGCCGAGAAGCGCCGAGGAGCACCGTGAGCACGAACGGCTGGAGCTGTCGGCGCAGGAGCTGGCCGCGATTGACCAGACTGTTGCGGAGATCGCGGACCCCGAGTTGCGGGAGGCTGCCCGGCGGGCGATGCGTAGCGAGATCATCTGGAGAAAGCGCCACAAACTGCCGGCTACGGACCGCTGACTTTCTGCAATGTACGTCCATCTAGGCGGCGACCTGATCGCGCGCGTCACCGACATCGTGGCAGTGCTGGACGTCCGGCTGGTAGCCAGGGCCGGGATCAACCAGGAGTTCGTCGACAAGGCCGCTGCGGCGAAACACCTGCTGGGCGGGGGGCTGACGCCCGACTGCAAGGCGCTGGTGGTGACCAGGACGGACGTCATTGCGTCTCCCATCTCACCGGCGACGCTGGCCCGCCGGATGACCCACCTGCGTCAAGCGGCAATGGCGTGGGAGCGCGAAACGTAAGGCTGGGCGCGGGTTTCGTGCGTTGACACCCCTTTGCGGCGCATGATAAACTAAAGTGTGCTGCTTTTTGGCACCCCTACACGCGCTCGGCCAGCACTGATCCGTGTCGCAAGCGCCTGCAGGGTCCAAAGGAGTCCATCATTCGGGAGGGGCACCGGCCGCGGTAAGCCCCTCCCGGTTTGTTGAAGGGATTTTTATGCGCAAAGACGCCAGCACGGCGACAAACCAGGCTCCGACGCCCTACACCGCAGAACAGATTCAGGTTCTGGAGGGGCTGGAGGGTGTTCGCAAGCGCCCGGCGATGTACATTGGCAGCACCGGGCCGGATGGGCTGCACCACCTCCTCTATGAGGTGGTCGACAACTCTGTCGATGAGGCCCTCGCCGGCCGGTGCACGCAGATCGACGTCGTGCTCCACAAGGACGGCAGTGCCACCGTGATTGACAACGGCGCCGGCATTCCGGTTGATCCGATCCCCAAGATCGGCCGCCCGGCGGTTGAAGTCGTGCTGACCACCTTGCACGCCGGTGGAAAGTTCGGAGGCGGCGGATACAAGATCTCCGGCGGCCTGCATGGGGTCGGCGTTTCGGTGACCAACGCGCTGTCCGAGTGGCTGGAGGTGGAGGTCTGGCGCGACGGCAAGGCGTGGAAGCAGCGGTTTGCCCGCGGCAAGAAGACCGCGGCGCTGGCGAAAACGGGCAGCACGCGCAAGACCGGCACGCGCGTCACCTTCAAACCCGACCGGCAGGTGATGACCGCAACCGACTTTGATGCCGCCACGATCGCGCAGCGGCTGGACGACATCGCCTATCTCAACAAAGGCCTGGTCATCACGATCCGCGACGAGCGCAGCGGCGAGGACAAGACCTTCAAGCACGCCGGCGGTATCGCCGAGTTGGTAGCGAACCTGAATCGCACCAAGACCAAGCTCACCGCCGTGATGCACACCGTGAAAGAGCGCGACGGTGTGGAAGTGGAGTGCGCCCTCCAGTACAACGAGTCGTACCTGGAACACATGCTTACGTACGTCAACACCATCCCGACGACCGAGGGCGGCACGCACCTGGCGGGATTCCGCACGGCCCTGACGCGGGCCGTCAATGACCACGCCCGGCGCAGCGGGCTGCTCAAGAACGGGGACCCGACGCTCTCCGGTGACGACGTGCGGGAGGGGCTCACGGCCGTCCTGAGCATCAAGTTGCCCGAGCCGCAGTTTGAGGGGCAGACCAAGACCAAGCTGGGCAACACCGAGGTGAAGGGACTGGTGGAATCCGCCGTCGGGGACTGGCTCGACGAGTGGCTGGAAACCCACCCGGCCGATGCGAAGCGCATCGTGGCCAAGGCGCTGACCGCGGCCCGCGCGCGGGAGGCCGCCAAGCAGGCCCGTGATCTGGTCCGGCGCAAGAACGCGCTGGACGTTTCGCCCCTGCCGGGCAAGCTGGCCGACTGCGCCGAGGACGACGCCGAGGCGTCTGAAATCTTCATCGTGGAGGGCGAGAGCGCCGGCGGGTCTGCCAAGCAAGGGCGCGACCGCCAGTTCCAGGCGATTCTGCCCATTCAGGGCAAGATCCTGAACGTGGAGAAGGCGCGCGAAGACAAGATGGTGCAGCATGAGGAGATCCGCGCCATTATTACGGCGATGGGCACCGGGTTCGGCGAGAGCTTCAAGTTTGACGACCGCCGTTACGACCGGCTGATCATCATGTGCGACGCGGATGTGGACGGCAACCACATCCGCACCCTGCTGCTCACGTTCTTCTATCGGTACATGCGGCCGCTGATCGAACACGGCAAGGTGTACATTGCCCAGCCGCCGCTGTACCTGATTAAGAGCGGAAAGGAGCGCCGGTACGCCTATTCCGATGAAGAGCGGCAGGTGGGGATTAAGGAACTGGAGCGAAAGGGCGTCAAGCCCGAAGTGCAGCGCTACAAGGGTCTGGGGGAGATGAACCCCGACCAGCTGTGGGAGACCACCATGAACCCGGCGACCCGCACGCTGCTCCGGGTGGAAGTTGACGACGCCGCCGAGGCCGACGAAATCTTCACCAAACTCATGGGTGAAGAAGTGGAGCCCCGGCGGGACTTCATTGTGAAATACGCACGCGAAGTACGCAATCTCGACATCTAAACGGGAACGCGGGATCGCGGGAACGCGGTGTAGCGACGTATTCGGGATTGAACTGTTTCGCGTTCCCCGTTCCCCCGTTCCCGTCTTCTTGAGGTGATGTAGATGGCATTGGCCGACGAAAGCCGCATCCTCCCCAGGCCCATCGAGGAGGAGATGCGGACCTCCTACCTCGACTACGCGATGTCCGTCATCGTCAGCCGGGCGCTGCCGGACGCGCGCGACGGGCTGAAACCCGTGCAGCGCCGCATCCTGTTCGGGATGCTGGAGGCAGGGTTGCGGCCCGACCGCCCGTACCGGAAATCCGCGGCGGTGGTTGGCGACGTGATGAAAAAATACCATCCCCATGGCGATGTCCCGATCTATGAGTCGCTGGTGCGGATGGCCCAGCCCTGGTCGGTCCGCTACCCGCTGGTCGACGGGCAGGGGAACTTTGGCTCGATCGACGGCGACCCGCCGGCGGCGATGCGATATTCGGAGTGCCGCCTCACGCCGCTGGCGATGGAACTTCTGGCCGACATCGACCGGGACACCGTCGACTTTATCCCCAACTATGACGAGTACGAGAAAGAACCGGTGGTGCTGCCCGCCAAGGTGCCGCACCTGCTGATGAACGGCGCCTCCGGCATCGCCGTCGGCATGGCCAGCAACATCCCTCCCCACAACCTGGGCGAGCTGGTGGACGGCCTGGTGACGATGATCGACGATGCGGACACCAGCGACGAGGCGCTGATGAAGATCATCAAGGGCCCCGATTTCCCCACGGGCGGGATCATTCTCGGCCGCGACGGGATCAAGGCCGCGTACACCACCGGGCGGGGCAGCATCACGCTGCGGGCCAAGGCTGAGATGGAGGAACTGAAAGGGGGGCGCACGGCCGTCATCGTCACCGAGATTCCCTACATGGTGAACAAGGCCGCGCTGATTGCGCGCATCGCCGAGCTGGTGCGCAACAAGAAGCTGGCCGGGATCTCGGATCTGCGCGATGAATCCGACCGCAGCGGGATGCGGATCGTGATGGAACTGCGCCGCGACGCCAACCCCCAAATCGTGCGGAACCAGTTGTACAAGCACACGCAAATGCAGACCACCTTCGGTGCCAACATGCTGGCCCTGGTGGCGGGCGTGCCGCGCACGCTGAAGCTGCGCGAGATGCTGAACCACTATCTCCAGCACCGCCGCACGGTGGTGATTCGCCGCACCAAGTTCGAGTTGAGCCGCGCCGAGGAACGGGCGCACATCCTCGAAGGTCTCAAGATTGCGCTGAAACACCTGGACGCCGTAATCGAGCTGATTAAGAAGTCCAAGGATGTGCCGGCTGCGCGCGAGGGGCTCCGGAAGCGGTTCAAGCTCAGCGAGCGGCAGGCGGACGCGATTCTGGACATGCGGTTGCAGCGCCTCACCGCGCTGGAGCGTGAGAAGATCGATGAAGAGTACAAAGTGCTGGTGAAGGACATCGCCCGGTATAAGGAGATGCTGCGCGACGCCACGTCGGCCCGGCCAAAGCTGATCATGGCAGCGGTGCGCGCCGAGCTGCTGGAGATGAAGGAGAAGTACGGCGACTCGCGGCGCACCCGGATCACCAGCCGGGAGGCCGAGGAATTTGAGGCTGAGGACCTGATCCCCGACGTGGACGTGGTGATCAGCCTCACCCACAATAACTACATCAAACGGCAGCCCCTGGAAACATACCGCCTGCAGCGGCGCGGGACACGCGGCGTGATCGGGGTAGCCACCAAGGAAGAGGACTTCGTGGAGCAGGTGCTGACCACCACCAACCACGCCTTCCTGCTGTTCTTCTCCGACCGCGGGAAGGTGTACCGGATGAAGGCGCACGAGGTGCCGGAGGCAGGCCGCACCGCCCGCGGCACGTCGATGGTGAACCTGCTGGCGCTGGCACAGGGCGAGCGCCTCAACGCCATGATTGCCCTGCGCTCATTCGAGGACACGGGCAGCGTCTTCATGGTCACGCAGCGGGGCATCGTCAAGCGCACCGGCCTGATGGAGTTCATCAACGCCAAGCGGGCCGGCATCTTCGCCATCACGCTGGACCGCGCGGACAGTCTCGTCGGCGTCAAGTTGATCGCCAAGGACGCGCAGATCGTGCTGGCCACGCAACAGGGCAAGGCTATCCGCTTCAAAGCCGGGCAGGTCCGCGAGATGGGCCGCGGGGCCAGGGGCGTGCGGGGCATCCGGCTCCGGTCCGGGGACGCGGTCGTGGGCGTGGCCGATGCGAAGGAAGGACGCGCCCTGCTGACGGTGACGGAGCTGGGCCTGGGCAAGCGCACCCCGATGGGGCAATATCCCACCAAGAGCCGCGGCGGCATGGGCGTGATCAATGTGAAGATCACCAAGAAGGCGGGAGCGGTGGTCAGCGTCCGCGCGGTGGACGACGACGACGAGATCCTGCTCGGGACGACCGGTGGGGTCTTCAACCGTATTCCGGTGGCGCAGATTTCGGTGATGAGCCGCCACGCGCAGGGCGTGCGTGTCCTGAAGCTGGGTGAGGGGGAGAAGCTGGCCGCGGTGGCCCGCATCTCGGCGAAGGAGTAGCCGGTGGATCCCGCCGTCCGTCCCTGGCGGCACGTGCTCGCTGCCCTAGGCGTGATCGGCATCAGCGTGGCCTTGCACGAAGCGGCGCACGCCGTCACGGCTGCGCGCGCCGGTGCGAAGGTGAAGGAGGTCGGCATCGGCTTCGGCCCTCCCCTGTTCCGCCTGCGGGTACGCGGCCTGCCGCTGGTGGTGCGGATGTTGCCGGTGGGGGGCTACGCTGCTGTGGATCAGGACCAGCTCCCGCCGCCCCGCAGGATCCCGATGCTGCTGGCCGGGCCGCTGGCCAACATTACCGTCGGATTACCGCTGATGGTGGCCTTCCGCCGCTATCCCGTACAGATGCCGTCTGACGGCAAGCGGGTGGGGATGGCCGGGTTCGCCGGAACTCTGGCGGCATTGATCCGGGCCGCGGCGCAGGGCCCTGGCTCCATCGCGCGGCTGGCCGGCTCCCTCAACGTCGGCCTGGGCCTGGCAAATCTGCTCCCGGTCTACCCGCTGGACGGCGGCCACGTGGTGATGAGCATGATGGAAATGCGCGGCGTCCCGCAGGAAACCCGCCACAGATTCGCCCGCCTGACGTCGGTTGCGTTCCTGCTGCTGGCGCGGGCGGCCATGCTCGGCGACCTACGCCGGCTTTCAGCCGGCGTGGAAACAGGGAAGCGCGGAAACGCGGAAGCGCGGAACTAAGAATGCAGTGGTTCCCGCGTTCCCCCGTTCCCGCGTTCCCGTCAGTTTGAGCTGTCGTGTCCGTCACCGTCCGCACCGCAACTCCGGACAGCGCGCAGCTCCCCCTCCGCATCGGGGGGCGCGCGGCCGGCCCGGACGAATGGGATCAGTGGAGCGAGGAGCCTGGGCATGACCTCGTCGCGCTGATCGACGGCCGGGTGGTGGGGGGCGTGCACGTCAGCCTGGTCAGTCGCAGCGAAGCGTGGCTGGAGAATCTCCGTGTCCTTCCCGACGCGCAGGGCCGAGGCATCGCCGCGCAACTGGTGAAAGAGGCGGAAGCGGTGGCCCGGCGGTACGGAGCTGCGATGGCACGCACCGCCATCCCGGCGCACGAGTATGCGGCTCAGGCGGTGGCTGAGCGCGGGGGATATAAACCGTCGCTGCGGTGCGTGGTGGTCGAAGCGCCCCTACCCTCCGGCCCCACGCACATCCCGTATGACGCACCGGTCGACGCGCTCGGGCCTGATCGCGCACCCGAGCTGTTGCGGTTTTTGGAATCGACGTCGGCGCTGGCAGCCTGGCGCCGCCTGGTGCCGCTGGGATGGCGGTTCCGCCGGATCGTCCCGGACCTGGTGCGGGGGCTGCTGATGGATCGTCGCGCGCTGGCGGCGTTGCATCCGGGCGCACAGGTCCCCGCCGTGCAGGCGGCCGCGGTGTTCGCGGTGCGCCAGGACGCCGCCGTGGTGTCCGTGATCGACGGGACTCCGCCTGGCATGCAGGCCGTGTTCGGCGCTGTGGTGGAAGCCGCACGGGCGCGTGAAGCCACGCGGACCGCTCTGCTGGCCCCGGACCTGCGGTCGCTCGAGGTGCTGGGTGTACGTAGTTGGGCGCCTCACCCGTGGTGTCCGGAAGGCCTCGTGGTCGTCGAGAAGAGTCTCGCATCGTAAGTTGGGGGTTCGGCAGGGCCCCACACAGGAAGCGCCTGCTCGTCTGACGAAATCCATCGACGCTACCCTTTCGCAATCACATACCTTGGTCTGATCTCTTGGGAGGTGGTCCAGGCATGAGTAACGGTGCGACGAAGGCACCGGTCTCCCAGATCGTTGTCGGCGTGATCAT
>Ga0209058_1001929_pt1 | contig 17336 bp, 16 predicted proteins | sample GraSoiAngelo_147_FD_185904 | JGI IMG/M metagenome (GOLD analysis project Ga0209058, IMG submission 185904) | Grasslands soil microbial communities from the Angelo Coastal Reserve, California, USA - 14_1009_05_40cm (SPAdes) (version 2) | ecosystem: Environmental > Terrestrial > Soil > Grasslands ... | reverse complement strand
CGAGCGGCCGCGAGCCGGAAACAACCCCTCGGGCCGGAAGAAGAGCACCGCCGCCATCAGCAGGTAGATCAGCATCGACGCCAGGGCCGGCCCGGCCTTGTCGGCCGCCGGCGCGGAGACGACGGTGCTCAGGACGGGCTTGAGGAACGCTCGCCCGAGGGTGTCGACCATACCGACCACGACGGCGCCCACGACGGCGCCGCGAATGGACCCGATGCCGCCGATGACGATCACCACGAAGACCTGGATCAGGATCTCCTCGCCCATGCCGGGCTGCACCGAGTAGATGGGCCCGGCGATCAACCCGGCGAGGCCGGCGAGCGCGGCGCCCAGCCCGAAGACCAGCGTGTCCAGGAGCCGGATGTTCACGCCGAGTGCGCCGACCATCGTGCGGTTGCTGGCGCCGGCACGGATGAGCATGCCCAGGCGCGTGCGCGTCACCAGCACCCACAGGAGGATCGCGACCGCCACGCCCACCACGATGATCGCCGCCCGGTACGTGGGATACGGCACGCCCGGGAGCACGCGGAGGTGGCCGCCCAGCAGCGGCGGCACGCTGGTGTAGATCGCCGCCCGGCCCCACAGGATCGCGATCAGCTCGTTGAAGAACAGGATGAGCCCGAAGGTCGCCAGCACCTGGTCCAGGTGGTCGCGCTCGTAGAGCGTGCGCAACGCGATCACCTCCACCCCGACGCCCACCAGCAGCGTCGCCGGCAGCGCCAGCACGGCGCCGAGGAAGAAGGATCCGGTCCAGTGGGCGAACGCGGTGGCCAGGTAGGCGCCGACCATGTAGAGCGAGCCGTGGGCGAGGTTGACGAGGTTCATGATGCCGAACACGAGCGTCAGCCCCGCGGCCATCAGGAAGAGCATCACACCGTACTGGAGGCCGTTGAGCGTTTGCTCCAGCACGAGCGCCGCGTTCATCTGTCCATCGCCGCGCCTCGGCCGGAGCGCGGGCCGCTCACCACTTCATCGGGCACTCGGCGGCGTACGAGTCCTTGTAGTTCTCGAAGACGGTCTTCTGGATCTGCATCGCGAACTCGCCGTCGGCCGCCTGGACCGCCTTGAGCAGGTAGAAGTTCTGGATCGGGAAGTGATTCACGTTGTACTTGTACGGCCCGCGCGTCGATTTGTAGTCGGCCTGCCGCATCGCCGCGATCATGCCCTTCTTGTTGGTGAGGTCGCCCTTCACGGCGCGGACCGCGGAGTCGATCAGCATGATGCCGTCGTAGCTCTGCGCACCGTAGAAGACCGGCGCCTTGCCGTACTTCTTCCGGAAGTCCGCCACGTACTTCTGGTTCGCCTCGTTCTTGAGGTCCGGGCTCCAGTAGCGCGTCTCGAACTGGCCCAGCGCGGCGCCCTTCACCGCCGGCAGCGAGATCTCGTCCACCGTGTAGACCGAATAGAGCGGGATCTGCCCGCGGAGCCCGGCCTGCTCGTATTGCTTCAGGAACTGGATGCCCATGCCGCCGGGATAGAACACGAACACCGCCTTGGGATTCGCTGCGCGGAGCTGGCTGATCTCGGCCTGATAGTCCTGCTGGCCGAGCTTCGTGAAGACCTCGCCCACGACCTTGTTCTTGAAGTAGCGCTTGAACCCCGAGATCATGTCCTTGCCGGCGGCGTAGTTGGGAGCCATCGCGTACACGTCGGTGAGGTTCTGGTCCTGCATGTACTTGCCCATGGCCTCGGGCGTCTGGTCGTTCTGCCACGACGTCGTGAAGAACAGCTCGTGGCACATCTTGCCGGCGAGCTCGTGGGGCCCCGCGTTGGTGCCGATCATGAAGGTCCCGGCGCCGGTCACCGTGGGCGCCACCGCCAGCATCACGTTCGACCAGATCACGCCCGCGACGAAATGCACGCGATGCTTCTTCAGCATCTCGTCGGCGAGCTGTTTGCCGACGTCGGGCTTGACCTGGTCGTCACCGTACACGATCTCCACGTCGAGCCCGCCGATCTTGCGCCCGAGGTGATCGAGCGCCAGCTCGACGGAGCTCTTCATGTGCTCGCCGATGGCCCCCTGCGGGCCGGACAGCGTGGTGATGAAGCCAATCTTCACGGTCTCGGCCGCGGCCGGGGCGGCGGCGAGAGCCGAGAGCAACCCGACGAGAACGGCGCGGGTGATCGTGTGCACGGTTGATCTCCTCTAGATACTCCTCGAGCATCTGCTCGACGGCTCGACCTTCCGCATTCCGAGGAGGACGCCCCACTCGACGCCACGCGAGACGGACATGGTCAAGACCTCTCTGTGTGGACTCGCCTCGGCCGGCGGGGCCGGCGCGGCCCGAGTATACATGGCCCGCGCGCGCCGTCCGCACGCTCACGCGCCGCGGAGGCGCCGCGCCACGTCCTCGGGAATCGGCCCGGCGTGGAGCGGCCCGCCGGGCGTCGCGGGCCGGCCGACCCACGCGCGGATCTCGAAGCCCGCCGAGCAGAGGCGCGCGCCCACCGAGATCTCGTGCTCCATCCGGAACGTCTTGGTCTTCACCCACGCGACCTTCGACCGGATCGTGAGCACGTCCCCGTAGCGCGCGGGGCTCATGAACTTGGAGCCGGACTCGACGATGGGCACGCCGACGATCTCGTACTTCGGGAAGGCCTCGGGCCACGGGAGCCCGAGCGACGCGAACAGCGACTCGCACCCGAGGTCGTACCACTCGAAGAAGCGCGGGTAGAAGACGACGCCGGCCGGGTCCACGTCGCTCCACCGCACCTGCACCTGGGTGGCGTGCTCGACCATCGTCGCGGATCTTACCGCGCTTTGGCCGGCGAGCTATCGAGCGGGCGGGCGCGCAGTCTCGGAATGATGCCGCCGAGACGGTCGAGCCGATGACAGCATGGGTTCGGTTCCCCACCGCAGCGCGCCCGTCATTGACGAGATGGTCGTTCCCTAGTACTGGCGTCGCGAAAGTAGCCGCTTAGTGCGGCTTCAAGACTCCCCCGGCGCTCAGCCGAGCTTTAGGATTTCATCGCAACGCGTACAGGACGATCGCGAGTCGGCGCAGTGCTGGTATATCAGCTTCGTGAATGGCATTCCTGATATCTTTGCCGGGAGCCCACACAACGAGACGACGGCGCTCCATCGCCATCGCGACCCATACACGAGGAGATCGACACATGGCTCAGAAAAAACCGACGGTGTACGAATTCGTTCCCAAGCTGGGGCAGCTCCGCGACGACGTACTGTTCGGCGACGTGTGGGAGCACCCTGACCTCAGCAAGCGCGACCGTAGCCTGATCACGGTGGCAATGCTGGCTGCGCTCTATCGGACCGACGAGATGCGGGGCCACATGCAGAGGGCGCTCGACAACGGGGTGACGGAGACCGAGTTGAAGGGGTTGATCACGCACGTAGCGTTCTATGCCGGCTGGCCCTGCGCGGTCAACGCTGGCCGTGTCGCCATCGATGTGTTCGGACCAAAATAGCGCTGGTTCGAACGCCGGCTGGTCGACGGCGGCGCGTAGCCGCCACTAGATGGCGGCTCGAGTTCCGGCTCGCGGGATCGGTGAAGACGGGGCATTTCGCCGGAGCGGCGAGCGGCGCCGCGCGCTCGGCGTCGGGGTCGCTCACACCGACGATCGTCGCGTCCTTCATCCCCAGCACAGGGTCGGAATAGAACGGCGTGGGCCAGCGCGATATCGCGATCAGGACGATGCGCATGACTTTCTTCCCCTCGTTTCCTGTATGCTCCGTTGTCGAGTCCGCAGCCTATCGCACGCATTCTCGCTGCCAGCCGCGAAAGGGGGAACACCATGGCGCTTTACGAGAAAGGCCACGTCCGCATTCACTACCAGGAGGCCGGCTCCGGCTTCCCGCTGTTCGTCATCCCCGGCGGGGGCCAGAACTCGACCATCGGCTTCATGTCGGACCGGGCGCCGTTCAACGCGACCGCGGAATTCAAGGACGAGTACCGCTGTATCACGGCCGACCTGCGCAACGCGCCGAGTGGCCAGTCCTCCGGGCCACTCGAGATCGATCGGCCGTGGGACTCCTATGCCGACGATCACCTCGCCCTCATGGATCACCTGGGCATCCGGCGCTTCATGGTGATCGGCTACTGCATTGGCGGCCCGTTCATCTGGAAGCTAGTCCAGCGCGCGCCGGAGCGCATCGTCGCCGCGGTCGTGTCGCAGCCCGTCGGCTTCCGCAAGGAATCGAACCCCATGTACGACAACAGCATGCAGACCTGGGGGCCGGCGCTCGTCAAGCAGCGGCCTGACCTCACGATGGACATGATCGACAAGTTCCTGACCCGGATGTACGTCACGAACGCCGACTTCGTGTTCAGCGTGCCGCGCGACGTCGTCCAGGGCTGCCAGGCGCCCGTGCTGGTCATGCCGGACGAGACCCCATCGCACCCCTACGAGCCCGCCATCGAGTCGGCGATGCTGGCCCCGAAGTCCGAGCTGACCTTCTTCCCGTGGAAGGACACGAAGGAGAAGATCCCACTCGCGGTGCGGCACGTGCGCACGTTCCTCAAGGCGAACCGGCCGGCCTGATCCCGATGCCCGCGAGCAAGTACGTCCGCCCCACGGTGTGGGTCCCTCCCGCGGTCTCGGCGGTGCTCCAGCCGCAGCCGCCCCTCGCGCCGTCGATCCCGCCGGTGCACGCCGTCGACCTGATGACGGAGGCGGGATCGGCAGCGTTCGGCGCGCGGTGGCGGGTGAAGGAAGCGAAGCTCGTCGAGTGTCCCGCGTTGACCAACTCGCTGCCCGAGTTCAAGACGACCTACGACATCGAACCCCATGCCGAGCTGCTCGGCTTCGACGACTCGGATTGGACCGTGATCACGCCCGCCGATCTCGGCGTCAGGCGCGGCGGCGGCCTGGCGTCGTTCATCTGGTTCCGTACCACCCTGACGATCCCCGCGAACGTCGCGGGCTTCGACACCGCCGGCGCCAAGGCGGTGTTCTGCGTCAACGTCGACGACTACGCGGAAGTCTGGATCAACGGCGCGATGCCGCGCACCCCCGGCCGGCCGAGCCCCGGGGCGATCCAGGGCTTCAACATGCCCAACCGCGTCGTGCTGGCCGACGGCGCCGTGTCTCCCGGCGACAGGTTCGAGATCGCCGTGTTTGCGATCAACGGGCCGATTTCGGCGGCACCGGGGAACTTCCTCTTCGTCCGCGAGGCGAAGGTCGAGTTCTTCCGGTGACCGGCCAGCCAGGCCTCGCCATGCGCATCGGACTTCGCCTGTGGCTCGAGTGCTCGCGCGACTGAGGAGAATCCATGCCGTTCGGATGGGGCATCGTCAGCACGGGGAAGCATCCAGACATCAAGATCGCGCCGGCGATGGCCGCGGCCGACGGCGGCGAGCTCGTCGGCGTCTACAGCCGCGCTCAGCACCGCGCGGAGGCGTTCGCGCAGAAGCACCACGCACGCGCCGCGTACAGTCAGCTCGGCGACCTCCTCAAGGACTCGCGTGTCGACGGCGTCTTCGTGTCCTCGCCGAACGCCTTGCATGCCGAGCACGTCGTCCAGGCGGCGGAAGCCGGTAAGCACGTGCTGTGCGAGAAGCCGATGGCCACGACGATCGCCGACGCCGTGCGAATGCTGCGGGCGTGCCGCCGCGCGGGCGTCACGCTCGGCGTTGCCTTCAACTTGCGCCACCACCCGGCCTATATCCGCGCGCGCGAGCTCGTCGCCGCCGGGACGCTGGGACGCATCGTGCTCGCCCAGGCGCAGTGGGCGTTCGGCGTGCGCGGCCGCGACGGCTCGCCGCCGCGCACGCCGCTCACGCAGTGGTGGGACACGCCGGAGCTGATCGGGGGCGCGTCCACGATGATGGGCACCGGCGTGCACTCGGTCGACCTGCTGCGCTTCGTGCTCGGCGCCGAGGTGGACGAGATCACGGCCGTCACCGACGGCCAGACGGTCGCGCGCCCGCTCGAGCAACTCGCCTGCCTCACGCTGCGCTTCGGGAACGGCACGCTCGGCCAGGTGGTCGCGAGCCGCCTTCTTCCAGACTCGCGCAACGATTTCCGCGTCTACGGGATCACCGGGCTCATCGCCGGACACCACTCCATGTGGGAAGCGCGCACGGGCCGCTTCGAGATCACGAGCGACACCGTCAACGAGACCGCCGCCTACCCGGAAGCGCTGCTGCCGAACTACGTGGCAGAGATCGAGGACTTCCAGCGCGCGGTCGCCACCGGCGGCCAGCCAGCAGCGACCGGCCTGGACGGGCTGCGCGTCGTGGAGGTCACGCTGGCGATGATCGAGTCCGCGCGCACGCGCCGGAGCGTGAAGATCGAGCGCGTCGAGCCGTAGCGCTGCGTGACGGGATCCTCAAACCCGAGGTTCGCCACCGCTATCCGCTCGCTACTGAAGGGAAGACCTTCCCCTTCGCGGGCTGCTGCGGAGGCGCCTCGCGTCGCTGGGCGGGTGATGTGATGGTTACATTGCCGTTGGGTTCTCTCGAAGTTAGTCTTGACTACTGTAATATGTTAGGTGTACCTAAGTCGTGCGGTACCGCGCACCGCGCACCCCACGGCGCACGCCGCCAGAGAGGAGCGACCATGCTGCGTCGAGGTGTGCTCGTCGGAGCCCTTGTGCTCTGCGTCGTCGCGGGCGGTACCCCCGCCCGGTCGGCGGATCCGCCCGAGATCCCGCTCACCATCGAGAATCACCGCTTCACCCCGGAGGCGATCACGGTGCCGCCGGGCACGTCCTTCGTCCTTGTCATCACCAACAAGGACGCCACGCCCGAGGAGTTCGAGAGCCACGATCTCCGCATCGAGAAGATGATCCCAGCGGGCAAGACCCTCCGCCTCCGGATGCCCGCGCTCAAGAAGGGGACGTACAACTTCATCGGCGATTTCAATCAAAGCACCGCCAAGGGCAGGATCAACGCGGAGTAACGCGCATGGGGCCACCGGCGGCGAGGATCACGATGAAGCTGATCTGGGCTGGGCTAACCGTACTGTCGCTCATGGGCGCGTCCGGTGTGGCGGTAGCGCAGGACTACGAAGAGGCGAACCTCGAGTTCTTCTACCCGATCATCACCCGGCGACCCGTCATCGAGCGAGAACTCGAGTTCAACCTCGAACAAAGCAAGAACCGCGAGGGACGCAAGACCGAGCTTTCGACGGCTGTCGAATGGCCGGTGCTTCCCCGCTGGCAGATCGAACTCGAGGTGCCCTTCGTCATTAACTTTCCGACGGACGACGCGACGACCGGAGGACCAGGCGACCTCGAGATCGAGAACAAATTCCTCGTCTACCGCTCGGTGGAGGACCGGATCCTTGTCTCCGCGGGCTTCACCACTACCCTCCCGAGCGGATCCGAGCGGGAGGGTCTCGGGGGCGAGCTCGTGCTGGAACCGTTCGCCACCGCCGCCATCGCCCTCGGCCCCTTCGATCTCGTCGGCGAGGTGTCCTACAAATGGACGTTCAAGCCCGAGCACGCCCAGGAGTTCGACAGCGGGCTTGCCGCCGCCTGGCCGGTGTCCCGATGGTTCACCCCGTTCGTCGAGTTCCGCACGATAACGCCCATCGTCGCCGAGGACCACCGGACCCAGGTCACCCTCGTCCCCGGCCTGAACGTGAAACCCTTCCCGCGGTCGACTCTGGCCGTGGGTGTCCAGCTGCCCGTCACGAACGCCCGGGAGTTCGACTATCAGGTGCGAGTGCTGTTCATCAAAGAGTTCTGAGGGGCGCTCGCCGCCGTTCAGCGTCCGCTGTCCCTTCGGTGATTTTTTGTTGCAGATGAAAGTGGAGAGACGCTGAGGCGACGCTCATAAGCCCAACCGCAGCAGATGGCCGGGCAAGTTATCCGCCGATGCGTCCGGCGGTTCCGTCATGACCGCGCGATCAGATGCTCGTCGCCCGGCCTCCAGCCGACGATGACCGTCGCGCCCTCGCGGATCGCGTCAGGCTGCGCGCCCGCGATGCGCATCCGGAGCCGCTGACCGCGGGCGGAGCCGATGAGGAGGACGCTATCGCCGTAGTTCACGATGACACCGATCTCCATCACCAGCCGGTTCAGCAGCGCCGGCTCCGCGCCCGGCGCGGCGAGCTGCACGCGCTCCGGCCGCACCAGCACGTCGACGGCGCCCTTGCCGACGCGTCGCCACGCTTCCACGTCGACCCGCATGGGGCCGAGCGCCTCGAGCGTCACGCACCCCAGCTGCGATTCGTCGACGGTGCCGGCGAAGATATTGCTGTCGCCGATGAACTCACCCACGAAGCGGGTGCGTGGCCGGTGGTAGACGTCGAGCGGTGGCGCCACCTGTTCCAGCTTGCCGTGGCTGAAGACCGCGATGCGGTCGGACATCGTCATGGCTTCCGTCTGGTCGTGGGTGACGTAGACCGTGGTGATGCCGACCTCGCGTTGGATGCGCTTCAGCTCCACCTGCATCTGCTCGCGCAAGCTCTTGTCGAGCGCGCCGAGCGGCTCGTCCAGCAACAGCACGTCCGGGTTGAACACGAGCCCCCGCGCCAGCGCCACCCGCTGCTGCTGGCCGCCCGACAGCTCGCGCGGATGCTTGCCGGCGAAGGGGCCGAGGCCGACCAGGTCGAGGATCTCGCGCACGCGGGCGGCCTCGCGGTTTCGCGGGAACCTCCGCATGCGCAGTGGGAACGCCACGTTGCGCTCGACGGTCATGTGCGGGAACAACGCGTAGTTCTGGAACACGACCCCGATGTTGCGCTCGTACGGCTTGCGCCGGGTGAGGTCCTCGCCCTCGAGCTCGATGGCGCCGGCGCTCGGTGCCTCGAAGCCAGCGATCATCATGAGGGTGGTGGTCTTGCCCGAGCCGCTCGGCCCCAGGAAGGTGAGAAACTCGCCCTTGGCGATGTCGATCGAGACGTTGTCGACCGCGTTCACGCGGCCGTCGTACGACTTGACGATGTTGCGGAGCGAGAGGTACGCCGTCACTCCGTCCTTTCCCGGGGAGACGGAACGATCAAGGCGTCGACGACGACGGCGCCGTGCCCGGCGGGCAACACCTTGATCGGGTTGAGATCGATCTCGGCGATGTCCGCGCGGTTGGCCCATGCGAAGTCGCCGAGGGCGTAGAGACAGCGGACGAGGGCCGGGACGTCCGCGGCCGGCTGTCCGCGCACGGCCCCGAGCAGCGCCGCGCCCCGGATCTCGCCGACCATCGCCTCCGCGTCGCCGTCCCGGAGCGGCAGCTGGCGCAGGGCGAAGTCACGGAGCACTTCGACGGCAACGCCGCCGACGCCGAAGGCGAGGAAGTGTCCGAAGGCGGGATCGCGCTTCACGCCGGCGAACACCTCCACGCCCCCCGCGATCAACGCCTGGACAACGAAGCCGTCGATCGAGGTCCGCGGTGTCGTCTCGCGCAGGCGGCGCTCCAGAGTCGCCCAGGCGGCCTCGAGCGCCGCGGCGTCCACGAGGCCGACGCGCACCAGCCCCAGATCCGAGCGATGGGGCAAGTCGTCCGCCACGACCTTGAGGACGACAGGGTATCCGAGGTCGTGCGCCGCCTTGCGCGCGTCGCCGACCGACCGGACGAGACGCTCGCGAACGACCGACAGGCCGTGCTGGGCGAGGAGCCGCTTGGCGTCGTGCTCGTGGATCGTCGGCCGCGCGCGCCCTCCGAGCAGGCTCGCCACGCCGACGCCACCGGGCGCGTCGATCCGGCGCGTCGGCGGCGGCGGCCCCGCCCAGCGCGCGAGGTGATCGATCGCCGCGAGGCCCTGGCGTGTGCCCCCGATGGTCGCGATGCCGTGCTCGGCCAGGAAGCGCACCTGCTCGCGGCGCATGACGCCCGGGCGCATGTTCATCTGATAGTGCGGCTTGGCGCTCCGCGCAGCGGCGGCGGCGAGGAGCCGGCTGTAGCCCAGCGCGCGGTCGGCGCGACCCATCGGCGCATCGTCGTGACTGTCGCTGCAGAAGGCGATCGCGTCCACGGCCGCGGCGTCGAGCGTCGCGAGCGCGTGCGGCATGTTGGTGTCGTAGCCGCCGTTCCCCCAGGCGTCGAGCGGGTTGCCGTCGCCCGTGACGGGGCCGATCACGCGCTCGATCTCCTTGCGGCCTTCGGCCGAGAGCGGCGGCAGCTCGAGCCCGGCGGCGGTGGCCACGTCGAGGATCAGCTCGGCCTGACCGCCCGAGGCGGTGACGACGGCCAGCCGCCGGCCCGTGGGCCAGCGCCGGCCCTGGCACACCGCCAGCACTTCCGTGAGCTCGTCCAGGTCGCTCACCTCGATGGCGCGGTGCGCTCGGAGCATCGCCGAGAAGACCGCGGACTCACCGGCGAGACCGCCGGTGTGGGTGCCGATGGCGCGCCGCGTGCGCTCGTGGCGGCCGACCTTCAGTACCACGACCGGCTTGCCGGCATCCGCGGCGCGGTCGAGCACGGCCACGTAACGCTCGGGCTCGGCGATCCACTCGGTGAACGTCGCGATCACCCTGGTGTCGGTATCGTCGACCAGCGCCTCCAGATACTGCGCCGTGCCGACGACCGCCTCGTTGCCGGAGGAGACGACGTGGCTGAAGCCGAAGCGCCGGATGTCGGCCAGCATGCCGATGCAGATGGACCCGCTCTGCGACACCAGCGCCACGTTGCCGGCGAGCCCGGCGGGATCGCGCACCTCCTGCATGTAGACGGAGCTCCGGTGGTGCGGATTGAGGATGCCCATGCAGTTGGGGCCGCACAGCGCGATCCCGGCCTCGCAGCACATCCCGACCAGCTCGGCCTGACGCCGACGGCCCTCGTCGCCGTGCTCGGCGAATCCGCCGTCGTAGATGACGGCCGCGCCCGCGCCCTTGTCGGCCACGGTGCGGAAGCTCTCGACCATGCGCGTGTAGGAGACGCACAGCGCCACCACGTCGGGCTGCTCCGGGAGCTCCCGCATGCTCGGATAACAGCGCTGCCCGAGGATCTCCGTGTACCTCGGATTGATCGGGTAGAGCCGGCCCTGGTAGCCGAGCGTGACCGCCGACTCCATGAGGGCACGGCCGATCGACGGGCGCTCGGAGGCGCCGAGGATCGCGATCGAGCGGGGACGGAGCAGGGCGTCAAGCCGCATTCGCCCCTCTCGGGCGCAGGAACGCCGACACGAGGACGCCGAGCACCACCGCGCTGACGAGGAGCGTGGAGACGACCGCGATCACGGGGTCGGACTCGAGACGAATGCTCTCGTACATCTTCTTGGGGAGGGTGGCCGCCCCGCGGCCCCCGATGAAAATCACCACCACCGCCTCGTTGAACGAGGACAGGAACGCGAACAGCGCCCCCACTAGCATGCCGGGTCGCAGCACCGGCAGGGTCACGTGAAAGAACGTCCGGAGCGGACCCGCGCCCGAGCTCATGGCGGCGCGCTCGAGGTTCCGGTCGAAGCCCTTGAGGGTTGCGCTGATGACGAGGAAGGCCACCGGCACCGCGAGGACGCCGTGGGCGACGATGACGCCGAGGTGGGTGCCGGTCAGCCGGGCGCGCCCGAGGAAGCCGTAGTATGCGAGCGCGCTCACCACGTGCGGCACGATCAACGGCGCCATCATGAGGAGGTTCACCAGGGCCTTGCCGCGGAACCGGTAGCGCACGTAGCCGAACGCCGCCGGCACGACGAGGAGCATGGTGAGCGCGGTGGCCCCGAGCGCGATGACGAGGCTATTCAGCGTCGGCTCGAGCCACTCCTCGCTGGTGAAGAACTTCGCGTAGTAGCCGAGCGAGTAGCCCGGCGGCGGGAACTCGAACGAGATCGCGGTGCTGAACGACATCGGCACCACGATCACGATCGGCAGCAGCAGGAACAGCGCGACCAGGCACGCGAGGCTCAGCCCCATAGCCGGTCCAGTCCCGCGAAGCGGTTGTAGACGACGAGGATGAGGCCGGTCGCGATGAGGAGGATCACCGCGACCGCGGAGGCGAACCCCCACGCGAGGAGCTCCTCGATCTGCTGGTTGATGAGCTGCGAGATCATCATGTCGCGCGGCGTGCCGAGCAGGATGGGTGTCACGAAGAAACCCAGGCAGCTGACGAAGACGAGCAGGCTGCCGTTCACGACCCCCGGCAGGCTCAGGGGCAGGAACACCGCGGCGAAGGCCGCCCGCGGACGCGCACCCAGACTGGCCGCCGCTTTGAGCTGGTCGGGCTCGATCTTCTTCATGACCGCGAAGAGCGCGAGGATCATGTAGGGCAGCAGAATGTGCGTCATGCCGAGCGTGGACGCGAAGCTGGTGAAGAGCAGCTGCGGCGCCGGCCCGAGCCCGAGCGCCTGATAGGCGCCCGTCACGGGGCCCTTGCTGCCCAGGATCACCAGCCAGGCGTACGTGCGCACCAGGAAGCCCGTCCAGAAGCTCATGGCCACGATCGTCAGCAGCAGCGTCGACACCCAGTCGCTCCGTCGCGCCATCACGTAGGCGACCGGATAGCCGAGCACGAGGCAGAGCGCGGTGACGACGAGCGAGGTCACGAACGTGTTGAGCATCACGTGCGTGTAGAGCGGGACCGTGAAGATGCGCTGGTAGTGCGCGAGGGACATGCGCGGGTCGGTGATGCTCGTGACGAGGACCAGCCCGATGGGCAGCATGAAGAGAAGCGTCAGGACGAGGCTCGGTGGGCCGAGCAGCAGCCAGACGGCCGGGCTCCGGCTGCGCGCGGCCCGGGTGCGGACCTCGGTGGGGAGCGCCGCGGCCGGACTCAGGCCGCCAGCCACTGCGTGAAGCGCTCCTGGATCCTGGCGGTGTGCTCAGCCTCCCACACCGTGTCCGGCTTGATGGCGACCTTCGCGTTCTCGACGTAGGTCGGCAGCTGTCGCGCGATCTCGGGCGACACGAACTTGAACGCCTCGGGATTCGTCGGGCCGTAGTAGAGACGGTTCGCGAAGTCGGCCTGGGGCTTCGGCTGCACGGCGAACTGCAGGAACTCCCAGGCCAGCTTCCGGTTCGGGGCGCCCTTGGCGATGCCCCACATGGTCGTGGTGATGGTCGCGCCGTGCCACACCAGCTCGACGGGAAGCCCCTGCTGCTGGAGCTCGCTCGCGCGCGCGTTCCACATCACCATCATGTCGACCTCGCCGTCGCGGAGTAGCTGCTGCGACTGGTTGCCCTGCGTCCACCAGACCTTGATGTGCGGCTTGATCTGGTCGAGCTTCTTGAACGCGCGGTCAACGTCGATCGGAAAGACCTTGTCCGGCGACACGCCGTCGGCGACCAGTGCGAACTGCGCCGTGCGCACGGCGTTGTTGAGCATCGACCGGTTGCCCGGGAACTTCTTCACGTCCCAGAAATCAGCCCAGGTCTTCGGCCCGCCTTGCGGGAACTTGTCCTTGCGGTAGGCCAGGTTGGTCCCGAGGGCGCAGTAGGCGAGGCCGTTGGCGTACACGGCGTTCGGGAAGAGCTTGTCCTTCTTCACGATCGACCAGTCGATCGGCTCCACCAGCCCCTCGCGATCGGCCCGGAGGAGGTCGGCCTGCGTGATGGCCGTCACGTCCCACTCGTAGCTGCCGCTCTGCACCTGGGCCTTCAGCTTCGCGTAGGACACCGGCGCCACCGTGCGCACCCGGATGCCCGTGGCCTCGGTGAACGGCTTGAAGAATGCGGCTTCCTCCGCCGCCGTCCAGCTCCCGCCCCAGGTGTTGACGAACATCGTGCGGGTCTGGGCGATCGTGCGGTCGGTGACGATCAGCGGTCCGGCGGCCGCCGCTGTTACGGTGGCAGCGAATCCATTGAGGAACGCGCGACGTCGCATGGTTGTCCTCCGCGGCGGCATCATACCCCTGACGGTGCTGAGATGTCAGGACGCAGAACGTTGCGCGCGTCCTTCATCGCTTCTCCGTGAGCAGGTTCGCTGCGTCGCGGACCGCGTTGAGGATGAGGTCGACGGCTCGGTTTCCCGCCCTCCTCACACGACGAGCTGATCCTCGACTGGCGTCCGCAGCGCCTCGAGCGCCTTCACCACGAGGCGCTTCCTGAACCGCCGCTCCTCCGCCGGGCTCAGGTCCGGATCGCCCACGATGCTGGTGATGGCCTTGCCCCGCACGATGCGGTTCGAGCCGACCGACTTCGCGAGCGCGTCGAGGGCGCTGATCTGGACGATGGGGATGCCGAGCGTGTCGATTTCCTTCGCGAGCGCGGCGCCGCCGCGGTTGCACGACCCTCAGGTGGACGTGAGGATCACGCCGTCCACCCCGGCCGCCCGGAGCTCGCGGCCCATCTCCTGGGCAAAGCGACGCATCGTGGGGATGACGGAGGTGTTGCCGGTCGTGGAGTAGAACTCGGGGTGGAGGCGTCCGATGACGCCCTCGCGCTCCAGCTCGCGCGCCACGTCGAGCGGGAGCACCCGGTGCGGATCCTCGTTGATGCGCGAGGTGTTGAAGCCGCCGTGGACCGACTGCCACCGCTCCGGAGGAAGCGCGTCCACGCCGGCGATGGAATACCGGAGCCACTTCGTCGCGAAGCCCGACTCCAGGCGATCGGGGTTCCCGTGCGGCACCAGACCGCCGGTCGTCACCAGCGCGATGGTCGCTTGCGCCGTGTCCTGGAGCGGCGGCGCGGCGGGGACGCGGTGGTAGCGAGGGACGGGCCACTCGGTCGTGTACGGCTCACCGCGGACCTTGCGGAGCAGCATCTCGACGGCGCGCAGCGGCGCCGGGCGTTCGGCCATCTCGAAGATCCGGCGGCCGGTCGGGACGTATCCTTCGTCGGCCGGCGTGCCAAGCGACGTTCCGGACGCCAGCTTCAGCGCCAGCCGGGCCATGATCGCGAGCCCGTCGGCCATGCCGGCCGCCGTCCGCGGCGTGCTCGCGATGTGGAGCCTCGTCCGATAGACCTCGGTCGCCGCGTTATCGATGTGCATGCCCGTAACCGCGATCACGCCGAGACGCTCGCGGGCGCGGCGCGTCACCTCGCCGCAGGCCAGGCCGTAGCGCCCCGCGGAGAACGCCGGCCCCGCGATCACGATCTCCGGTCGATGCTCGGCGACGAGATCGAGGATCTCGTCGACCGCGCCCGGCTTCTCGCCGGCGTAGTTGTCGCCGCAGTACACGGTGGCGACGACCTCTGCGCGATCCCCGAGGGCCTGCTGGAGCAGACGTCCCGGGCCGACCGGTCCTTCCCGATGATCCGGCGGCGTATCGGCCCTGTCCTCGGCGCCGATGCCCGCGAAGAACTGGTTCAGGTAGTGCACGACTCGAAGCGTGGCCATCGCGTCCTCCTATTGAACATGGGGACCCCGCATGGCCCCCAAACCCCCAACGCTCGGAGCGCCCCGGGAAACCCGTGGCACTCCTCGATTTCCGTCCTCCGACACGGCCTACTCGAACCGGACGGTCTGCCGCGTGTTCGCGGTGGTATCGACAGAGCAGCAGAGATAGCGCATCGGCACGGTCAGCTCGCCCCGCGCGTCCATGTACGGATCGACAAGGTGCTCGCCGCCGATGAGCCTCGCCATCCTCGGCAGCGTCACCTTCTGCACGCGGCTCCCAGCGCTCACGATCGCGTCGGCCTCGGGGACCGCGAAGATGAAGCCCGGATCGTCGGGGCCCTCGCCGACGTCGTTGTAGACAAGTGTCGTCTTGATGCCGGCGCGCTCGCACTTCTGGATGCTCAGCATGAGGTCGACGGCGTGGTTCGAGCCGTTCAGGCCGATCACGAGAGCTGCGTCCGCGCCGAGGACGCGCGCCATCTTGGCCACCGCGCTCGACGACGCTTCCTTCTCCGCAGACGACACCGTCGTCCCGCCGAACACGATGCACCCGACGAAGTTCAAGTCGCGACCGTGTCGTCGGCAGAGCTCCACGAGGACGGGATGGTTCTGCTCCCCGTAGGTCGAGCCGACGTATCCGCGATTCCAGCGCACGACCGCGCCGTCGAAGAACTCGTTGGGGTGGAGCAGCGCTCCGAGTGGCAGCGACACGTGCACGCCGTACAGGAACGGCGTCGCGGTGACCTCCTGGAGCAGACAGACGACCCGCGGCAGCGCGGGATCGCACGGGGCCAGCTCGAAGGTCTCGACGTCATCCGGCGTCGCCTCCCGCGCGGTGCGTCCGAGACGCGCCGCCACCTTGAGGCCCGCGGTCAGCACCGCGCGGTTGTACTCGTGGGACTCCGGTCCGCCGGTCAGGAAGTCCTTGATCTGCTCGGAGCCGGGCGGAAAGCACGCCATGTTAGGCGTGAACTCGAGGGCCACGTTGAGGGTCTGCGCGAACGGCGAGAGTTCCGCGCCTGGACCCGCCATGTCGATGAGCCGCTGGCGGAAGACGGTCGACTCGCCCGGCACCGGCGCGCCGACCTCGGCGACGGCCACCCCGGCGAGCCGGTGCGTCCGTCCCTCGCCGACCGTGAGCGCGGGCGAGACGAAGCCCGGGAAGACGCCGCCGGGGCCGGCGACCTTCCAGCGCGGCTCCACGACGTCGAGGACGTGGATGACGCGCACGGACTCGCCCGGCTTCACGAGGTGCACCTGCACGTCTGCGAAGTGCGAGTCCTCCAGGACGAGGGTCCGAAGTTCCTCGCGATCGATCACCAGCGTGTGATCGGTGAGCGCGGTGGCGCGCCCGATCTCGACGTCACGGATCTGAATCGTCCCGACTTCGAGGCGCATGATGGTCCTCCGGGGGATCCGATCTTAGCTCACGCGCAGGCGCGGGTCGAGGGAGCGGCGCAGCGCGTCGCCGAAGAGGTTGGCGCCCAGCACGGTGACCACGATGGCGAGGCCGGGGAGCGCCGAGATCCACCAGGCGCTGCCGACGTAGTCGCGGCCCTCGCTGACCATCCCGCCCCAGCTCGGCGTGGGCGGCTGCACGCCGAGGCCCAGGAACGACAGCGACGACTCGACGATGATCAGCTCGGCGATCTGGAAGCTCGACACCACGATAGAGGGACCGACGACGTTCGGCGCGATGTGGCGGAAGAGGATCCGCGCGGCCCGGCCGCCGAGGGCGCGCGCAGCGACCACGAAGTCCCGCTCCCGGGCGCTCAGCGTCACCACGCGGATCAGCCGCGCGTACACGACCCAGCTCCTGAGCACGAGCACGACGATCAGGTTCACGAGCGAGGGCTTGAAGAGCGCCATCACCGCGATCGCGAGGAGCAGGTAAGGAAACGAGAGCTGGATCTCGGCCAGCCGCATGATGACGCCATCCGCCCACGAGCCGGCGTATCCGGAGAGAAGCCCGAGCAGGATGCCGAGCGCCGCGGCCAGGAGGACAGCCGCACCCGCGACGCCGAGCGAGGTCCGGGCGCCGTGGAGGATGCGACTCAGCACGTCGCGGCCGAGTGTGTCCGTTCCGAGCGGATGCGTCCAGTCGCCACGCGCGTCCCAGATCGGCGGGGAAAGACGGTGGGTGAGGTCGAACGCGCCGAGGCTGTGCGGCGCCAGCACGGGCGCCAGCAGCGCCAGGAGCACGACCGCGGCGACGACCACGCC
>Ga0209058_1001927_pt1 | contig 17342 bp, 13 predicted proteins | sample GraSoiAngelo_147_FD_185904 | JGI IMG/M metagenome (GOLD analysis project Ga0209058, IMG submission 185904) | Grasslands soil microbial communities from the Angelo Coastal Reserve, California, USA - 14_1009_05_40cm (SPAdes) (version 2) | ecosystem: Environmental > Terrestrial > Soil > Grasslands ... | reverse complement strand
CCTGGTTGCCCGCCAGGGTGACGAAGGCGCGGCCGCTCGCGAAGGCGACGTCGGCTGGCTCGTCGCCCACGACGAGCGTCGCGAGAACCTTCCGCGCCGCGACGTCGACCACGCTCACGCTGTCCGAGAGATGGTTCACGACCCACACCTCGTTCGTCCCCGGCCGCACGGCGAGGCTCACGGGGTCGAGGCCGACCGGGACGTTCCCCGCGAGGGCGAGCGAGCCGTCCGCGGCGATCGTGAAGATCGCCAGGCGTCCGTCGGGGGTGTTGACTGCGTAGAGCTGGCTGCCGGAGACGGCGAGCGGATGGACGTGGCTCGACTCGTAGTTGACGAAGTCCAGGTCGGGCGGCATCGCGACCACGACCTGCCGCTGATCGGGCGTCGGGTCGCCGGCCGCGAAGGCGAGCTGGCCCGTCACCACGTTGCCGTTGTCCATGGCGGAGGCCTGCAGCTGCTCGGTCTTCGTGGCCCGGAGGCGAACGGTGAAGGTGCCGGCGGCGTTGAAGGTCGCGCTCACCGAAGCGCCCGTCGCCGGCTGAGCGCCGCCGTCGAAGTTCCAGCGGAAGCCGTCGCCCGTGCCGCTGCCGCTGAAGCTCGCCGTCGTGCGGGCGGTGAGCGAGGTCGGCCCGCTCGTGATGGTGCCGTTCGGGAGCGTGAGGCCCACGCTCGCCGTCTGCGAGGACATGCGGCCGTTCTGGCAGGCGGAGAAGGGCTGGAACTGGCTCGCCGGGATCGACGCGCCGTTGAGGCTAACGGCGAGCGTGCTCGGGTCGACGGTGCACTCGGCGTCGAGCCGGACGCTGACCGTCGTGCTCGTCACGACCGAGCCGGCGACCGGCGTCGGCGCGATGAACCGGAGCGGGCCGGGCGCGGGGTTCGCGCGCGTCGGTGGCGGGGCACAAAGGGTGTAGAGGAGGAGACCCGGGAGGACCGAGCGGAGGGCGAAACGGAGGATCATCGGGCACCTCCCCGGCGCGGATGGGTCGCGGCCGCCGCTCTTGTCTATCGCAGGGGCGCTCCCCGTCGTCAAGGTGGTGACTGGCGTTGCGGCCGCATCGGTGCGGCTCTGGCTCGGCATCGGTTGGATGCACCGCTGCATATCGGAGCGCGAGCGCAACCTTCTCGCGAATCGGACGACGCGTCATCTCGCGAGCTCAGCGCGGACGAGGTGGCGCGCCTCCACGCCGCGGCGTCCGGCGGCTTCGAGGACGTGCCACCATGCCGCGCGCACGGGGTGCGCTGACCGCCCGCCGCGTGCGGAGCTGCAGGCGAAGCGGCACGCCCACGAGCCGGAAGGCCTCTGCGAGCCGGCCCGTCAGGTAGCGGATGTACGCCGCCGGCACCAGCGCGGGCGCGCTCGCGAACACGGTGACGGCCGGCGGTCGCCGGGCGGTCTGCGTGGCGTAGAAGAAGCGGAGCGCGCGGCCCCCGGGGCTGGGCGGCGAGGTCGCCGCGACCGCGGCCTCGAGCGCGCGGTTCAGCGCCGGCGTCGGCAGGACCGCCTCGTAGGCGCGCTCGAGGCGCGCCACGAGCGGGAAGAGATCACCCAGCCCCTCGCCCGTCTCCGCCGACACGCAGAGCAGCGGCAGCCCCGCGAACGCCGGATGGGCCGCCACCAGCGCGTCGCGGAACGACGCCCGGTCGCGCCGCGCGGACGGCACCAGGTCCCACTTGTTGGCGAGCAGCACGACGCCCCGTCCCGCCTCCCACGCGCGCCCGACCAGGCGCGCGTCCTGGTCGGTCATGCCCTCGGCCGCGTCGAGCACGGCGAGCACGAGGTCGGCGCGCGCGAGCGTGCCGAGGGCGCGCACCGCGCCGTGGCGCTCGAGGGGCTCGCGCACCTTGCCGCGGCGGCGGATGCCGGCCGTGTCGATGAGCACGTAGGGCCGCCCGGCCACGATGAGCGGCGTATCGATCGCGTCGCGTGTGGTGCCCGGCTCGGGCGCGACGATCGTCCGCTCGGCGCCGAGGAGCCGGTTCAGGAGCGACGACTTGCCGACGTTCGGGCGGCCGATGAGCGCGAGGCGCGTACCGCGCGCGTCCTCTGCGGCGGGCACCGCCTCCGGCAGCCCGGCGGTGACCGCGTCGAGGAGGTCCGCCACACCCCGCCCGTGCGCCGCGGAGACAGGGACGAGCGGCTCGACGCCGAGCGCCTGGAAGTCGTGGACGAGGGGCTCGCGGCGGGGCGTGTCGAGCTTGTTAACGGCGTAGACGACGGGCTTCCCGCTCCGGCGCAGCAGGCGGACGGTCTCGCGGTCCTCGGGTGCGAGCCCGGCGGCGCCGTCGAGCACGCACACCACGCAGTCCGCCTCCGCGACGGCGGCGAGCGTCTGCTCGCGCACGCGCGCCGCGAGCGCTGCCCGGTCGCGCGGCGGCTCGGCCGTGAACCCGCCCGTGTCGACGCACAGGAACGCCCGCCCGGCGTGCGCCGCGGGCGCGACGACGCGGTCGCGCGTGACCCCCGGGGCGTCGTCGACGATCGCCCGGCGCGCGCCGACCAGGCGGTTGAAGAGTGTCGATTTGCCGACGTTCGGCCGCCCGACGATCGCGACCACGGGGAGCCCGCGCGCGGCGGGGCGCGCCTCGGGCGCGGTCGCCATCAGAGGCCGAGCTCCTCGAGGCGGCGCGGATCCTTGGCCCAGCCCGGCTCGGCGCGCACGAAGAGCTCGAGGAACACCTTGCTGCCAAAGACCGCCTCCAGCTCGAGCCGCGCGCGGCGCCCGATCTCGCCCAGCTGGGCGCCGCCCGCCCCGATGACGATCCCCTTGTGGTTCGGGCGGTCGACGAGGATGGTGGCGCGCACGAGGAGCAGGTTCGGCCTGGCGCGGAACTCCTCGACCTGCACGGCGGTGCCGTACGGGATCTCCTCCTCGGTCTGGAGGAAGAGCTGCTCGCGGATCAGTTCCTCGGCGAGGAAGCGCTCGGTCGCGGCGGTGTACTCGTCCTCGGGGTAGAGCGGTGGCCCGGCGGGGAGCGCCGTCACCACCGCGTCGAGGACCACGCTCACGTTCTCGCCCGTGCGCGCGCTCGCCGGGATGATCTCGCGCCCCGGGAGGAGCGTCCCCATGGCCGCCATGGCGGGCAGCAGCACCGGCGGCCGCACCCGGTCGCGCTTGCTCAGCACGACGACGGTCGGCCGCGCGAGGCCCGCCAGGCTCTCGGCCAGCGCGCGGTCGGCGGGCGTCACCCCGGCCGCCGCGTCGACCACGAGCACCACCACGTCGGCCTCGTCGAGCGCCTGCCGGGCGACGTCGACCATGCGGCGGTTCAGCAGGGAACGGGCCTGATGGATGCCTGGCGTGTCGAGGAAGATGACCTGCGCCTCGGGGAGCGTGCGGATGCCGAGGATGCGGTTGCGCGTGGTCTGCGGCTTCGGCGTGACGATCGCCACCTTGGCGCCGACCAGCGCGTTCAGGAGCGTCGACTTGCCGACGTTCGGGCGCCCGACGATGGCGGCGTATCCCGCGCGGTGCGCCATCCTCACGGCGTGCAGCGGAGCGTCACCCGCGGCGTCACCGGGCCGCGGGTGTCGGCCACCAGCGCGCGCAGCGCGACGCGCCCGTTCACGGGGACGACGACGGGGACGGTCGCCGTGCACGCGGCGTCGAGCCGCGTCGGCAGAGGGAGCGCGCCGAGCGCGGCGGCGAGCGCCCGGTGGTTGGCGGCTGCGGTCGGATCGCGGCGGCTCGTGCGCGGCGAGAGGAGACGCGCGCGCCGCACCGTGCCGGGCCGGCAGAGCGGCAGGCCCCTTTGCGGGCCGCGCGCGTGCAGCTGCGGATTGCGGGTGTCGAAGACGTTCAGGCAGAGCGCCACGCGCAGCATGCACTGCCCGTCGGCCGCGCCATCGGCATCGCACTGCGGGTCGCCGTCGCGGCAGGTCTGGCGCGGCGCGGGGAGCTGATTCCGCCGCACGGTGAAGAACTCCTGCTCGACTAGCCACTCGCCCGCGCACGAGCGCCCGCCGCGGCCGCTCGGCACCAGGCAGACGAGGTCCGGCTCGCAGGGCCCAGGCCCCGCGAGCCCCCCCGCCAGCGCATCCAGCAGAGGCGCCCCCCAGCCGCTCGCCAGGTCGAAGCCGGGTCCGGCGCCGAAGGCGCCGTTGCTGCCCGCGACGACGTCGCGGAAGACCGGCGCGCCGACGCCCCGCGCCTGCTCGCTGCCCAGGCGGTAGAGGTCGGGCAGCAGCTGCCCGAGCCCGCCCATCACCCCGTGCGTCTGCTCGAGCCGCTGGTTCACGAGCGCGAGCGCGCTCGCCAGGGCGGGCGTGCCGGCGCTCGTCCCGCCGACGATCCGCCCGAGGCCGCCCTCGACGATCACGTAGCCGGGGGCGACCGGGCTCGCGGCGAGGGCCAGGTCGGGGAGCGCGCGCCCGCTGGAGAGCCCGGCCAGGCCGGCGCCGACCTGGTAGCGCGGCATGCCGAAGACGAGGCTCTGCCCTCCCCCGCCCGCCCCGCCGCTGTCCGCCCAGACGCGCTCGACCAGGCTCGCGGGCGGGGGCACGCTGCCGTCGGACGCGAGCGCGAAGCTCGTGCCGCCGACGGAGACCACGTGCGGCGAGGAGGCGAGGCCGTTCACCGCGAGCGCCAGGCTCTGCGGGGCGCAGTCGCGGCCGCCGTCGTCGCCCGAGGCCACGAGCACGGTCTGCCCCTGCGCGTTGGCGAGGGCGTAGAAGGCGTCGAACAGCTCGAGGGTGATCCCGGGCGCCGCCTGCTCGCAGAGCCCGAAGCTGAGCGAGATGACGTCGCCGCTCGGCGCCCCGCCGCCGCGGTTCTCGATCGCGGCGATGAGCGCCTCGGGGATGTCGCCCTGGGTCGACCCGATGATGATGTTCAGCGCCGCGCCCGGCGCGAGCGAGCCAGCCCACTCGGTGTCGAGCAGCACCTCGATGCGCTCGCCCTCGTCGGGGAGGATGCCCGGGTCCGCCCCGGGACGGGCGAGCACGCGCACCGGCGCGAGCTGGAAGTGGAGGAAGTTGCTGGAGAAGAGCGCAACGTCGCTGTCCTGGAAGTTGCTGCGCGCGATGACCGCGATCGAGTGCCCGGCGCCGGTCAGGCCGGCGGCGTGGAGCGGCGCCACGCCGTAGGCGGCGGCGAAGTCGCCCGGCACGAGCGCCGTCTCGCCGCCGGGGAGCGTGGCCAGCGGCCGGAACTTGGGCAGGTCGTCGAGCCCCACGATGCCGCGCACCGAGGCCGCGATGCTCTCGGGCAGGGAGGGGTCGGCGAGCGGGGCGTGATACGTCTGCCCGCCGCGCGTGAAGCGGCCGATCGGCGCCGCGAGCGCCCCCTCCACCTGCGCGGCCGTCCCGGCCACCACGAGCGCGGTGCGGAACTGCGAGTCGCGCACCACCTCGAAGCCGTGCGCGACGAACCAGCGCCGCACACGCTCGTACTCGCCGCGCCGCGGGCCGAAGCGGTCGGCGATCTCGGAGGCGGCGAGCCAGCGGTGGAAGAGCGGCGAGCGGCGGTCCTGCTGCGCGGCGATGAGTGCGTCGAGCGTGCGGCGGTGGCGGAGACCCAGGAACACGGTCACGTGCTCGAGCCGCAGGTCGGCCGGCGCGCGGCCCGCGGGCGTCATGGCGGCGAGCGCGCGCGGCACGGTCCCCGGGAGCCGGCGGAGGGGCTCGGCTGCGGCCGCGGCGGGGAGCGCGAGGAGCGCCGCGGTGGCAAGTCCGATCTTCATCCGAAGTTCTCCGTGTGCCCGCGCGCGAGCGCGGCCAGCGCCTGCATGGCGGCGGCCTGCTCGGCCGTCTTCTTGCTGCGGCCGACCCCGCGCCCGAACAATCGCCCCCCGATCGCGATCTCGGACACGAAACGCTTCTCGTGATCGGGCCCGCTCTCCTCGACCAGCGTGTAGGCCGGGGTCTCCCGGAAGAGCCGCTGGGTCAGCTCCTGGAGCTCCGTCTTGTAGTCGCGGAGCCCGACGGTCGGGTGCTCGAGGACATCGGCCGCGAAGTGCGCCTCGACGACGCTGCGCGCCCGCTCGTAGCCGGCGTCGAGGTAGATGGCGCCCAGGAGCGCCTCGTAGACTGCGGCCAGGATCGAGGGCTTCTCGCGGCCGCCGTTCTTCTCCTCCCCCTTGCCGAGCCGGAGCCAGCGCCCGAGGTCGAGCTCGCGCGCCTTGCGCGCCAGCACCTCGGCGTTCACCAGGGAGGCGCGCATCTTCGAGAGGTCGCCCTCGCGCGCCTCGGGGAAGCGCGCCATCAGGAGATCCGACATGGCGAGCGCCAGCACGGCGTCGCCCAGGAACTCGAGCTTCTCGTTGTTCTCGCCCTCGCCGAAGGAGCGGTGCGTGAGCGCGACCGCCAGCTGCTCGGGGCGCTCGAAGCGGTGGCCGAGGGCAGCCTCGAGGGCCGCGCGCGCGGCGCTCATGCCTCCCGAGCCTCGGCCGCGGTCACCTCGCCCGCGCGCCCCACGGCGAGGCGCGCACGCAGGCGCTGCCCGCGCCACGCGTCGGGCCCGGCCAGGCGGGCCCGCAGGTAGTTGCGCGTGTAGCCGCGCAGGTGGCCGCTCGCGGGGTCGCGCGTCGTCTCGACCAGCACCTCCGCCTCCGCGCCGTCGAAGCGGCGGGCGAACGCCGCGCGCTTGCGCTCGCCGAGCGCGCGCAGGCGGCGCGCGCGCGCCACGATGGTGGCGGGCGGATTCCGTCCCTCGAGCTTGGCGGCGGTCGTCCCGCTCCGTACCGAGTAGGGGAAGACGTGCAGGTAAGTGAACGGGCTCTCCTCGACGAAGGCGAGCGTGCGCTCGAAGGCGGCCTCGTCCTCGCCCGGGAAGCCGGCGATCAGGTCCGTGCCGATGGCGGCCTCGGGCAGGAGCTCGCGCATCATCGCGAGCCGCTCGCGCGCGAGCGCCGTGTCGTAGCGCCGGCGCATGCGGCGGAGGACCGTGTCGTCGCCCGACTGGAGCGGGACGTGGAGGTGCGGGCAGAGCGCCGGCGCGCGCGCCAGCAGGCGGACGAGCGGCTCGGTCACCTCGTGGGGGTCGATCGAGGAGAGGCGGAGGCGCGGCACGAGCCCTTGCTCGGCGAGGGCGGCGACCAGCCAGGCGAGGTCGACCGGCGGGGTCAGGTCCTGCCCGTAGCCGCCCAGGTGGACACCGGTGAGCACGACCTCCTCGAAGCCCGCGCGGGCGAGGGCCGCCACCTCGGCGAGCACGTCGCGCGGCGCGAGGCTCCGGCTGGCACCGCGCGCGAGCGGGATGATGCAGAACGTGCAGAAGAGGTCGCAGCCCTCCTGCACCTTCAGGAAGGCGCGCGTCTGCCCCGCGAAGGCGCGCGCGCCGAAGGTCGTGACCGTCCGCTCCCGGCGCGCGTTACCGACGACAACGCGTGCCACGGCCGGAAGCGGCGCGGTGACGGCGGCCACCAGCGCCTCGAGGCGGTTCAAGCCGATCACGTGGTCGACCGCCGGCTCGGCCGCGGCCTCGGCGGCCTTCGTCTGCGCGTAGCAGCCGGTCAGGATGACGCGTGCGGCGGGGTGCTCGCGCCGGGCGCGGCGCGCGAGCCGGCGGCTCTCGGCGTCGGCGGCGTCGGTCACCGTGCAGGAGTTGACGACCACCACGTCGGCGGGCGCGCCCGCGGGGACGATCTCACAGCCCGCGGCCCGCAGGCGGTCGGCGATGGTCGCCGAGTCGTAGGCGTTCACCTTGCAGCCGAGGGTGGCCATCGAGACCCGGGTCATCGGCCGCTCGCTAGGCGACGTCCCCCGCGATCCAGCCGCCGCCGAGGACGGTGTCGCCGCGGTAGAAGACTGCCGCCTGCCCGGGCGTGACGGCCGGCCCGTCGCCCTCGAAGAGCACCGTCGCGGCCGCGCCGTCCGCGCGGGCGAGCCGCGCCGGGACGGGCGGGTGGCGGTGGCGGATGCGGACGGCGAGCGGCGTGTCCGGGGCCGGGGCCGGCCCGCCCGTCCACGACACGTCGCGCGCCACGAGCCCGCGGGCGCGGAGCCCCGCCGCCTCGCTCACCGTGACCGTCGCCGTGCTCGCGTCGAGTGCCCGGACATATCGGCGGGTGCCATGGCCGCAGCCGAGCCCGAGGCCGCGGCGCTGGCCCACGGTGGAGCGGTGCACGCCCGCGTGCCGCCCGAGCTCGCGCCCCGCCTCGTCCACGATGCGGCCCGCACGCAGCGTCCCCGCCGGCGCGTGCCGCTCGACGAATCCGGCCGCGTCGCCGTCCGGCACGAAGCAGACCTCCATGCTCTCGGGCTTGTCGGCGACCGCGAGCCCGAGCCGGGTGGCCTCGCCGCGGACCTCCGCCTTGGTCAGCTCGCCCACCGGGAAGAGCGTGTGCGCCAGGTCGGCCTGGCCGAGCGCGAAGAGGAAGTAGGTCTGGTCCTTGGCCGCGTCGGCGGCCGTCCGGAGGCAGGGGCGGCCCGTCGCCGGGTCGGTCCCGATGCGCGCGTAGTGACCGGTCGCGAGCCAGCGGGCGCCGAGCGCCCGCGCGCGCTCCCAGAGGACGCCGAACTTGAGCTGGCGGTTGCAGCGCGCGCAGGGGTTCGGGGTGCGGCCGGCCACGTACTCGGCGACGAAGGGACGGATCACGTGCCGCTCGAAATCGTCGGCGAGGTCGAAGACGTAGTGCGGCAAGCCGAGGCGGTCGGCGACGGCGCGGGCGTCGTGGAAGTCGTCGAGCGAGCAGCAGCTCCCGCTCCCGCCCGGCGCGAGGCGGAGCGAGATGCCGATCACGTCGTAGCCCGCGGCCACGCAGCGCGCGGCCGCGACCGCACTATCCACGCCGCCGCTCATGGCGACGACGACCCGCTCCCGTGGGCGCACGCTAGGAGTCCGTCCGGGTAATCATGGTGAGCGAGGCGAACGAGCCGGGGAGCGAGAGCGGCAAGCGCAGCGACGACCGACGAGGTGCGGCGCGCGGGACGCGCGCCGGGAGTTGGTCGCCGCAGGAGGGAGGAGCGAGCAGCCATCTGGCAGCGCGGCTGCCGCCGCGCTCCCCCGGATCGTTCGCCGCAGTCGCCATGATTACCCGGACGGCCTCCTAGGCCGCCGCTTCTCCGCGCGCCTGCGCCACGAGGACCGGCAAGAGCTCGAGGACGCGGTCGATGTCGGCCGTGGTGGTGGACGGCCCGACGCTGAGCCGCATCCCGCTCCGCGCCGCGTCGCGGTCGCGTCCCATGGCGAGGAGCACGTGCGAGGGCTCGGCGGCCCCTGCGGCGCACGCCGAGCCGAGCGAGACCGCCACGCCGGCCAGGTCGAGGAGGACGAGGAGGCTCTCGCCGGCGCAGCCTGGGAAGGAGACGTTGAGCGTGTTCGGGAGCCGCGGCCCCTCGGCCGGACCGTTCCGCACCACGCCCGGCACGCGCGCGCAGAGCCCCGTCCACAGCCGCTCGACGAGCCCCACCGCGGCCGCCGCGTGCGCGGCCAGCTCGGCGCGCGCCAGCTCCGCCGCCACGCCGAAGCCGACGATCGCCGCCACGCTCTCCGTCCCGGCACGCCGGCCGCGCTCCTGGGGCCCGCCGGTCGCCTGCGCGGCGAGCTCCACACCGCGCCGCACCCAGAGCGCGCCGACGCCCGCCGGCCCGCCCATCTTGTGCGCCGAGAGCGAGAGGAGGTCGACGCCGAGGGCGGCGACGTCGACCGGGATGCGGCCCGCCGCCTGCGCCGCGTCGCTGTGCACCAGGAGGCGGCGCCCGCGGAGCGCGGCCGCGATCGCGCCGACCGGCGCCACCGAGCCGACCTCGCCGTTTGCGAGCCCGACGCTCACGAGCCCGCTCCGGGCATCGCACGCGGCGACGACCCGCGCGGCGTCCACCCGCCCCTCGCCGTCGACCGGCACGACGGTGAGCGGCGCAGCCACGGCCCGCGCCGTCTCCAGTACCGAGGCATGCTCACCGGCCGTTGTCACGATGCCCCGTCCGGCGGCCGTGCCGCGCAGCGCCAGGTTGTTCGCCTCGGTCGCGCCGCTCGTGAGCACGATCTCCGCCGGCGCGGCGCCGACGAGCGCGGCTACCTGCGCCCGCGCCGTCTCGAGCGCGCTCCGGGCGTGCGCCCCCTCGCGGTGCGCGCTCGAGGGGTTCGCGGGCGGCCCCAGGAAGGGCAGCATGGCCTGCCGCACCTCGGGCCGGAGCGGCGCCGTCGCGTTGTGGTCGAGGTAGATGCGCATGGCCTGCGGGGAGCAGCCCGCGCCCGGGTCAGCCGCGGTGCGCGTCCGATGCCCGGCGGCGGCGGTGGGCTCCCCGGCGCTCCTTGTAGAGCTTGTAGTCCATGCTGTCGACCAGGGCCTGCCAGCTCGCCTCGATCACGTTGTGCGACACGCCCACCGTCCCCCAGCGCTCGTGCTCGTCGCCCGACTCGATGAGGACGCGCACCGCGGCTTCGGTGCCCGCGTCGTTGCCGAGCACGCGCACCTTGTAGTCGTGCAGGCGCACGTGCTCGACCTCGGGGTAGAACTTGCCGAGCGCCTTGCGGAGTGCGCGGTCGAGGGCGTTTACGGGGCCGTTGCCCTGCGCAGCCGTGTGCTCGATCTGCCCGTCCGGGCCTTCGAGCATGATGGTCGCCTCGGCGATGGACGGCTCGCCCTCGGTCCGCTTCTCGTCGATCACGCGAAAGCCGATCAGGCGATAGAAGCGGAGCCGGTCGCCCTCGATCGCCTTGCGCATGAGGAGCTCGAACGACGCCTCGGCACCCTCGAAGGCGAAGCCCCTCGCCTCGAGGTCCTTCAGCTCGCGCAGCAGCGTCGCGACCGCCGGCTGGTTCGACTCGAGGTCGAGGCCGAACTGGGCGGCCTTGTAGAGGAGGTTCGAGCGCCCGGCCAGATCGGAGACCAGCACGCGCTGGCTGTTGCCGACCAGGTCCGGGTCGATGTGCTCGTACGTGGTCGGGTTCTTCTGCACGGCGGCCACGTGGAGCCCGCCCTTGTGCGCGAAGGCGCTCTGGCCGACGAAGGCCTGGCGCTTGTTGGGCTCCAGGTTGGCGAGCTCGTAGACCAGATGCGAGACCTCGGAGAGCTTCTTGAGCTGTGCGGCCGTCACGCAGTGATGCCCGTGCTTCAGCTGCAGCACCGGGATCACCGACACCAGGTTCGCGTTCCCGCAGCGCTCGCCGAAGCCGTTGATCGTGCCCTGCACCTGCACGCAGCCGTGGGCAATGCCCTCGACCGAGTTCGCGACCGCCAGCTCGCAGTCGTTGTGGCAGTGGATGCCGAGCGGGGTCGGGACGGCGGCCCGGGCCGCGTCCACGCCGGCCCCGATCGCCGCCGGCAGCGAGCCGCCACGCGTGTCGCACAGGCAGATGAGCGTCGCGCCCGCCTCCGCGGCGGCGCGCAGGCACGCGAGCGCGTAGTCCCGCTCGGCCGCGAGGCCGTCGAAAAAATGCTCGGCGTCGAAGATCACCTCGTCGGCCCGCTTGCGCAGATAGGCGACGGAATCGTGGATGACCTCGAGGTTCTCCTCGAGGGGGATGCGCAGGTCCTCGCGCACGTGGAGGTCCCAGGTCTTGCCGACGATGGTGATGACCGGGGTCTCGGCGCGCAGGCAGAGGAGCAGGTTGCGGTCGTCGGCGGCCTTCACGCCCGCCCGGCGGGTCGAGCCGAAGGCCGCCACCTTCGCGTGCCGGAGGCCCGCGCGCTTGACGGCGCGGAAGAACTCCTCGTCGCGCGGGTTCGAGCCCGGCCAGCCGCCCTCGATGTAGTGGAGGCCGAGGTCGTCGAGCCGCTCGGCGATGCGGATCTTGTCCTCGAGCGTGAAGGAGATGTCCTCGGCCTGCGTCCCGTCGCGCAGCGTCGTGTCGTAGAGCTGGACGCGCCTCATGGACGCTTCTCGGGCGCGGCGCCGATAAAGGCGTCGTGCAGCGCGCGCACCGCGAGCTCGGTGTACTTGGCGTCGATGACGACGGAGATCTTGATCTCCGAGGTGGAGATCATCTGGATGTTGATCCCCTCCTTGGCGAGGACCTCGAACATGCGCGCCGCGATGCCGGCGTGCGTGCGCATGGCCACGCCGACGATCGACACCTTGGCGACGTCGAGCTGGCCGGCCACGCCCTTGGCGCCGACCTCGCCCGCGGTCGCCTCGAGGAGCCCCTTCGCCTTCTCGTAGTCGCCGCGCGGCACGGTGAAGGTCAGGTCGGTCGTGCCGTCGGCGCTCGCGTTCTGGATGATCATGTCGACCACGATGTTCGCCCGGGCGATCGGACCGAAGACGCGCGCCGCCAGCCCGGGCCGGTCCGGCACGCGCAGCACCGTCAACTTGGCCTCGTCGCGGTCGTAGGCGACGCCGGCGACCGACACCTCTTCCATGCCGGGTTCCTCCTCGGCGACCCAGGTCCCCTCCGCCTCGCTGAAGGCGGAGCGGACGTGGACCGGCACGCGGTAGCGCTTGGCGAACTCGACCGAGCGGATCTGGAGCACCTTGGCCCCCAGGCTCGCCAGCTCGAGCATCTCGTCGTAGACGATGCGCTCGAGCTTGCGCGCGCGGGGGACGATGCGCGGGTCGCTCGTGTAGACGCCCTCCACGTCGGTGTAGATCTCGCACACCGCCGCGCCGAGCGCGGCGGCGAGGGCGACGGCGCTCGTGTCCGAGCCGCCGCGGCCGAGGGTCGTGATGCTCCCCTCCCCGTCCACGCCCTGGAAGCCGGCGACCACGGCTACGGCGCCGGCGGCGAGGGTGGCGCGCAGGCGCTCGACGTCGACGCGCACGATGCGCGCGCGGCCGTGGGCGCTGTCGGTCTCGATGCGCACCTGGTGGCCGAGGAAGGAGCGCGCGGCGACGCCGGCGTCAGCGAGCGCCAGGGCGGTCAGCGCCGCGGTCACCTGCTCGCCGGTCGCGACCAGCGCGTCCGACTCGCGCTCGTCCGGGGCGCGGGCGATCGCCTTCGCGAGGGCGAGGAGGCGGTTCGTCTCGCCCGCCATGGCCGAGACCACGACCACCACCTCGTGTCCCGCCGCGCGCGTGCGCGCGATGCGCCCGGCCACGTTGCGGATGCGCTCGACATCGGCGACCGACGTGCCGCCGAACTTCTGGACGACCAGCATGGGGTTTACACGATTGCCGTGAGGACGCGCCGGATGGCCCTGCCCCCGCCCGGCATCACCCGGAGCGCGATCGGCAGGACCCCGTCTCCGGCGGCCGGGAGGAGCAGGTCGAGCCACTCGACGGCCGCCACTCCCTCGCCGTAGAGCACGCCTGCAAAGAATAGCGCATCGTCGCGCGCCGCCTCAAGGCGGGCCGGGCGAGCGCCCGGGGCGAGGGGATTCGACGATCGTCGGAGTCCGGCCGGCCCGACGGCACCGCCGCGCCGACGTTGACACCGGCGCCCCGGGGCCGCAGAATCCCGCGCGCCGTGCTCTTCGAGGAGGTCCGCGCCGGCGGCTGCATGGCGTACCTGATCGGGTGCGCCGAAACGTGCAGCGCCGTCCTCATCGATGCCGAGCTCGGCCAGATCGACCGCTACCTGGCGCTCGCGGCCCGGGCGGGGCTCCGCCTCCACTACCTGATCGACACCCACACCCACGCCGACCACTTCTCCGCCGCGCGCGAGCTCTCGGCGCGCCTCCGCGTGCCCGCGGTCATGCACCGCGCGAGCAGCGCGCCCTACGTCGACGTGCGTGTCGACGACGGCGAGACGCTGATCGCCGGCAAGCTCCGCCTGCGGGTGCTGCACACGCCCGGGCACACCGACGACTCGATCTGCCTCGTCCTTCCCGACCGCGTGCTGACCGGCGACACGCTGCTCCGCCTGGCGACCGGCCGCACCGACCTGCCGGGCGGCGATCCCGAGGCGCTCCATCACAGCCTCTTCGGGAAGCTTCTCCGGCTCGATGGGGCGCTCCAGGTCTTCCCGGGCCACAACTACAAGAGCACGCCCGTCACCACCCTCGCCCAGGAGCGCGCGGAGAACCCGCGCCTCCAGAAGCGCGAGCGGGCGGCGTTCGTCGAGCAGATGCGTGCGCTCAACCTGGAGATGCCCGAGCACCTGACCGAGGCGCTGCGCACGAACCGCACCGGCGGGAAGACGGTGACCCAGCTCCTCGACGAGGCCGCGAGCCGCATCTCCTTCATGTCGATGGAGGAGGTGCGGGAGCGGCTCGCAGCCGGCGACCGGGACCTCGTGATCGTCGACGTGCGCGAGCGCGACGCCTACGACGCCGGGCACGTCCCGGGGGCTCACCACCTCGCCCGCGGGCAGCTCGAGCTGCGGGTCGACAAGGAGCTGCCCGACCCGACGGCGCGCATCCTCACCTACTGCGAGTTCGGCAAGATCTCGACGCTCGCGGCGGCGACGCTGCGCACCATGGGCTACACCCGCGCCGTGGCGCTCGACGGCGGGATGCGCGCCTGGCGCGAGGCCTGCTACCCTCTCGAGGCGGCGGGGACACTAGCTCGGTGACGGCGGGAGCAGCCGCTCGTGCCGCCCGCCGCGCGCCTCGAGCCGGATCGCCCTGCCCCCGCCCGACGCGAAGCGCAGCGTGACGAGCAGGACCTCCTCGTCGGCGGCCGAGGGCAGGCGCTCGAACCACTCGACCGCGGCCACGCCGTCGCCGTAGAGGACGTCGCGCAGGAAGAGCGGGTCGGCGAGCGGCGCCTCCAGGCGGTAGAGGTCGACGTGCGCGAGCGGGAGCCGCCCGCCCGCGTACTCGGTCACGATGGTGAACGACGGGCTGTGCACGCGCTCGGGGTCGATGTCGAGGCCGCGCGCGAGGCCGCGCACCAGGCAGGTCTTGCCCGCGCCCAGCTCGCCGACGAGCCCGATCAGCTCGCCGCCCCGGGCGGCGCGGCCGAGCACCTCGCCGAGCGCCTCGGTCTCCTCCGGCGAGCGCGTCGTCGTCTCATGCGCCCGCACGGTAGCCTCGCCCGCCCGGCGCCTCGGGCCGCGCGGCCGTCTGCAGGCGCGCGAGCGTCGCCGGCAGCTCGGCGAGGAGGTCGCCCGCGAGGAGCCCGACCTCGCCCTGCCGGGCGGCCACCGCGTCGCCGCTCGCGCCGTGCGCGAACACGCCGAGCGACGCGGCCGCGTAGGGCGCGAGGCCCTGGGCCATGAGCCCGCCGATGACGCCGGCCAGCACGTCCCCCGTCCCGCCGCTCGCCATGCCGGGGTTGCCCGCCGGGCAGATGGCGCCGGCGCCGTCGGGCGCGGCCACGATCGTGCGCGCCCCCTTCAGCACGACGACCACCCGTTCGGCGCACGCGAAGGCGCGCGCGGCGCCGAGGCGGTCGGCCTGCACGCGGGCCGTGTCGGCGCCGAGGAGGCGCGCCATCTCGCCCGGGTGCGGCGTGACGACGGTCGGCCCCGCCCGCGCGCGCAGGAGCCCGGTGCCGGCGACGGCGTTGAGGCCATCGGCGTCGAGCACGAGCGGCGCGGACGAGCGCCGGATCACGTGCGCGACCAGCGCGCGCGTCTCCGCCGCCTGGCCGAGCCCCGGCCCGCACACCACGGCGGCGCGCCCGGCGAGGAGCGCGTCGAGGGCGGCGCCGTCGCTCGTGTCGGGCAGCGCCGCGGTCATTGCCTCGCGCACCTGCGCCTCCAGCACGGGCTGGAGCGTGGCCGGGACGGCGAGCGTCGTGAGCCCCGCGCCGGCGCGGGCCGCCCCGCCGGCCGCGAGGAGCGCCGCGCCGGTCTTGCCGCGCGAGCCGGCGACCACGAGCACGTGGCCGAAGTCGCCCTTGTGCGCGTCGCGTCGGCGCGGCGGGAGGAGCGCGCCCACCTCGTGGTTCTCGAGCAGGGTGACGCGCGGCGCGACCGCGGCCAGCGCCTCGGCCGGGATGCCGATGTCGACCACGGCGAGGAGCCCGGTGTGCTCGACGCCAGGATACAGGAGCTGGCCGACCTTCGGGTGGCCGAAGGTGGCGGTCACCGTGGCGCGCACGGCCGCGCCGAGCGGCCGGCCGGTGTCCGCCGAGAGCCCGGAGGCGATGTCGACCGCCAGCACCGGCGCGCCGCACGCGTTGATCGCCTCGATCGCCGCCCCCGCCACGCCCGCGACCGGCGCGTTGAGCCCGGTGCCGAAGAGGGCGTCGACGACGGCGGCAGCGGCCGCGAGCCGGCGCGCGAGCGCACCCACGTCGGCCGCCGTGCCGAGCGGGTGGATGCGGCCGCGCGCCCGCCGCCACCCGGCCAGCATGCGCGCAGCGTCGCCCCGCACCTCCTCGGGACGCGCCGCGAGCCAGACCTCGACCGGGACGTGCCGGCGGCGCAGGTGACGCGCGAGGACGAAGCCGTCGCCGCCGTTGTTGCCCCGGCCGCACACCACGACCACCGGGCCGCGCGGGCGGCGGAGCCGCTCGCCGAGCACGCGCGCCGCCCCCGCCCCCGCCCGCTCCATGAGCACGTGCCCGGGCGTGCCGTGCTCGATCGTCCAGCGGTCGAGGGCGCGCATCTCCTCGGCCGTGACCGCGATCACAGGAGGGCCTTCATTTCGCGCACCGCGGCCGCCATGCCGACGAGCACCGCGCGCGCCACGATCGAATGGCCGATGTTCAGCTCGACGACCGCGGGAATGGCGGCGATCGCTGCGACGTTCGCGAGCGTGAGCCCGTGCCCGGCGTGCACCTCGAGGCCGCGGCGCGCCGCTTCGGCGGCCGCGGCCCGCAGGCGCGCGAGCTCGCCCGCCCGCCGCGCGTCGTCGGCGGCGTTGGCGTAGTCCCCGGTGTGGAGCTCGACGGCGTGCGCGCCCGCCTGGCGGCTGGCGGCGATCGCCGCCGCCTCGGGATCGACGAAAAAGCTCACGCGGATGCCGGCCGCGGCGAGGCGCCGGGCCGCCGCCCCGACGCGCGCCGCGTGCGCCACCACGTCGAGGCCGCCCTCGGTCGTGAGCTCCTCGCGCCGCTCCGGGACGAAGCAGGCGTCGGCGGGCCGCACGCGGAGCGCGAAGTCGACCATGGCGTCGGTCACGGCCATCTCCAGGTTCAGCTTGACGCGGAGCCGGCGGCGCAGCTCCTCCACGTCGCGCTCCTGAACGTGGCGGCGGTCCTCGCGCAGGTGGACCGTGATGCCGTCGGCGCCCGCGGCCTCGGCGGCGAGCGCCGCCTCGACCGGGTCGGGGTAGTCGACGCCGCGCGCCTGGCGAAGGGTCGCGACGTGATCGACGTTGACCCCGAGCCGCAACTACGTGTCCGCGGCGGCGGCCGGCTCGCCGAGCGCGCCGCCCGCGGCCGCCGCGATCGACTCGGCGAGGTCCCGGATCTCCCCGTCGCGCTCGCCCTCGACCATGATGCGCAGCACGGGCTCCGTCCCCGAGTAGCGCACCAGCACGCGGCCGCGCTGCCCCAGGACGCGCTCGGCCCGGGCGATCGCAGCGGCCAGCGGCGGCACGCTGGCGACGTCGCGCCGCGCCGCCACGCGCACGTTGAGCAGCACCTGCGGCAGCCGGCGCATGATGCGGCGCAGCTCGGAGAACGG
>Ga0209058_1001921_pt1 | contig 17382 bp, 10 predicted proteins | sample GraSoiAngelo_147_FD_185904 | JGI IMG/M metagenome (GOLD analysis project Ga0209058, IMG submission 185904) | Grasslands soil microbial communities from the Angelo Coastal Reserve, California, USA - 14_1009_05_40cm (SPAdes) (version 2) | ecosystem: Environmental > Terrestrial > Soil > Grasslands ... | reverse complement strand
AGGGTTGGAGCCGCGATGCGATCGAGCCGCCCCTCGAGGGCGGCGAAGCGGAATTGGCGTAGCACTCCGAGGAGTGCTCGCCCGTACTCGGGCTGGGCGACCGGGGCGTAATACTGATCCACGTCGGCCTCGGTGACCTTGCCCGGATCAAAGTAGGTGGCCCTGAGCAGCCGGCCCGTGAAGCCTCGCCCGCGGAACGCGAGCGCTAAGCGTCCCAGCACGGGCCACCGGGCCGTCCGAAACAACAGCGGCTCACGCGCGCCCAGGCCGACGGAGCCGACCAACACGAGCCCCCGCACGCGCTGTGGGTAGCCGATCGCGACTTCAGCGGCGATCGCGCCCCCCATGGAGTGCCCGACGAGCACGGCATCGGGAATCTCCAGCGAGTCCATGAGGGCAACTGCCAGTCGGGCGTAAGCGGCGTTGTCGTAAGGGCCCGGGGGTTTGTCGGATAGACCGAAGCCGCGGTTGTCGAACGCGATCACACGGAAGCCCGCCGCGGCCACGGCTGCGAGATTCTTGCGCCAGGCGTACATCGAGGCGCCGAGGCCATGCAGGAAAAGGACGGGAGGACCGTGCCCCGCGTCGAGGTAGCGGATCCTCGTTTCATCGACCGGGAGATAGCGGGCCGTGAACTGGGTCCCGGCGGGGAAGAGCTGGGCTTCCGGCAAGGCGGGAGCCCGGCAGCCGCCGACGACGCAGACGAGCAGGGCGACAAGGGCAAAAGGGCGCCTCACGCGAGGCCCCGGATCCAGGCGCGGGCCAGCGCGGCGATGGCTGGATGCGAGCTCCACACCCCTGCGGTCGTCTCGCCGCTCCCGGCCACGAGCACTACTTGAACCTCGTCGATCAGCAGCACCGTGGGTGAGTCTCCTGTCACGGTCGCGCTGAGGATGGGACTAGCCTCCCCTGGAACATCCCCGGCGCCTCGCAGCTCGAGCACGGCGCGCTCCTTCGCGCGGCGCCAGGCGGGCAGTGTGGGGCGGAGCAGCTCGGCCGAGAGCACGCCCTCAGCCCGTCTCACCGCGCGGGCGACGACCTGCATGATCAGGTTAGCGACGGCGCGTTCCCCCGTGACAGTCCGGATTTCCGGCCCGGCGCGATCGGCGTCCCGCAGGGAGCGGCTGAGGCGGTCGAGGGCCTCGCCCTGCGCCGCGGCCAGCTGGGCGATGAGGGCCGCTGGGTCGGTCGCTCGATAGCGGGCGGGCCGCCCCGGGAGCCGCAGCGCGGCCGTGCGGCTCACCAGACCTTCGAGGGCACCATAGGTGTTGGCGCGAGCCACGCGCGTGGCATGGGCGACCGCGTAGCCGGTGGATGGACCGAGCCGCAGCAAGGCCGCGTAGGCCAGGGACTCGGTGGCCGTGAAGCCGAATGGCGTGAGATCGAGCTCGCTGGGCATTGCGTAGTAGCGATTACTACTACGCAAGCTCATCCCCGAGCGCAAGGGGAAAGCCTAGACGATCTCGACGGGAATCCCCATCAATCGGGCGATGAGACCGAGCCGGAAGGTTGCGTCGGTCTGCCGTTGCGCGGGGCTCTTCCCTGGTCCCTCGAGTGGGAAGTAGTGCGCCGTGAGCGGGCTCGTCGCCTTGGGCATGGCACGCAGGCTCTTCGGGCTCCAGATCCCGCGATCGTCGCACTCGTTGAACAGCCGCGCCAGCACCCGGCTGGCGCTGGGGATCTGGCGCACGAGACCGAGTCGCGCTAACAGCTCGATCCAGTAGAGCGCGAACGGGATGTCGGTGACGTGGCCCTGGGCGTCGGAGCGCATAGGATCGCCGAGGATCTCGAAGATCGGCTTGAGGAGCTTCTTACCCGCGAGGATGAAGAACGCGCGTCGCGGTGCGGGCGACGAGAAATAGTGCCCCAGCCGCTCGATGAAGCCGGCTCGCTCCCGCTGCACGGGGGGCAGAAACGCCAGCATCTCCACGGCGAAGATGGTCGGAGGGCAGGCATGGGGATCGAGCACCGTCTTCCCCTGGGCCTTCTTGAAGGGGTTCGCGGCCAGTTCGCTGCGCAGGTACTGGGAGATGTTGCTGGCGATGGTATGCGCCGTGCCCCGCACCCGCGGATCGTCGCTGTGCCCCCCACGCGCCAGCGCGCACGCCGCTCCCTCGCGCCCCATGCGACGCGCCCAGCGCCCCAGCCCGGAATCCGTCTTGGCCGCCTTCTGGAACTCGACCAGCAGCTCGAGCGCCCGCTGGGCGACCGTTCGGTCAGGATCGTCCGTTTCGATGCGTGACAACAGCTGAAACAGGAACCGGTCGGCGCTACGAAACACCCGCTGTGATGGCGGCCACCCCAGCTCGAGCAGCCGCCGATACTGATAGACCGTGCCCGGCTCGGTCCAGCCGTACGCTTTGCTCGGCGTGGGGGCAAGCAGGTTCCCGCCCCACAGCCCCGTGGCTTTCTGCTTGCGAGCGAACGCCTGCGCCGGCTTGTAGTGCAACACCGATTCGCGCAGCGCCTCGAGCCGTGCGGAATCCCGCTCGGCCTCGGGCACGACCTCGGCATAGGCTCGATAGACGATGGGCGGGCTCGCCGCCTCGACGAGCCACGATAGCGGCAGCCGATGCGATGTGGGGAGTTCCAGGTGCCCACTCCGGAGTGCGGGAGGTGCGACTGCCGCAAAGGCGGGCGCAAACTTATCTGGGTGCCTCCCAATAGGCCAGAGGCACCCACATCCCACCTGTCGGAATGCTTATATATCACTTATTGACAGCGACTTACACTAACTGCAATACCCTGCACTCAGGGATGCGCGCGTGCCGCTGGCCGCTGAAATTCCGAATTCGGAAGCCAACGCGGCATCGCCGGCGCGTTCGCCACCGCGAGCGCGACCCGCATGGCGACGCGCACCTCCTGCGCCATACCCGCATAAGTGAACGTCGGGCGGTACTCGTCGCCCGGCTGGTGGTAGCGCTCGCGGTTGTAACGGGTGGCCTCTTGTTCGCCCCAGCCGGCGGGCCGGCCGACGAAGTCTCGACCGGGCTCGATCGACAGCGCCGGCACGCCAGCCTTTGAAAACGGAAAATGATCCGACCGATAGAACGAGCCCCGCACGTCCGGCTCGTGGACGACGGTCAGCGATTCGGCGCGGGCCGCCGCGTCGAACACTGCGCCCAGGGTCGAGCGGTCGACCCCCAGTGCGTCGATGTCACGCGTCGCCCCGCGGACGTTGGTGACATCGAGGTTGATCACCGCCGCGGTCTGCTCGAGCGGGACGAGCGGGTCCCGCGTGTACGCCTCGCTCCCGAGCAAGCCGCTCTCCTCGGCCGTGGTCGCTATGAACAGCAGCGTTCGCCGGGGGCGGGGCTGCACCCGAGCCAGCGCCTCGGCGGCGCCGAGCATCGCCGCGACGCCCGACGCGTTGTCCTCCGCGCCGTTGTAGATCGAGTCGCCGTTCGCGACGGGGCCGATCCCCTTGTGATCCCAGTGCGCCGTGAACAGGACCGCCTCGCGGGTCAGCGCGGGGTCGACCCCGGGGATCCTGGCCACGACATTTTCCGAGCGCACGTGACGCAATGCGCTCGTGACATCGACCGCGACATTGATCCCGGTCGCCACCGGACGGAACTCGCGGCGCGCCGCGGCGCGGGTCAGCGAATCGAGGTTGAGGTTCGCTCGGGCGAGGGCAGCTTGGGCGGCGTCGTGCGTCACCCAGGCCGCGAATGCGATGCTCTGCGGCGCCGGCCGATCGAGTTTGAATTGCTCCACCGACCAGGAACCGCGCACCACATCCCATCCGTACGTCGCGCTCTCTGGGGTGTGGACCAGGATCGCGCCCAGCGCGCCGCGGCGCGCCGCCTCTTCGAGCTTGTACGTCCAACGGCCGTAGTAGGTCAGGGCCCGCCCGTTGAAGATGGTCGAATCCTGGAGGCCCGGATCGTTCACGAGCATCAGGAGCACCTTGCCGCGAACATCCGCGCCCTTGTAGTCGTCCCATTGCCACTCGCTTGCCTCGATGCCGTAGCCGACGAACACGACCTCGCCACCCGCGACGATGTGACTCTCCGGCCGCTCCGCCCACGCGACGAAATCATCGAGATAAGCGAGGGACCTGGTCGCGCCACCCTTACCCCACACGAGCGACGGATGCGGGGTCATGCCGACGAGTGCTACGGGTTGGAAGTAGGATCCGTCGCTGCCCGCGGGCTCCAGGCCGAGCGCCGCGAATTGGGCCGCGATGTACTGCGCGGCCAATCGGCCACCGCGCGTCGCCGGGGCGCGGCCCTCGAGCAGGTCATCGGCGAGGTACTTGAGATGCGCGTCCATCGCCGCCGTGCTCACGGCCGGTATGGGGGCGGCGAGCGTCGCCGGCGTTGCAGCGGGCCCTGGTGCACCCGCGCAGCCGACGGAGATCATCGCGACGGCGATCAACCATTTCAGGGACACGTGTGGCTCCTCTTCAAGGGGTCATTCGGGGCATCTCACGGTGTGAATCCACCCGCGGCCTCGGCGGTCGGCTTCGCTGGTGAGCACGAACGTCGAGTCGTCGAGGAAATCAATCGCCTCTCCCTGCACCTCGAGCCCGGTGATGTTACACACCGGCCGCCCGCTGGGCACCAGACGCCCCCCCTCGCCCGGGACGAACGTGTAGATCTCCGCGTACGTGCGGATCGCCACGAGCCGGCCGTCGGGCCGGATCGCCGCGCCGGTCACGAGGCGTCCCAGCCTCGCAAACGGCGGGATCGGCAACCGCTGCAGCGGTGAGGCGGTGACCACCGTGTCACCACCCCACGCGTTGCGCGGCACGCGGTACAACTGGATAACACCCCTACGTCCCTTGCTCACGAGGTAGAGCGCGCTGTCGCGTGGTGAGACGTAGATCGCCTCCACGTCGTCCGGCCCGCCGGCGAACTTGAGGCGCAGCGCCGCGGCCGGAGCGGAGCGAACCGGACCGCTCTGCCGGCCTGGGGGATCGGGCTCGGCCACGGCGTAGATGACTACGGATTTGCGGGCCAACTCGTTATCGCCCGTGTCCGCGATGTAGAGACACGCGCCGGGCTGCGTGAGGCAGGGCCCGAGAGCGATGTCTTCCCAGTCCACGGCACGGGCGCCGCGGATTCGGACGGAGCCGCGGTCGGCACCGGTCAAGTCCGTGGCGTACACATATGCGTCATCCCCTGAGTCATTATGGGTCCACAGCACGCCGGGGTGTGCGCGGCTCGCGGCGATTCCGGAGCTCTCCTTCACGCGCAGGCTGTGCAGCGTGCCCGTCAGGGCGACGCTGGGGACGCTTTGCAGGGTGAGGAGGAGGAGGATCACGGCCACCAAGAAAATCGCCTTGCTCGGGCCTAGGCAAGGGGTAATCTTTCGCCCGATGCTCGCTGCGTTGCGCTCCCGTCGCGTCGAGAAGCTGCCGGATCAGGTGGTGCTCCGGGGGCGGATCCTGTTCCTGGCCGAGGACGCGGACCTGGTGCGCCGGCAGCTCGCGGGGGAGGATATCGACTGGCGACCGGTGACCAAGCTGCGCGATAACATCTCCACCGACGAAATAACTCCCGCCTACATCTGCTATTACTACGACGAAACCTTGGGCGACTTTCCCTACCTGGGGCTCAAGTGCGGCGCAGAGTTCCCCATCACCCGCGGCTCGGTGAAGCGGGGCGGCTTCGTGGTTTCAGTAAGCGGCAAGCGCCGGGGCAAGGGGTCTTCCCGGGAGCAGTCCCCGTACGCCGAGATGTGCGCCGGGATCAAGCTGGTGGTCGCGGAGAACATCGAGCGCATTTATCGGGAGAACTGCCAGAACCTGGGCGTCTTGGCGACGACGGACTTCTCGATCCTCGACAAGGTGCGACGCGGCGAGGCCATCCCCCTGAGCGCATTTACCGCGGGCGAAGGCGAGATCACCCGCGGGATCATCGAGTACGGGGGGCTGTTCAACTTCAACGTGGCCCGGCTCCAGGGAAAGGTCGTCCTCTCACCACCCGCCACGCAGCCTCGTCCCATGACGCTGGGCGAGAAAATCATCGCCCGCCATTGGGTCGTGGATCCGGCCCAGGGGAAGATCGGCGTCCCGGCGGTGAAGCCGGGGGACGAGGGGTTCGTCGTCACCGATGTCCGGTTCAGCCACGAGTACGTCACCCCCATGGCGGCGATCTTCTTCGAGCAGCTCGTGGGACCGGACGAGAAGGTGCACGACCCAGGCTCGATCCTCATGTTCCGCGATCACCTCACCTTCCTCGGCGAAGCGATGACGCCCGAGCGCGTGAAGGAGGGCCTGCTCGACGTGGCGCTCGAGCTCGAGAAGAAACAGCGCGCGTTCGCGGAGAAGCAGGGGATCCGGCTGTACGGCGAGCTGCGGCTGGGCCACCACGGATCCGAGGCGATCTGCCACTCCAAGATCCTCGAGGGGCACGCCGAGCCGGGGATGGTGATCATCGGGAGCGATTCCCACACGCCCCATGCGGGTGCCGTGGGCTGCGTCGCCTTCGGCGTCGGCACGACGGCGATCTTCAACTCCTGGATCACGAAAGACGTGCGGCTCACGGTACCCGAGACCGTCAAGGTCGTGGTGCGCGGCAGGAAGCCCGACAACGTGACGGCGAAGGACTTCATGCTCGAGATCCTGCGCCACCCATACGTGAAGAGCGGCCGCGCGATCGGGAAGCTGGTGGAATACTGTGGCGATGCTGTCGAGTCGCTGTCTGTAGACGAGCGTGCGACGATGACCAACATGACGGCCGAAGTCGGCGGTTTCACCGGCTACGTCGCTCCCGATGACAAGACCGTCGCGTACCTGATGGAGTATCGCGGGATGACGCGGGACCAAGCGGAGCGGCTGTGTCGGGGACTCTCGAGCGACGCGGGGGCGGAGTACTGCGAGGTGATCGAGATCGACGCAGGCGCGGTCCGACCGCTGATCGCGCTACCGGGCGACCCCGGGAACGGGCGCTACATCGGGGAGGCTGCGGAGCGGGTGCGGGTGGACATCGCGTACGCCGGGTCCTGCACCGCGGGGAAAAAGGAAGACATGGACATGTACGCGCGCGTGCTCGAGGAGGCGGCGGAGCGCGGGGAGCGCGTGGCGCCTTGGGTGCGCTTCTACATCCAATGCGGATCGCAGGACGTGAAGCGCTATTGCGAGTCCCAGGGATACCTCGAGCTGTTTCGGAAAGTGGGCGCCACCTTCCTCGAGCCGTCTTGCGGCGCGTGCATCAACGCGGGGCCGGGAGTGTCGAAGACGGGGGAGGAAGTGACCATCAGCGCGATCAACCGAAACTTCCCGGGTCGCTCGGGGCCCGGCCAGCTCTACCTCGCCAATCCCTACACCGTCGCCGCATCGGCCATCGCGGGCTACATCACTGAGTGGCAGCCCGGTATGGCACTTGCCGAGCCTACCGCCTCGACTTGAGCGTTAGCGCCCGCCGCGCACGCTCGACACCGTTTGCGTCTCAGGGGACCTCGAGTCGTGCTTCGGGCGCAGCGAGCCGCGCTGATACACGCTGCGCGGATTCCACAGCACCCATGACGTGATGCCCAGGTCTTCGGCCGCGCGAATCTGCTCGCGAATCTCGAAGGGCGTGTAACGGGGCAGCCTGCGGCCGAGCGTGAACGCCTGCAAGAAGGGGCGAATCTCGGCCGAGCCCGGGAGCGGCTCCGAGCGCTTCAGCGCGTCGATGAGGGCGCTGCGCACCACGTGGTAGGGCTGGCCGTTCGGCCACGCGTACCCGAAGGCGCCGCGGTAGTAGTGGCTCGGGTACACCATCGGTAGTACGACGTCGGCCACGCTCACGAAATCTTCCCACACCTGCCCAATGCCGAGGTCGCCGGTCGTCACCGAAGCCGTGAGCCCGAAGATGTCGAACGTGACGGGAACCCCGTACGGCTTCAGCCGGTCTTTCAGCAGCGCCACGTGCTCGCGCACGGCCTCGCGCTGGGTCTGCCCCGCGCGGTGCGCGGGGAAGATGGCCGTCGCCATGCGTTCGCGCGGCTCGTCGGGGAAGCGCACGTAGTCGAACTGCACCTCCTGGAATCCCATCCGCGCGGCTTCCTGCGCGAGTTGGGCGGAATAGATCCAGACGGAGTCGTTGTAGGCGTCCACCCACGCGATGTTGATCCGGTCACGCCACAGGCCGCCGGTATCGCGGTCCTTCACCGACCAGGCCGCCTTGCGCTCGGCGAGCAGAGGATCCTTGGCAACCACGATGCGCGCGATGGGATAGATGCCGTGGGCGGCGAGCGTGTCGAGCCGCGCCTTCGCGTCCTTCGCTCGCACGCACTTGTTCGCGCCGATCTGCTCGGCCGTCGGCACCGCCGAAGGATAGAGCAGGCAGCCGGTGTCATCCTTCACGTCGATCACGAAGGCGTTGATCTCGGTCTCATCGGCGAGGCGCACGAGCTGCCACAGTTTCGGGGACCCGAACGCCCATGCGTTCACGTACAGCGCCTTGATGTTCGCCGTGGGCGGCAGCAGCACCGATTCCTGCTGGACGTAGCGGATCTCCGTGGGACGCAGCAACACCTTCAATTGATCGACCGGAACGGTCGCGGCGGCGCCGGCCGGCAGGGACGGGAGCGGTGCCGGCGCCGTCGCGCTGTCGACGGGATCCTGCGCAAAAAGGCCGCGACTCGTGAGGAGCGCGGCCAGCAAGAGAGCACCTGCCTGCCGGACCACAGCCATAGGGGGCTACACGATAGGAATCACCGAACGAACGGACAAGAGACGGGCATCACTTCACCGTGCAGTCAGCCGCAAGCTGTTGAATAGCAACGGGTAAGTCGCGATGCTCTGCCCCCGGTACTGTGGCCGGAAGCCGAACAGGACGACCCGGCCGGTGCCGAGCTTGGCTTCCACCAGGGCCGCCCGACCGGCTACCCGCTCAGGATGCAACACCCACCCGGACAACAGCACCTTGTCCGCGTCCGCCGGATACCGTGCGACGACGCGCGCGGCACTCGAATCGAGCACCTCGAACGCGGGACCGCTTTCATACCACGCCACCGACTGGGCAGGCATGCCGCGCGCGATCGGGTCGCTCGGGTCGAGCTCCAGCCGGAAGATCGATCCGGGAGCGTAGAACTCATCGTCGGCCACGCTCTCGAGGACGTTGCGCACGGGGAGGAGCAGGTGCTCGACCGCAAAGCGGCTCGCGTCGTTGAGCGCTACGAGCGTGCCGCCGTCGGTCACGAACTGGCGCAACGCCGCCACGCCTTCCTGGCCGAGACCTCCGGCGTAGGGCGCGGGATACTGATGGGGCAGGCCGTCGAACAGCTCGTGGGGCGACTGATCCGGCAGGACGATCACTTCGAAGTGCTCCCTGAGCTTCCCGGCGCGCACCACCGAGTCGACGACCGACACGTAGGGCACCTTCCAGGTATCGAACACCCACCGCGTCCACCCCTCGTCGATCGGCGCCGCATACGAGCGGTACAGCCCGACCCGTGGCGCCTCCGAGCCAGCGAAGCCGGGATACCCGGGACTCGCGGCCGGGGGCTCGACCGGGGCGGAGAGGCCGATGCGCAGCGAATCGCGCGCTGCCACGGCGGTCACGCCCATCAGCAACGGCAGCGTGTGGGCGGTGACGTCGTACGGCGGGAGCGGCGGGCCACCCGGGTACAGGCGGAGATCGGGGTAGCGCTGCGGCTCGAGCAGCGTCTTGGCGAACCCGGCGTATGGCTGGCGCAGTGCCACGACATAGCTCCCGGCGGGGAACCGCTGGGTGCCGACCGCCACGGGGTGAAGCGCGGTGCGAACCTCGACCTGCCCGCGATGCAGGATGCCGAGCAGCGTCGCGAGCCCGACGGAATCCTGATGCTGTCGCGGCAAGACGTACGCGTAGGGCCAGCCCTTCCAGCCGCGGACGGCGCGCCCCTCGATCGTCAGGAAGTTCGCGAGCCAGCGGTCGCGGTAGCGAGCCGCGTTCTCGAGCAGAGCGTAGGCTCCGTCGGTCTGGTAAGTCACGATGTCGCGCAGGGTCCAACGGCCGCCCGGCCAGGGATTCGTGAAGTTCCAGGAGCGCTCGCGCGGATTGAAGCCCCGGCCGCGCGTGGCGAGCTGATCGGCAGGGAGGTCGATGGGCGACGCGAGGTTCGCGCTCGCCGCCTCCGACAGGATGCGTACGCCGCCGTGGTAATGCTGGTACGCGCGGGCGGGCGTCCATGCGTCGTACACCGCATTGATCACGATCCCCGTCTTTCCCTGCCCGGCGAGCGCCCATGCCATGGCGGTGCCGAGGGCGTTCACGCCGTCGACCAGCAGGGGATCGACGTTCGGCTCGATCGGATCCAGGTAGGGCGGCAGGAAGAGCCGCGACCCATCGGTGTCCTGCTGGTGAATGTCGTGCACGATCTGCGGGTGCCAGACGTTGTGGATCGAGTCCACTACCAGCTGCGTCTCCACTTGGGTGAACGCGTACCAGTCGCGGTTGTTGTCGTGCCCCGCGTAGTGGTGATACAGCTCGGGTGGATCGGTGCCCTCGGCTGTGGTGCCGAGCGTCCGGTTGTACCAACGGGTGACGATCGAGACCCCGTCGGGGTTGAGCGACGGCACGAGCCAAAGGATCACATTGTCGAGGATCGCTCGGGTCGCGAGGCTGGTGTCGCTCGCGAGTCGGTACGCGAGCACCGCGGGGCTCAGGTGCCCGCCGACCTCCGTCGAGTGGATGCCCGAGGTGATGAGCACGATGGTCTTGCCGCCGCGCAGCACATCTTCAGCTTCTTTGGCGGTCTTGAAGCCCCGGGGATCCGCGAGCTTCGCATTGAGCTCACGGTAGCGGTCCAGGGCCCGCAGGTTCTGCGGGCTCGAGATCACGAGCGCAATCATCGGGGCGCCGAGGGTGCTGTGCCCCAGCTCGCGGTACCGCATCCGATCGCTCGCCGAGGCGAGCGCCTGGTAGTAGCGGACGAGGGTCGGCCAATCGGCGAGCTTCCTGTCGTCGCCCGGCTCGAACCCCAGCACCGACCGCGGGGTCGGTATCCTCGGGGCCGTGACCGGGGGAGGACGGCGCCGGGCCGGTGGCGTGCGGCGCGGTTGCTGCGCCGCGACAGGCGGTGCCGGCGCGGCGGCGATCGCCACGGCGAACAGGAGCACCAGCGGGCGGAGCATGGGGGCAGGAGAACATACCGAGGCCCCGGCCGCTCACGCTACGGCAGCTTGTGCAGCTCCACCCGACGGTTCTGCGCGCGCCCGGCGGCGGTGTTGTTGGGCGCGATGTAGCCCGACGCGCCGTACCCCTTCACCACCATGCGGAGCGGCGGGACGCCCTTGCGCGCCAGGTAGAAACGGACGGCGGCGGCGCGCCCCTGCGACAGTCGCAGGTTCGTGAACTTCCTTCCCGTGCTGTCGGTGTAGCCCGCGACCTCGATCCGGATGTCGGGATTCGCGACTAGCGAGGCCGCGACGGCATCGAGCACCATGTACGAGTCCCGCGTCAATATGGACCTGCCGGACTCGAAGTTCACGCCCGTCAGCACCAGCGTGGGCCGCGGTGGAGCGCCGGGCGTCGGGGACCGCGCGGCTTCGGGCGCGAACAGGATGAGACAGCCGTTCGCGTCCACCTGGCTCCCGGGCGGCGCGGGCGGACACTTGCCTGGCGGGGTGGGCGTGGCCGCGGCCGAGGGTGGCTTCACCGCTTCGACCGGCAGCGGGCAGCCGACCGCATCCACCTTGGTGCCCGCCGGTGTGTTGGGACATTGGTCGATGCCGTCCGGCACGCCATCGAGGTCCGTGTCCAACGGGCAGCCGCTCGCGTCCACGGTGGCTCCCGCAGGTGTGTTGGGGCACTTATCGATGCCGTCGGGAACGCCGTCTTTGTCCGAATCCAGCGGGCACCCGGCCGCGTCGACCGCGACGCCCGGGGGCGTGTTGGGACACTGATCGACACCATCGGGCACGCCGTCTCCATCGGAGTCGACCGGACAGCCCTTCGCGTCCACGTGCGCCCCCGCCGGCGTGCCGGGGCACTGATCGATGCCGTCGGGGACGCCATCGGCGTCGCTATCGACCGGGCAACCAGTCGCATCGACATGCGCGCCCGCCGGCGTCCCGGGGCACTTGTCGATCCCATCGGGGACGCCGTCCCGGTCGGAATCGATGGGGCAGCCTTTCGAGTCCACGGCAGCCCGCGCGGGCGTGTCAGGGCAGGCATCCTTGTTGTCGGGCACGCCGTCGTGGTCGGAATCCTTGGACGGGGCGCCCAGATGGAACACGGAGAGCCCGGCGGTGCCCAGAAAATGCGTGGCCGTCTTGGGGCCGAACGTCGACTGGGTGCTGGGGCTGTAGATCGCCCGCCCCTCTACGCGCAACGCGATGCGCTCACTGAGGAACAGGCGAACGCCGGCGCCGCCGTGGGCGCCGTTGTCGGTGAAGCGGTAGGGCGCGCGGGTGCCGAAGTCGAGCAGCGAGTAGCCGCCGAGCACGTAGACCATGAGTCGGTTCGCATGCACGGCATTGATCACGAGAGACGCGCTGCCGATCAGCGGCTCGAGCGTGGACGTGGTGCCGCCGGGCGGCGTGACGGTGTACTCGGGCTGGAAGAGGACGTCGGCCTCCACACCAACGATGCTGCCCAGCAGGTATCCCATCCGGACGCCGCCCCCGATCTTGTGGGCGAGCCCGAACGTGGCATCGTAGCGCGTGTAGGAGCCGAACGCGCCCACTTCGACCTGTCCGGCGTGCTGCGCGGCAAGGCGTCCCGCGGCGAGCGTCAGCACGGCGGCCAGCAACCCGAACCGTCTCATGTCAGCTCCCCGCGCGGAACGCGCTCAAGGTAACTGGTGCAGCTCGACGCGCCGGTTCTGCGCGCGCCCCGCGGCCGTCGTGTTGGCTGCAATAGGATTCGCCGCGGCGTACCCCTTCGCCACCATGCGGCTCGGCGCGACGCCCTTGCTCCCGAGGTACGCGCGCACCGCGTCCGCCCGCGCCTGCGACAGCCTCAGGTTGGTGGCGCTCGAGCCGGTGTTGTCCGTATAGCCGGCAATCTCGATCCGGATATCCGGATTGGCGTTCAGCGACTGTGCGACGATGTCGAGGACCGTGAAGGACTCGGGCTTGAGGGCCGATTTCCCGGTCTCGAACATCACACCGCGCAGGATGACCGGCGTCCGCTCCGGCGTGAACAGAATCGGGCAGCCGGCGGCATCCACCCGGGTGCCGGGGGCCGTGCCCGGGCAGCGGTCCTTCGCGTCGTCTACGCCGTCCCCGTCCGAGTCCTTGAAGCGCTGGCACCCGACATCGTCCACCTCCGCCCCGGGCGGCGTGTTGGGACACTTGTCCAGTCCGTCCGGGACGCCGTCTTTGTCCGCGTCGAGCGGGCAACCGGCCTGGTCGACGACCGCGCCGGCGGGCGTGCCGGGGCACTGGTCGAGGCCGTCGAGCACGCCATCGCCGTCCGCGTCCGCCGGACAACCCTTGGCGTCGACGCGCGCGCCGGCGGGCGTGCCGGGGCACTGGTCGAGACCGTCGGGCACGCCGTCGCCGTCGGCGTCGGCGGGGCAGCCCTTGGCGTTGACGTGCGCCCCCGCGGGCGTACCAGGGCACTGGTCGAGCCCGTCGTACACGCCGTCGCGGTCTGAGTCAGTGGGGCATCCGCGCGCATCGACCGTGGCGCCGACAGGCGTGTCGGGGCAGGCATCGCGCCGGTCGGGCACTCCGTCATGGTCCTCGTCTGGTGCCGGGCCGCCCCGGGTGAAGACGGACAAACCGAGCGAGCCGAGGACGTGACCCGCCCAGTCAGCGCCGGCGAAGCCCGTGTTGGGCGTGTAGAAGCCACGCACTTCGAAGCGGAGGGCGGCTCGGTCGCCGAGAAAGATCCGATCGCCGATCGCGCCGTGAACGGCATCGTCCGTGAAGCGGTATGGCGCCGTCTTTTCGAAGTCGAGCCGGGAGTACCCGCCGAGGATATAGAAGAGGTTGCGGGCGGTTCCAAAGTTCAGCACCAGACTGGCGCTGCCGTGAGCCAGTGTGGGAGAGGCGCTGCCGGTCTTCGGATTGGGGCTCTGGTAGCCCGCGTCGAACTCTGCGCTGACGACGTTGCTGAAGAAGTACCCCAGCCGACCGCCGCCGCCGATCTGGGAGTCCAGGTTGAAGACCTTGTCGTAACGCGTGAACGATCCGAACGCCCCGAACTCGAACTGGTGCGCGCGCTGTGCCGGGAGGCTGGAGCTCCCGCACGTGAGCGCTACTCCCAGGACCGCGAGTGTTCGCACGCACCATCTTCTCCGCTAGGGCCGGCCCTACGGTAATAACTCGGCCTCCGGTTAGAAACCCCGGAGGCCGGCATGGTGACGTGGGTCACTAGACCTACTGCCGCCCGTTCTCGCCGCGCACGAACCGAACTGCCTTGGCAAGGCTGTCGGCGAGCGCCGCCAGCTCGGTAGCGCCATGCGCCAGACCTTCGATGGCCTGCAGTTGCTCCGCGGCAGCGGCGGCGACGGCTTCGGCTTCCTGCGTCGAGGAGTGGGCACCCGCCTTGGCCTGCTCGAGCGACTGATTGATTCTGGCCGACCGCTCCCTGATGCCATGCGCCAGCTCCGCGACCTGTTTCCCGGCGCGGGCCGTGCCCCCCGCCGCCTCTGCAATGCGGGTCAGGTCCTGTACCCAGTCGCTCGAGCTGCGCACGACGTCCCCGAGATCGCCGCGGATGCGCTCGAGCAGCTGTGCGGCGCGGTCGAGCGCCCGGCGCGTCTCTTGTGCGGACTTCCCGACGTTGCGCGCCTCTCGACCGCTTGCTTCGGCGAGCTTGTGGACCTCATCCGCCACCACCGCGAAGCCCCGCCCGTGAACCCCGGCGCGCGCCGCTTCGATGGTGGCGTTGAGGGCGAGCAGGTTGGTCTGGTTGGCGATGAAGCCGATGGTTTCCGAGAACTTCTCGACCTGCTCCGCCACGTCGCGCAGCCGCCGTACCTCGCGGGCGCTCTCTTCGGTCGTGAGACCCAGATCGGTCAGGCGACGGACGGCGGTCTGGGTGGCGAGGCGGACCTTCTCCGTGGTCTGCTCCATCTGCGCGCCCGAGTCGCGAGTCTCGGTGCCCGCGGTGGCCACCTCCGCGGCGTGGTGGGTCAGCTGTTCCGAGTCGCGGGCCAGCGCGCTGACGAGGCTCGCGGCTTGGGCGGCCCCCTGGCTGGCGCGACGCGCCGATGCCGCCACTTCCTGGCTCGAGGCGTGGATCTCTTCGGTCGTGGCCGTCAGCGTCTGGATGTAGGCACTGGTGCGATCCGACGCGCCGACCACCGGCTGAACCGAGCCTTCGATTGCGAGCATCAAGGCGAGCTGGGGTGCCAACAGCGCCAGCATGTCGGCGTCGGCGTCGTGGTACATGCCGGGATTCGAGTGACGTACACTCCAAAGGCCCACCAGCTGCCCGGCGTGATACAGCGGGACCAGCACCTCCGAGCCGGGCGTTTCCCGACCGGACACGACCACCTGCTCGGGAGCGAGAGCGCCCGCCACGACTGGCCGCCGTCGCCGCACGGCCTCGCCGGAGAGTCCGACATTAGCGTCGAAGCGAACCTTGTCGGGGCCGCGATGGCCCGTCGCGGTGTCCGCGACGAGCTCCATTTCGTTCGTCCCCGCGTCGTAGCGCGCGAAGCCCATGTGCTCCCATGGAACCAACCGCCGGGCCAGCTCCTGAATCCGTGGGAAGCTCTTCGCCAGACTGATGTCCCGCGCGATCGCCTGCGACAAGCCCTGAATGAGCGCGAGCTCGTCGGCGTGAACACCCCGCCGGATGACCGACACGCTCGCGACCGCGGCGCTCACGAGCACGACGCCGATCACGAGAAACCCGTTCATATCGATGCTCGCGTGTGCGAGGGCGAGGCATGCGAGGGCCAGACCCACCGAGCAGGCGTACACGACGGCCTCCCACCGCGCGGTGAGGGCGGCGTCCACCCAGGCGAGGGTGCGCCCGAGTGCCAGCTCGATGTAGAAGGTGCCGTTCACGACGCAGGGCAAGAGGACGAGGAATGCGACGAGGGGCACGAGGTTGCCCGCCGTGAGCGCCTGCGCACCCGTTGCCCCGCCGAGCCTTGCATACGCGAGCCCCGCCAGAGCCGCGCCCGTCGCGAGGTGCGCGGCGTTGTCGAGCGCCGCCGCCACGGGCAGACGGCGCAGAGCGAGGTCGCCCGCGATCATCGCCAGCGACGCCACCACGACGCCGAACGGCCAGCCGCGGTCGAGGATGGCGTACGCCGTGACGCCAAGGATGTATGAGGAGAACCCGTTCCCCGGGAGGGCGATGCCGTAGCGCCGGGTCAACGCCCCGACCACGACGAGCACCGCGATCTCTTCCGCGACGTCCGCGCCGAGCGGCACCCGTCGGGACGCGAAGGCCGCCAGCCCTGCGGCGACCGCCGCCACGGCACCGAGCGCGACGAGCGCCCGCACCAGCAGGCCCGGCGACGCTTTGAGGCGGGAGAGGGCACTCATGGGCAAGCTCGGAGCAAGGTCGGCCCCTTGGCGTGACCTGTCAAGCGCGACTATCGTTTACCGCATGCGCGTCACGATCGAATACTGCGTCGTTTGAAACTACGAGCCACGGGCCGCCGGTCTGGCGGCCGAGATCCGCAAGACCTACCCCCACGCCGACGTGAAGTTGATCCAGTCGTCGGGCGGCGTGTTCGAAGTGGAGGTCGATGGTCGTCGCATTTTCTCCAAGAGGGCGTTGGGACGCCACGCCGAGCCCGGAGAAGTCGTGCGACTGATGCAGCAGGTCTCCCCGCCACCGTCGCGTTGACGCCTGCGGCGGGACCCTGCGGACAGTAGTGACCCGGCCAGGTGACACTGTGCCGCTCCCGCCGCCTCCCGCGCCGGCGCCCTAAGTCCCTTCGGCAGTTGCCGTTGCGACGGCGCCGTCGCGTCTGGCACGACCTTTCCAGAAAGGCCGGCCGGAGGTGACCTATGAAACGTGTGCTCTTGGCAGCTGGAATGGCGCTCGCGCTCAGTGCTGCGCCGATGGCGGCGCAGACGCGCGTCAGCGTCGTCGTCGGTTTCGGCGTACCGCGGCCGTATGTGACCGGAGTCGTCATCCTGGGGCGGCCGCCCGTCTACTACCCACATAGGCGTGCATTCTATTACCGGCCCCCGCTGTTCGTGGCGCGGCGGGTCTACGTGGTTCGGCATCGCCATCGTCATCACCGCTACTACTACGATGACGATCGGGATTACGACCGCGACCATGATTGACGTGTCACGTGGGCCGTACCACCGGAGTGCGGCGTGCCAAGGGAGGTTCCGGATGCGGCGGCTGACGCCCTAGACAGTGCCGCAGGTACGGTCGCAAAGCGGGAGGCGCGCACGCGCGCCTCCCGTTTTCTTTTGTCCCGTGCTCAGGGCTTCGCCGCCGCGTCGGTCGGCTTGCGGCCGAACAGCTTGCGGAGGAACGCCGCCGCCGCGACGAGCCCCAGCACTATGAACTTCTTCAGGGCGATGAGCGCCCC